>Ga0299906_10000863_pt1 | contig 26687 bp, 27 predicted proteins | sample RVTome_14_FD_200259 | JGI IMG/M metagenome (GOLD analysis project Ga0299906, IMG submission 200259) | Soil microbial communities from uranium-contaminated site in the Upper Colorado River Basin, Wyoming, United States - RVT145D125 (version 2) ...
CCGCCGAGCGCCGCGGCGCCGCGGTCGAACCGCCACAGCAGCGAGAAGGTGAGGCTCGTTCCCAGCGCCGAGTACCAGCTCGCGCCGCGCCGGCCGCGGCCGGCGCGCTGGAGCTCGCACGCGAGCACCGTGCCCGACGGCGCCCCCGCGGCCGCGCGCGCCGCGAGCTGGGTGTTGGTCGAGTCGCATTCATCGAGGAGCTGAAGCCGGAGACCGGCGTGGCGCCGCCCGAGGCGGCGTCCGACCGCGTCCGCGTCGAGGGCGTCGAACGGCAGCCGCAGGCGATAGCCCTGCCCGCGCACCTTGAACACCTTGAGCCCCCGCGCCTCGAGCTCGTGCACCGCGCGCCAGACCATCGATCGCGAGAGCCCCAGCGCCGCGCCGATCTCGGCGCCCGAGCGGAACCGCTCCTCCGTGAGGAGCCTGAGGACGGCAAAGCTCGAGGTGCGCACGGTCGCACGACTGAGAGCGGGAGGAGCCTTTGATACTAGCAGGGTCCGCGGGGCGGGCGCGTCTAGCGCAGCGACTGGGCGATGCGGTGCAGCCCCTCGAGCACCAGATTCTCGTGCAGCCGGAACGGGACGGTGAGCCGCGGCGCGAGCGCCTTGGCGGCGCCGCCGGAGAGCAGGCACACGATCTCCGGATGGGTCGCGTGCTGCAGCCGGTACATCCGCTCGACCGCGCCGGCGAGCGCGTGCTGGCAGCCGCTGACGATGGCGTCGACCGTCTGCTGCGGCTGATCCACGTACTGCCCGTCGGCGTCGGGAAGAGCCGCGGTCCCCTCATGCAGGGACCGGATCATGAGGCCCACGCCGGGCAGGATCACGCCACCGGTGAACACGCCTCCGGAATCGACGAAGTCGATCGTGGTCGCGGTCCCGCACACCACCACGAGCACGGCGTGCGCGCCGACGAGCGAGCGCGCGCCGATCATCGCCGCCCAGCGGTCCGAGCCGAGCTGCTCGGGGTTGCGGTAACCGTTTCGCACCCCGCACTGCTCGGGCTGCGCCAAGAGCCAGTGCACGGGCGGCGCATCGGGCCAGATCTCTAGCACGCGGATGATCGTCGAGCGCACCCGCGTGCCGGCGACGTTGGAGATCACGACGTGCTGCGGCGCGCGCAGCCGTCGCCACGCCGCGGCAAACTCGGGCATCTCCGCGAGCAGCGCGTGGCCCGACTCGAGACAATGGTCGACCGCCGCGCCCGATGCGGCCGCGCGGTAGCGGCCCCACTTCACGAACGTGTTGCCGATGTCGATGAGCAGATGGTACGGGACGGTGGCCATGCGGCCGCTTCGCAGTCGGTGGCGCGCGAGTGTACCGCGGGCCGCGGGCCTAGAGCGGATCCAGCGGGAAGATGGGCCGCTGCAGCTTCTCGTACCGGTAGACCGCGAGGTCGGCGTTGGTCACGCCCTCGCCCTGGCACTCGACGATGTGCGAGGCGATCGGCTTGAACCCCGCGCGGTAGTGGATGCGGGACTTGAGCATGATGTGCCGGACCCGAGTCGGTTCGATGCCGCAGTGGCGGAAGATCACCAGGTCGAACGGCTCGTGGTGCCGCTCGGTCACGACGATGCGCGCGCGGCCGGTGTCGAGCACGCCGGTGCGGCCGAGGTGCGAGCGCACGCCGGTGTACATCGGCCCGGTGAACACGATCTCGCCGTCGGTGATCGCGGCCACGCGGCCCGCCACCTCGAGCGGCCGGCCGGCGAGCCCGATGGCGGGCATGTCGGTCTTGCCGCCGAGCGCGAGCATCACGTTCGCGCCCACGCCCGCCTCGACCATCTGCGCCACCGCCTGCGGATCGCGGATCGGCGCGATCGCGACGTCGTCCAGGTCCTGCCGCAGGATCTCCGCGACGACCTTCATCACGTCCTGCGCGCCGCCGGAGCCGCAGTTGTCGCAGTGGTCGATGAGGAGGACCGGCCCGGCGGGATTCTGGCTGCCCAGCCGCTTCGCCCTTGCGACCGACTCCGCGAGCGGCGCCGGCTGGTAGACGTACTCCTGGCGGCGGTCCCACGCGATCTTCAGCATCGCGTCGCACACGGCCTGCGCGGCCGCGCCTCCCCCGCGGCGCGCGTCCCCGACCACGACCGCCGAGCAGCCCGTGTACGGCGTATCCGCGTGGGCGAACGCCGGCAGCAGCGTCGCGGCGAGCACGCGGCCGTCGCGTTCGGCTTCCCGGGCGAGCCCGACGATGTCGCCGGACGGGCCGTCCTCGGGGGCGTGCCGCATGATCGACGGGATCACCGGCAGCCAGCCCCAGGCGACCACCGGCTCGACCTCGCCGCGCAGGCTGCGCGCGAGGATCTCGCCCGCGAGCCGGCCTGCCTCGTACATGTCGACGTGCGGATAGGTCTTGTAGCCGGTGATGATCGTCGCGTTCGCGACCGCCTCCGGCGAGAGGTTGGTGTGGTAGTCGAACGTCACCGCGACCGGCACGTGCGCCGCGATGCGGCGCACGCGGCGCAGGATCTCGCCCTCGGCGTCGTCCGCGCCCTCGACCACCATCGCGCCGTGCAGGTCGAGCAGGACGGCGTCGCAGCCGCGCCGCACCGCTTCCTCGAGCGGGCGGACCAGCGCCTCGAACGTCGCACGCGAGGCGCGGTTCGAGGGCCAGGACTCGGCGGCGATCGGCGTCACCGCCTCGGCGCCCTCCCGCGCGGCGACGTCGAGGAAGGCGGCGAACGGCGAGTTGGTGCCGGCAAGCGCGCGCTTTGCGTCCTCGCCGTGCCGCGGCCCCTCGCCGTGCCCGAACGCCGCGAGCGGGGTCGGGATCGGCGAGAAGGTGTTCGTCTCGTGCTTGATCTGGGCGACGACGAAGCGCTTGGTCACGGCGGCCCCGGCGCGCGTCCCGAGCGCGGGCGTTCAGCTCAGCTGCGACTGCAGGTAGTTCTGCAGGCCGACTTCCTTGATCAGGTCGACCTGGGTCTCGAGCCAGTCGATGTGCTCCTCCTCGCCGTCGAGGATGTCCTCGAGGAGCTCGCGCGAGACGTAGTCGCCGACCGCCTCGCAATGCGCGATCGCCTCCTTGAGCAGCGGATGCGCCTGCAGCTCGAGCTTCAGGTCACAGGCGAGCGCCTCCGCGACGTTCTCCCCGATGGCGAGCTTGCCGAGGTCCTGCAGGTTGGGCAGCCCCTCGAGGAACAGGATCCGCTCCATGAGCCGGTCGGCGTGCTTCATCTCGTCGACCGACTCCTGGCGCTCGTGCGCACCGAGCTTCTTGTACCCCCATTGCGCGAACATCTTCGCGTGCACGAAGTACTGGTTGATCGACGTGAGCTCGTTGGTGAGGACCCGGTTCAGGAACTGCACGACCTGCTTGTCGCCCTTCATGCTTCCTCTCCTGGGGCGGTGGGATCGGCTCCCGCCGGCATCGCGTGGGCGCGTCTCACGATGGCCGTGACGTCGCGGCGTGCCGGGCGACGATAGCACGCGGGCGGCCGCGCCAGCGGCCGGTGGGCGGGACGGAGACCGAGGCTCGGCTAGGCGGACACGGCGGTGCGAGCCGCACCGCAGCCGGCGCCGCCTGCGAGGATCTCGCGCGCGACGCCTTCGCACTTGCCGCAGCAGGACGCCACGCCGAGCGAGTCGCGCAGCTCGTCGACGGTCTGCGCGCCAAGCTCGGCGCACTGCCGGATCTCGCGATCGGTGACGGCATTGCAGACGCAGACGTACATGGGGGCGGCCGGGGAGCTTGGGCGGTTTAAACGCGACTGATTATCGATCATCACCTGTCATTCAATCAAGATCTATCCAGTCAGTCAGTGAGCACTTTTTGTGATCCGATTGATATAAAGCGAGTTTCTACCTAATTCCCCGCTTGACTACACAAATGAGAATCGTTATCGTTAACTTAAATGCGGAACCGGTCTGCCGCCCCGCCGAACCCCGTCCCGGGTCCCGAGCCGGCTGCTGCGGTTGCCTCCCCAACGCGCCGGATCCGGAGCGAGCAGCTCCTCGGCGGGGGCAACGAGCTCGTGATCGAGCACCAGGGGCGCGAGTACCGCCTGCGCATCACCCAGAACGGCAAGTTGATCTTGACGGCCTGACCGGACCGTTCCGGTCAGGCCCGCCAGCCAGCCACGCCCGCAGGGGCGGAGCCAGCAAGCCCGAAGCACCCAACGTTAGGGGAGCTGGCTTTGAGAACGATGACCACTGCCGCCGCCATGGCGCTCGCGCTCGGGGCGGGCGATCTGCGGGCCCAGGACGCGACCGCCGCCGAGCCGACGCGCCTGCGCGACATCTCGGTCACCGCCACGCGCACCGAGCGCTCGGCCGACGATGTCGCGGCCACTGTCGACACGATCGACGCGCGCGAGATGGAGCGCGACCTCGTGCGCGACATCAACGATCTGATCCGCTACGCGCCGGGCGTGTCGGCGCCCTACGACCCCAACCGCTTCGGCGGGACCGGCTTCAACATCCGCGGCCTCGAGGAGAACCGGGTGGTGATCCAGGTCGACGGCGTGCGACTGCCCGACTTCTTCCGGTTCAGCATCGGGCCCTTCAACACCGTCCCGCGCAACTTCGTCGATCTCGACGCGCTCAAGCGCGTCGAGATCCTGCGCGGCCCGTCGTCGAGCCTCTACGGCTCGGATGCGCTGGGCGGCGTGGTCACGTACCTCACCAAGGATCCCGCCGACTATCTCGCCGGTCGGGCGCAGCCCTGGTACGCCTCGCTCAAGACCGGCTACGCGAGCGCCGACCGGAGCTGGACCAACACCCTCACCGCGGCCGGAGGCACCGGCCCCGTCTCGGGGCTCGCCGTGCTCACGCTCCAGAACGGCCACGAGCTGGAGACGCAAGGCACCGACGACTCGGTCGGGCCGAACCGCACCGTCGCCAACCCGCAGGACACCGGCCTCCAGAACCTGCTCCTCAAGCTGGTCGCGACGCCGCGGGCGAACCACCTGTTCCGCCTGACGTACGAGCAGTTCGAGAACGACGTCGACACGAACGTCCTGAGCCTGAACTACGCCACGCCGCGGACCACCGCGCTCACCGGCAGCGACACCTACGGCCGCAAGCGCGCGAGCCTCGACTACGAGTACGCCGATCCCAAAGGCGGCTGGCTCGCCGGCCTCAAGTTGACCGCCTACTGGCAGTCGAGCGACGCGAACGAGGCCTCCAACGAGACCCGGAGCGGGACGACCGCGGGCTGCTCCGGCCTGTTCGCCGGCGTGAACACCTGCGTCATTCCGCGGCTCTTCACGTTCCAGCAGACGATCGTCGGGGGCACGGCGGTGGCGGAGAGCCGCGTCGCCTACGGCGCCTCGGCGCACCGGATCCTGTACGGGATCGACGCGAACTGGACCGACACCGAGGAGCTGCGCGACGCGACCCTCTACAACCTCACCACGGGGACCGTGACCAAGGCGCTGGCCGGAGACACCTTCCCGGCGCGCGATTTCCCCCCGAGCAAGCAACAGCGGATCGGCGCCTTCATTCAGGACGAGATCGGGCTCCTCGACGGCCGGCTCGACGTCATCCCGGCGCTGCGCTACGACAGCTACAAGCTGACGGTTCAGCCGGACGCCGTCTATCTGAACAACACGCCGCCCGGCGTTCAGGCCTCGGACTTCAGCGACTCGGCATGGTCGCCCAAGCTCGGGGCGATCTGGCGATTCACCCCGCAGACGTCGGTCTACGGGAACCTCGCGACCGGCTTCCGCTCGCCGTCCTACGACGAGCTCAACGCGGCGTTCCGCAACCCCATCCAGTCCTACGCGATCGTCCCGAACCCGAACCTGACCTCGGAGAAGAGCGTCGGTGTCGAGGCGGGCCTGCGCGGCGATTACGGGCGCGCGCGCTTTTCCACCGCGGCGTTTTACAACCGCTACCGGGACTTCATCGACCCGACGGTCCCGCTCATCTGCCCCGGCGACCCGGCGTGCGTGCCGGGGTTCGGGACCACCTTCCAGTCGATCAACCGCGCGAACGTCCAGATCTGGGGCATCGAAGCGCGCGGCGAGTACGTGTTCGCCCGCGGCTGGACCGCGACCGGAACGGTCGCCTGGGCGAGCGGCGAGGATCTCGACCTCGACCAGCCGCTCAACTCGATCAACCCGCTGACGGGCGTCGTGGGCGTGCGCTACGACGGGAGCGCGTACGGCGGCGCGGCGACGCTCACGGCCGTCGCGAGAAAGACGGAGATCGACAGCTCCCGGAGCACCCAGCCGCCGCTCTTCGAGACGCCGGGCTTCGCGATCCTGGACCTGACCGCCTACTGGAGGCCGCTCCGCTCCCTGACCCTCACCGCCGGGCTGTTCAACGTCCTCGACCAGAAGTACTGGCTCTGGTCGAGCGTCTGGCGAACGGGCATCGGGCCGAACACGACCGCCCCGCAGAACGCGCCGTACGCGTCGATCGATCGCTACACGTCGCCCGGCCGCAACGTCGCCGTCGCCGCCAAGATCGAATTCTAGGAGGACCCCATGAATACGCCCGATCCGCAGCCGAGCCGCGTCGAAACGGTCATCAGCGCGGTCCTGTACCTTATGACCGCGTATCAGCGCACGCGCTGCCCGCGCATCGCCGCGTGCGTCGCGGCGCATCTCGATTGCCTGGCCGAGCATCCGCACGCCGACCCGACGATCCGCGAGCTCTGCGCCGGGATGCGCGAGGAATGGCGGGGCACGGCCGCCGCCGCGCTCCCGCGGCAGAACGTCCACTGACCCGTCTCGAGACCTCCCCGATGATCCGTATCAGCCGCCTCTCCCCGCTAGCGCTCCTGCTCGCTTTGGTCGCGGGCTGCGCCTCGCACAGCTCGCCGCGCGCGCGCGTCCAGGACGAGTTCGGGGTGCTGGTCATGGCGCACGGCGGACGGCCGGAGTGGAATCAGGGCGTCCTCTCCGCGGTGGCGCCGCTGCGGGATCGCTACGACATCGAGGTCGCGTTCGGCATGGCCGACGCCGCTTCGATCGACGAAGCGGTTCGGCGGCTCGAGGCACGAGGCGTCCGGAAGATCGGCGTCGTCCGCCTCTTCGTCAGCGGCGAGAGCTGGTACGAGCGCACGGAACAGATCCTCGGCGTCGCCGCCGGAGCGCCGGCGCGTCCGACGCCCGCAGGCCACGCGCATGCCGCCCACGGCCACGATCACGCCATGGCGTTCTGGAAGGTCGAGACCGAAGCCTCGTTCGCGCTGAGCAAGCAGGGCCTCGCCGAGGCGCCGGAGATGGGGGTCATCCTCGCCGATCGGGCGAGCGCCCTCAGCCGCCGACCGGAGCTCGAGGATGTCCTCATCCTCGCGCACGGCCCGGGGGACGATGGGGAGAACGAACGATGGCTCGGCCACCTCGACGCGCGCGCGGACGCGGTGCGCCAGCGTCTGCCCTTCAGACGCGTCCGGGTGGAGACCCTGCGCGAAGACTGGCCGGAAAAGCGCGCGGAAGCCGCGCGTCGCATCCGAGCATTCGTGCAGGGCGCGGCGGATGAGGGCGGCCGGGCGGTCGTGGTCCCGTTCCGCGTGTACGGGTTCGGCCCCTACCGAGAGCTCCTCGGCGGGCTCGACTACGTCTCCGACGGCGTCGGGCTCATCCCGCATCGCAACGTCACGAGCTGGCTCGAGCAGCAGGTCCGCACGCTTCAACCCGGGCCGTTCCGGAACGCGGCGAGTCGATGACGCTCGCCCGCTCGGGCCTCGAGCTCCGGACCCCGCGGTCGCGGCGGGTAAAGCTGCCGGGCGTGATCGTCGCCGTCGCGCTCCACGCCGTCGCGCTCGTCGCCCTGCTCCGACACGCGCCCCTGCGCGAGACGTTGGCGTCCGCTGGACCGATCATGGTGAGCCTCGTCGCGCCGCCCAGGCTCGAGGTCGCCCCGCCTCGGCCCGAGCCGCCGAAGCCGAGGGCGGCGCCGCAGCCGAAGCCCCGCGAGCCGGCGCCCGTCATCACCGCGCCCGCCGAAGCGCGTTCCCCCATCGTTGCCCCGGCGCCGCCGCCGGAGGCGCCCGAGCCCAGGGCGGCGCCGCCGGCCGCCGCCGCGGCGCCGCCGTCCCCGCCGGTGGTCCCGCCGAGATTCAACGCCGACTACCTGCACAACCCGGCGCCGACGTATCCGCTGCTGTCCCGCCGGATGGGCGAGCAAGGCAAGGTCGTCCTGCGCGTGCTCGTGACTGCGGCGGGTCTTCCGGAGCGGGTCGAGCTCGCCGCGACGAGCGGCTCGGCACGCCTCGACGGCGCCGCGCTCGAGACGGTGCAGCGCTGGCGGTTCGTGCCCGCGCGGCAAGGCGACCGGCCGGTCGCCGCCTGGGTGCTGGTCCCGATTTCGTTCGTGCTCGAAGGCTGAATCGCCATGGAGCAGGCTCAAGGACTCGGATTCGCGCACCTCCTCGCCCAGACCGACACGATCGGCAAGGCGATTCTCGCGATCCTGCTCGTGATGTCGGTTGCGACGTGGTACCTGATCGCGACCAAAGGCATCGAGACCCTCGGCTGCGGGCGGCGGAGCCGCCGGTTCCTGGCGCTGTTCTGGGACTCGCCGTCGCTCGCCGTGGTCGAACGCCATCTCGAGCAGCACCACCCCGACGAGCCGTTCTCGCACCTCGCCTATCACGCGATCGCGTCATCGCGGCACCACGCGCGGCACGGCGTCCACCGGCTGGACGAGGCCGGCAGCGCGGCGGAGTTTCTGACGCGCTCGATCCGGCGCGTGATCGACGAGGAGACGACGCGGCTCGAGTCGGGCCTGACCGTGCTCGCATCGGTCGGCAGCACCGCGCCGTTCGTCGGCCTGTTCGGCACGGTGTGGGGCGTCTATCACGCGCTCGTCAGCATCGGGCTCGCGGGCCAGGGCACGCTCGACCGCGTCGCCGGCCCGGTGGGCGAGGCACTGATCATGACCGCGCTCGGACTCGCGGTCGCGATCCCGGCGGTGCTCGCCTACAACGGCTTCGTGCGCTCGAACCGGCTGGTGCTCGCCCGGCTCGATGCGTTCGCGCATGATCTGTTCTCGTTCCTGACCACCGGCGCGCACTACGGCGACGTGGCGAGCGCGCCGCCGCACCCGGCGCTGTCGAAGGTCGTCAAAGGCGCGGCGTGATGGCGTTCGGCGGCTTCGACCAGGGCACCGGCGGCACCCGCCCGATGGCGGAGATCAACATGATCCCGCTGATCGACGTGATGCTGGTCCTGCTCGTCATCTTCATCATCACCGCGCCGCTCCTCACGCATGCGGTGAAGATCGATCTGCCGAAGGCGGCGAGCGCGCCGAACCTGACCAGGCCCGAGAACGTGCAGCTCGCGATCAACGCCGCCGGCCAGATCTTCTGGAACGGCGAGGTCATCGGTCGCGCCGAGTTCGAGCAGCGGCTGGCGGCGGAGGCGAAGCGCGTGCCGCAGCCGGAGGTTCACATCCGTGCCGATTCGGCGGCGCGTTACCAGTGGGTCGCCGAAACGCTGGCCGACGCCGCCAAGGCCGGGCTCACGCGGATCGGGTTCGTGTCGGACCCGCAGGACCGCGAGCCCTAGGCGCCGCTTCGCCAGCCAATGGGCCTTCGTGTCCTCGCCGGCCTCGCGCTCTGCCTGGGCTGCGCCCTCGCCGCCGCGCAATCGGCGCCCGGCGACGCCCAGACGATCCTCCATCTCCTCGACTACGTCGGCGTCGACTATCCGGAAGCGGTCGCGGACGGCAAGGTCCGGAACGCGGACGAGTACAAGGAGATGGTCGAATTCACCGGCCAGGTGCGAACCCGGATCGAGGGGCTCGCCGCGAACGCGCGCAAGACCACCCTCGCGGCGCAGGCGGCCGCGCTGGCGAAGCTCGTCCAGTCGAAGGCCGAGCCCGAGGCGGTGGCCGGCGCCGCGGCCAAGCTGCGGTGGGCGCTCATCGGCGCCTACGGCATCCGGGTCGCTCCGCAGCGCGCGCCGGACCCCGCCGGGGCGATTGAGCTCTATCGCAGCCGCTGCGCGGCGTGCCACGGCGCCGAGGGCCGTGGCGACGGGCCGGCGGCCAACGGCCTCGAGCCCGCGCCGTCGAACTTCCACGATGCCGCCCGGATGGCGCAGCGGAGCGCATACGGCCTGTACAACACCATCACGCTCGGCGTCGCCGGCACGTCGATGGCGCCGTTCGGCGAGCTTTCGGAGGACCAGCGGTGGTCCCTGGCCTTCCTCGTCGCGAACCTCGCGGCATCGCCGGACGCGCGTGCGAACGGCGCGGCGGCATGGCGGTCGGGGGAAGCCCGCGCGGCCTTCCCCGACCTCGGCACCGTCGCAACGCTTTCGGCCGACGAGGTCCGCGAGCGCTTCGGCGAGCGCGCAGTGCTCGTGCAGGCCTATCTCCGCGCCCATCCCGAGGTCCTCGCCGCCGGCAGGCCGGCACCGCTCGATCTCGCGGCGGCGAAGCTCGACGAGAGCCTCGCCGCCTATCGCGCCGGCGACCGGGCGGCCGCCCAACGGCTCGCGGTGCAGGCCTATCTCGACGGCTTCGAGCTCGTCGAGGCGAGCCTGCACAACGTCGACGCCGGCCTCGTGCGCTCGACCGAGCACGAGATGATGGCGCTGCGCGCGCTCATGCGCGACGCCGCGCCGGTCGCGGACGTGGCGGGGCAGGCGGCGCGGGTCGAGGCGCTGCTCGCCCAGGCGAAGGACGCGCTCGCGGGCGCGAACCTGTCCGCGCGGACCATCTTCGCCAGCGCGCTCCTGATCCTGCTGCGCGAAGGGCTCGAAGCGCTGCTCGTCGTCGCCGCCGTCATCGCGTTTCTCATAAAGGCCGGCCGACGCGACGCGCTCCCGTACGTGCACGCCGGCTGGGCGAGCGCGATCGTCCTCGGCCTCGCCACCTGGCTCGCCGCGGCCGCGCTGGTCGAGATCTCGGGCGCCACCCGCGAGATCACCGAGGGCGTCACCGCCCTCCTCGCCGCCGCCATGCTCGTGTATGTCGGCTATTGGCTGCACACCCGGGCCCCGGCGCACGCCTGGCAGGGATTCATCCGCGAACAGGTGGGCGCGGCGCTCGCCGCCCGGACGCTGTGGGCCATGGCGCTCGTGGCGTTCCTCGCCGTCTACCGGGAGATGTTCGAGACCGCGCTCTTCTACCAGGCGCTCTGGGCGCAGGCCGGGGAATCCGGGCGGCAGGCGTTCTTCGGCGGCATCGGGGCCGCCGTCGCGCTGCTCGCCGCGATCGCGTGGGCGATCTTCCGCTACGGCGTACGGCTGCCCCTCGGACCGTTCTTCACCATCACTTCGATCCTGCTCTGCGCGCTCGCGGTGGTGCTTGCCGGAAAGGGCATCGCCGCGCTGCAGGAGGCGGGCGCGGTCCCCGCCGACTCGATCGCGTTCATTCGCGTGCCCGAGCTCGGCATCTTTCCCACCTCGCAAACGCTCGTCGCTCAGGGACTGGTGCTCGTGGCCGCGGCCGTGCTGCTCTGGTACAGTCGTCTCGCCGCACGCAACGCCTCCAGGGCCGCGCCCGTTGATGTTTGAACGAATGTCGATCTCCGTCGCCGCGCTCGCGGGCTTCGCCCTCGTGGGTCTCACCGGGCAGCTGGCGCACGCCGAGGCCGAGGGGCTCGCGCGCGGGCGGAGCGCCATCCAGAGCATGGCCGGCTGCTTCCTCGTGGACTACAGCTACGTCGAGACGGAGAGCCTGCGGCCCGGATACGCCCTCGACCACCGCGTCTATGACGTCAACCGGGACAAATCCGTCAAGGAGTGGATCACCGCGGAGGTCCTGTCGCCGCGACGCATGCGGCTCCAGCGCATCCTGTTCCTCACGGATCTCCGCGGCACGGTGCGCGCCGGCAGCGAGATCAAGCACCAGTCGGAGGACTGGGAGTACGACGCGCCGTTCGTCTACGACTTCGTCGCGCCTCGGACCTGGCAGGTGAAGCGCCTGAGCGGCTCGCCGGGGCTGTGGACCCGGCGCGTCACGAACCTCGACGACGGGCTGCGCTACCAGTGCGCGGCGCGCTGGACGACCGAGACGGCGTACGCGGAGTGGTCGTGCTCGAACTACGCGCCCATTCCCGGCCGGGAGACGCGCGACATGGGCCGCAAGGACTACGACACGCTAGACCGCGGCACGCGCATCGTCGCCTACGGGTCGAGCTGGCTCGAGCGACAGGCGAACGTCAAGACCGTGCACGGCGAAAGCGGCCGCACGCCGCTCGCACGGGAAACCGGCAAGAACTGGTATGTGCGACTGCCGGACTTCGAGTGCGCGGCCGCGCGGGCCTTCGCGAGTCCTCGCGAGCCCTTCTGGGACCTCCTCCGCGATACCTGGGACGCAGTTCTCGACGGGACCGAACCGTTCGTCGAAAAGTCGCCGGCGGGCGAGCCCCCGCGGTTCGTGCGGATGTTCGAGGTCGAGGAAGACTACCTCGGCCGGGACCTCGGCGACCCGGCGATCCGGGGCGCCGCGCGGAAGCGAATTCTCGAGGTCATCGAGGCATACCGCACCCGGTAGCTCGGGGGCCCCTACCACTCGTACTTGTAACCCACCCCGTACACCGAGTGGATGACCTCCCGCTCAGGCAGCGCGTCGGCGATCTTCTTCCGCAGCTTCTTCACGTGGCTGTCGACGGTGCGGTCCGAGACGACCCGCTCGTCGCGGTACATCGCGTCCATCAGCTGGTCGCGCGAGTAGATCCGCCCGGGCCGCGCCGCCAGCACCTTGAGCAGCTGGAACTCCACCGCGGTCAGCTCGAGGTCCTTGCCGCCGATGCTCGCCTGGAAGCCGGCCTCGTCGAGCACCAGCCCGCTCTCCGCGGGTCCGTCCTTGCGCTTCGCGCGCCGCAGCACCGCCTTCACGCGCGCGACCACCTCGCGCGGGCTGAAGGGTTTGCAGACGTAGTCGTCGGCGCCGAGCTCGAGCCCGAGCAGCCGGTCGATCTCCGCGACGCGGGCGGTCACCATGATGATCGACGCGTCGGAGAACGCGCGCAACGCCTTGCACACTTCGAGGCCGCTCTTGCCCGGCAGCATCAGGTCGAGGAGCACGAGGTCGGCACCGTGCGCGCGCATCCAGTCCTCGACCGCGTCGCCCCGGTCGAGGAGGGACACGGCATAGCCCTCCTGGACGAGGTAGTCCCGCAGGAGCTCGGCGAGCTTCTGCTCGTCCTCGACGATGAGAATGCGGTCAGCCATGGGCGCTGCGCGCGGCCATGGCCGGGAACGAGATCTCCCACCACAGCCCGCCCAGCGGGCTCGCGCGCGCGACGAGCTTGCCGTCGTGCGCCGCCACGATGGCGCTGGCGATCGCGAGCCCGAGCCCGGAGCCGCCGCCGGCTCGGCTGCGCGACGCCTCGACGCGGAACAGGCGCTCGGTGAGCCGCGGCCGGTCCGCCTCCGGGACGCCGGGGCTCGAATCCTGCCAATCGACCACCACGCGCCCGCCGGTCCGCCGCAGCGCGACCGCGAGCCGCCCCGGCGAGTCGGTGTAGCGCAGGGTGTTCTGCAGCAGGTTGCCGAAGACCTGGGCGAGCCGCGTCCCGTCGCCGAGGATGCGCGCGCCGCGCTCGAGCGCGAGGCTCACCTCGAGCCCGCGCTCGGCGAGCGCGCGCCGCTGCACGTCGACGACGTCCTCGATCGTCTCGGCGAGGTCGAGCGGCTCCTTGTGATGGTCGAGGGCGCCGAGGTCCGAGAGCGAGAGGAGATGCAGATCCTCGACGAGCCGGGCGAGCTGCGCCACCTCCTGGGCGAGCGAGCCGAGGCTCGCCTGCCCGAGCGGCCGGACGCCGTCCTGCAGCGCCTCGATCTCGCCGCGGAGCACGGCGAGCGGCGTGCGCAGCTCGTGCGCGATGTCCGCGATCCACTGCTGCCGCGCGCGGCGGTTCCCGGCGAGCGTCGCGGCGAGGTCGTTGAAGTCGCGCGCGAGCTGCGCGAGCTCGTCGTGGCCCGCGGCCTCAAGCCGCACGGCGTAGTCGCCCTGGATCAGCGCGGCGGTCCCGCGTGCGAGCGCACGCGTGCGCCGCGTGAGCCAGTGCGCGAGCCCGGCGCCGAGCGCGAGCGCGACGACGAGCATCCCGAGCGCGATCGCCGCGAACCGCAGATTCTGCTGCTCGGAGAGCGCCCGTTCGATCGCCACGACGCGCTGCGGCCGCGGGATGTAGCCGAGGTACCCGACGACGCGCCCGTCCCGTTCGATCGGCTTGAGGACGGCGTCCGGCGCGAGCTCCGCACGCCCGATCAGGAGCCGGCGCGCGTCGTCGAACAGCAGCAGCCTGAGGTCGAACGTGAGCGGGTACTCCCCCGTCGGCGCCGGAGCGGGCGGGCGCTCGCCTTCCGCGCCGGCCGGGCGGCGCGACGAGCGCGGCACGCCGAGCGCATCGCGCGTGAAGTCGCTCCACCGGACGCGATCGTCGACGAGCCAGCCCCAACCCCGCTCGCGTCCGTAGCCGGCGGCGAGCGTGGCGACGAGCCCGTCGAGGCGCCCCTGGTCGGTCCGGTGGATGTATTCGACCAGGCCACGGTCGAAGCTCCAGCTGAAGAGGAGATACGCCGCCACGGCGAGCGCCGCGTTCGCGCCGGCGATCGCGAGGAACAGCTTGACCCGCAGCCGGTCGAACCGCGAGCGCACGCCCGGCGGCGCGCCCGCGGCTCCGGCCGGCGCGGCGACCGCCCGCGGATCCCTGATATCGTCCTTCACGCCGTGAAGCCTACCCCCGAATCGCGCAAGCTTTGTGGATGGGGAAACTGTAGCAATCGGTTACAGCTGCGGCCGCCGCTTGCACAAAGTTTCCTCAATGGTTGCGCAGTCTCGGGCGACACTCCCGGGCCATGGACATGAACACCGTTGCGGCCCCGACCCGGCCCCAGGTCGCGCCGGCCGAGCGCACCCGCACGCGCCGGGTCGGGTACCTGCGCCTCGCCCTCCTTGCCGCCGTCAGCGCGGCACTGGTCGTGGGCGGCTACTACGCGTGGCGCACCTGGTTCGCGGGCGGCGGCACGGCGGGCGAGCACCTGACCGCGGTCGTCCAGCGCGGCGACGTCGAGGACACCGTGAGCGCCACCGGCACCCTGCAGCCGCGCGACTTCGTCGACGTCGGCACGCAGGTGTCGGGGCAGCTCAAGGTGGTGAACGTGCAGATCGGCCAGACGGTCAAGGCCGGTGATCTGCTCGCCGAGATCGACCCGACGGTTTACCGCACCCGCGTGGACGCCGGGCGGGCGCAGCTTCGCAACCTCCAGGCGCTCCTCGTCGACCGCCAGGCGCAGCTCGAGCTCGCCCGGCAGCAGCTCACGCGGCAGGAGAACCTGATGCGCGAGGACGCGACCACCACCGAGGCGTTCCACCAGGCCGAGGCGGCGGCGCGCTCCGCGGCCGCGCAGATCGACGCGCTCAAGGCGCAGGCCCAGCAGACCGAATCGACGCTGCGCGGCGACGAGGCGAACCTCGGCTACGCCAAGATCTACGCCCCGATGTCGGGGACGGTCGTCTCGCAGGCGGTGAAGCAGGGCCAGACCCTCAACGCGAACCAGCAGGCGCCGATCGTCCTGCGGATCGCCGACCTCTCGACGATGACCGTGGAGACGCAGGTGTCGGAGGCCGACGTCTCGCGGCTGCGGGTCGGCATGGACGTGTACTTCACCACCCTGGGCGGCGGCGACCGCCGCTGGTACGGCAAGCTCCGGCAGATCATGCCGACGCCCAAGGTCGTCAACAACGTGGTGCTCTACGACTCGCTGTTCGACGTCCCCAACCCCAACCAGGACTTGATGACGCAGATGACGGCCCAGGTCTTCTTCGTCGTGGCGGGGGCGAAGGACACGGCTTTCGTCCCGGTCGCGGCGCTGCGTCCCGTCGCGCGGTCCGGGCCGCGGTCCGGGGGCCTGCGCGAGGCCGCCGATCCGAGGGCGACCGACGCGCGCAAGGGCGCCCCCCGCGTCTCCCCGGCCCTCGATCCGCGGGCGCTGTTCGCGAGCGGGCGCGCGCTGGTGAGCGTCGTCGCCCAGGACGGGACGGTCGCCGACCGCGAGGTCCAGGTCGGCGTGATGAACCGCGTCTCGGCGCAGATCGTCGCCGGGCTCGAGGCTGGCGAGCGGGTGGCGATCGGCGCCCGCCCCGGCGCCGCTGCGGCGCGGCCGGCGACCCTGCCGCGGGGAACGCCGCGGCTCCGCTGACCGATGAAGCCCGAGCTCGCCATCGGCCCGCTCGCCCGACCGCCGCTCGCGCCGGCGATCGAGCTCGAGGGCGTGACCAAGACCTACCGCACCGGCGCGCTCGCCGTCGAGGTCCTCCACGGCATCTCGCTGGCGATCTACCCGGGCGAGTTCGTCGCCATCATGGGCGCCTCGGGGTCGGGGAAATCGACGCTCATGAACATCCTCGGGTGCCTCGACCGCCCGACCACCGGCACCTACCGGTTCATGGGCGAGGACGTGTCGGGGCTCGGGCCCGACGAGCTCGCGCGGCTGCGGCGCGAGGCGTTCGGGTTCGTGTTCCAGAGCTACAACCTGATCGCCACCGCGACCGCGGCCGAGAACGTCGAGGTGCCCGCGGTGTACGCCGGGATTTCCGCTCACGCACGGCGCGATCGCGCCGCGGCGCTGCTCGGGTCGCTCGGTCTCAGCGACCGTGTCGGTCACCGGCCGGGCGAGCTCTCGGGCGGCCAGCAGCAGCGGGTCTCGATCGCGCGCGCGCTGATGAACGGCGGCAGCATCATCCTCGCCGACGAGCCGACCGGCGCGCTCGACAGCGCGAGCGGCGAGGAGGTGATGCGCCTCCTCGAGGAGCTTTCGCAGCGCGGCCACACGATCATCCTCATCACCCACGCCCCGGAGGTCGCGCGCCACGCCCGCCGCATCATCGAGCTCAAGGACGGGCGGATCGTCGGCGACACCGGGCCGGGGCCGTCGGTGCCGGTGGCGACGCCGCCGGCCGAGGCGCCGCGCACGCGCGACGGCGCGTTCGTCGCCGACGCGATCGAGGCGGCGAGGACGGCGGTGCGAGCGCTGCGCGCCAACCTGTTCCGCACCGTGCTCACGCTGCTCGGCATCGTGATCGGGGTCGGATCGGTCATCGCGATGCTCGCCGTCGGGGACGGCGCCAAGCGCTCGGTGCTGGAGCGGATCAGCCAGATGGGCACCAACCTCCTGATGGTCCGGCCGTGGTCGCCCACGCAACGGGGATACGGGGCGAGTGGCGCCATCGCGACGCTCGTCCCGGCCGACGCCGACGCGATCGCCGAGCTGCCGAACGTGCTCGTCGCCGTGCCCGAGCTCTCCGGGAGCGTCACCATCCGCTACGGCACCGCGGACTACCAGACCACGGCGAGCGCCACGACCGCCAACTACCCGCTCGTGCGCAACTGGGCGGTCGCGCAGGGGACGTTCTTCCCGGCGTCGGACGTTCGCACCTACGGCACGGTGATCGCGCTCGGCCGGACCGTCGCCGACGCGATCTTCCCGCCCGACGTCGACCCGGTGGGCAAGCACGTGCTGGTCAACAACGTCGTGTTCCAGGTGGTCGGCGTGATGTCGGCGCGCGGCGCCTCGCCGTGGGGCACGGACCAGGACGACATCGCGTTCGTGCCGCTCACGACCGGCAGCCTGCGGCTCTTCGGGCAGCGGCACGTACGCCTGATCACCGTCGCCGTCGAGGACGTCGCGCGCGTCGACGAGACCCAGGACGAGCTCACGGCGCTCCTGCTCGCCCGGCATCGCACGACCGACTTCCAGATCCGCAACATGGCGTCGATCATCGAGACCGCCACGGAGACGCAGAACACGCTGACGGTCCTGCTCGGCTCGATCGCCGCGATCGCGCTGCTGGTGGGCGGCATCGGCGTCATGAACATCATGCTGGTGAGCGTGACCGAGCGCACGCGCGAGATCGGCATCCGCATGGCGACCGGCGCGCGGATGCGCAACATCCTGCAGCAGTTCCTGACCGAGGCGCTGGTGGTGTCGCTGATCGGCGGCCTGATCGGCGTCGCCGTCGGGCTCGCGGCGGCGGCGATCATCGCCGCGTTCGGCACGCCGATCGAGTACTCGGCCGGACCGGTGCTGCTCGCTTTCGGGTGCGCGTTCGCCACCGGCCTCGTGTTCGGCTTCATGCCGGCGCGCAAGGCCGCCCGGCTCGATCCGGTGGTCGCGCTCGCGGCCGAGTGAGGGAGGCACCCGTGTCCAGGCCGCATCGGCTCGCCGCCGCTCTCACCGCCCTCGCGCTCGCCGGGTGCGCGGTCACCAGCACGCCGCCGCCGCGCGGCATCGACATGCCGGCGGCCTGGGACGAGCCTGCGCCGGCGGACGTCCAGCCGCTCGTGCTCGACTGGTGGCGGGCGTTCGGGTCCGAGGAGCTCAGCGGCCTAGCCGCGCAGGCGCTCGCCGGCAACCCCGATCTCGCGATCGCCTCCGAGCGCATCCGGCAGGCCGAAGCGGCGCTGAGAATCGCCGGCGCTTCGCTCTTCCCGACGCTCGACCTGGACGCGGGCACCCGGCAGAGCGGGTCCCGTCCCAGGGGCGGCCCGACGACGACCGGCAAGTCGACCGACCTCGCCCTGAGCGCGAGCTACGAGCTCGACCTGTGGGGCCGGAACGCCTCGATCAGGCGCTCCGCCGACGAGTCGCTGCAGGCGACGCGCTTCGACTACGAGACCGTGCGCCTCACGCTCGTCGCGAGCGTTGCAACGACCTACTTCGACGTCCTCAGCTTCCGCGCCCGGCTGGCGAACGCCCGCGAGACGGTGGCGATCGCCGAGCGCATTCTCGCCGTGGTGAGCTCGCGCGCCCGCTACGGCGCCGCGTCGCAGCTCGACCTGGCGCAGCAGCAGACGGCGGTGCTCCAGGCGCGCGCGACCATCCCGCCGCTCGAGCTCGCGGAGCGGCAGACGCTCAACGCCCTCGCCGTGCTCGTCGGTCGGCCGCCCGAGGGCTTCACGGTCGCCGGCGCGTCGATCGTCGCGCTCCCGGTGCCGGGCGTCGAGCCCGCGCTGCCCGCCGACGTGCTGGTGCGCCGGCCCGACATCGCCGCCGCCGAGGCCGGGCTCGCGGCCGCGAACGCGGACGTCGCCGCCGCCCGCGCGGCGCTCCTGCCGAGCATCAGCCTCACCGGGTCGGCGGGGCTCGCGAGCGACGCCCTGCTCTCGATCGGCAGCTCGCCGACGCTCTTCTATTCGATCGCCGCGTCGGCTCTGCAGCCGATCTTCGACGGCGGGCGGCTTCGCGGGCAGGTCGACTTCGCCGCCGCGCGCGAGCGCGAGTTGGTCGAGAGCTATCGCCGCAGCATCCTCGCCGCGCTGACCGACGTGGAGAACGCGCTGGTCGCGGCGAACCGCACCGCGGTCCAGGAGCAGCTGCAGACGCAGGTGCGCGAGGGCGCGCAGCGGACGCTGCGCCTGGCGGAGATCCGCTACCGCGAGGGCGTCGACGACCTACTGTCGGTGCTCGACGCGCAGCGGACGCTGTTCCAGGCCCAGGACCAGCTCGCCCAGATCCGCCTCGCCCGCCTCGACGCGTCGGTCGCCCTCTACCGTGCGCTCGGCGGCGGCTGGGAAGCGCCGGAGCGCGCGCAGGCCGCCGCCAGCCCGGCGCCGCGCTAGAGCGCGTCGAAGTCGCCGGCGATGCGCTTGCGCAGCGCCGCATCCGGGACCTTCCCGCGCGCCGCCCCGAGGTTGTCGGCCACGTGCTTCGGATTGCGCGTTCCCGGGATGACGCAGGTCACCGCCGGGTGGCCGAGGATGAACTTCAGGAACACCTGCGCCCAGCTCGCGCAGTCGATCTCGGCGGCCCAGCCGGGCAGGGGCTTGCCTTTCACGCGCGCGAACATCGCGCCCTCGGCGAACGGGCGGTTGACGATCACCGCCACGCCTTCGCCTTGCGCGACCGCGAGCATCCGCTGCTCGGCCGCGCGCTCCGCCAGCGAATAGTTGAACTGCGCGAACTCGGGCCGGTGCTTCCCGATCGCCGCCTCGAGCGCCGGGTAGGCACCGGCGTGGTAGTGCGTCACCCCCAGATAGCGGACCCGGCCCGTCTTCTGCCAGCCGGCGAGCGTCGCGAGCTGCGTGTCGGTGTCGACCAGGTTGTGGACCTGCATCAGATCGAGGCGCGGGACGCGGAGCTTCCGCAGCGACGCCTCCATCTGCCGGATCCCGGCTTCGCGGCCCGTCGTCCAGACCTTGGTCGCGACGAAGAGCCGGCCGCCCAGCCCGAGCTCCCCGGCGAGCGTGCCGACCGCGTCCTCGGCGGCGCCGTACATGGGCGACGAGTCGACGACCCGGCCGCCGAGCTCGGCGAGCGTGCGGAGCGCGTCCTTCGCGGCGGCGCGGTCGGGCCCGTCGCGCGGCACGTCGAAGCTCTGCCAGGTCCCCAGGCCGACGGCCGGGATCCGTTCACCGGTGCGCGGGATCGGCCGCGTTTCCAGCGTCATCGCCTGGCCCCCTGCGGGGCGCGCGGCCGCGAGACCGGCGGCGAATGCGCCCAGCGCCAGGAGGCTCGCGCGTCGGTCCATTCGTCAGAGCGGCCGCCAGGTCGGGTACGGGTAGGGGTACCAGTAGCCGTACGGATAGATGCCACGGTAGGACGGCCAGCCGTACCAGAGGTACAGGTCGCGGGTCCGGAGATACTCTTCATGGCGCTCCGCCTCGATGTAGGTGCGCTGCATGTAGTCGATGACCTTGTCGGGCACGCCCTGGCCGTGAAGCTTCGCGAGCTCGGACGCGGGGAGGCGGTACACCGCCCGCGCATCCCGCATCCGCTGAACGATGTCGTCCGCGGGCACGCCCGCGGCGCTGAGCCGGACGATCTCGTCGACCGTAGGCGGGGGCGGCAGCGGCGGGCCCGGCGTGGCACAGCCCGAGGCGAGACCGGTGACGGCGAGAAGGATCGCGACGCGGAGCGCACGCACGGGACACAGCAGCTGGCGGACGGACACCGCCATGATAGCGCGCGCGACTCATGCAGCGCAGCAATCCATGACGGCGTCATCGCCGTGACGTTTTCCTCCAACCCGGGGGCCCGGGCGATTGGGCCGCAGGTGGGCCGCGGCCTATAATCCCGGTCCGGGACACGCGGCCGCACCGCTTCGCGGCTGGAGGAACCCCCATGAGACTCTCGCGCCTGATCGGCTCCGGCGTCATCGCCGCCGCCCTCCTCGCCAGCCCGGCCGCCCGCGCCGCGAACGACATCCAGCTCTGGCACGCGATGGACGGGGCGCTCGGGGACCAGCTGAAGGTCATCGTCGAGCGCTTCAACACGTCGCAGAAGCAGTACCGGGTGGTGCCGGTCTACAAGGGGAGCTACGACGAGACGCTCTCCGCCGGCATGGCCGCGCAGCGCGCGGGCAAGGGGCCGCACGTCCTGCAGGTGTACGAGGTCGGCACCGCGAACATGATGGCCGCGAAGGGCGCGGTGAAGCCGGTCCACCAGCTGATGCGCGAGACGGGCGAGAAGTACGACCCGCGCGCCTTCGTGCCGGCGGTCGCGAGCTTCTACTCCGACGCCAAGGGCAACCTCTTCTCGCTGCCGTTCAACACCTCCACCGCGGTGCTGTACGTCAATCGCGACGCGCTGAAGACGGCGGGCAAGGCGCAGGCGCCGCTCAAGACCTGGTACGAGCTCCAGGAGGCCCTGCTCGAGGTCCGCGAGAAGGATCCTCGCAACTGCGGGCTGACCACCACCTGGCCGTCGTGGGTGATGCTCGAGAACACGCTCGCCTGGCACAACGAGGAGTTCGCGTCGCGCAACAACGGCTACAACGGGCTCGACACCAAGCTGACCTTCAACACCCGGCTCGCGATCCGCCACATCTCGCTGATGACCGCGTGGACGCGCGGCCAGATCTTCAGCTACTCGGGGCGCCGCGACGAGGGCGAGGCGCGGTTCACCAAGGGCGAGTGCGCGATGCTCACGGCGTCGTCGGCCGCGTACGGGAACATCACGCGGACCGCCAAGTTCGACTTCGCCGTACTGCCGCTGCCGCATTACGACGACATCAACCAAGCGCCCTATCACACGCTGATCGGCGGGGCGAGCCTGTGGGCGCTGAACGGCAAGAGCGCCGCCGACCAGCGGGGCGTGGCGAGGTTCTTCTCGTTCCTCTCGCACCCCGCGGTGCAGGCGGAGTGGCACCAGCAGACCGGGTACCTGCCGCTGACCCGCGCGGCCTACGATCTCACGAAGAAGTCGGGCTTCTACGAGCGCAACCCGGGCACCGACGTCGCGCTGCGCGAGCTGCTGAACAAGGGCGCGCCGGCGCCGTATTCGCGCGGCATCCGGCTCGGCAACCACCTCGCGATCCGGGCGATCGTGGACGAGGAGCTCGAGCAGGCGTTCGCCGGCGCCAAACCGCCGATGCTCGCCCTCGGCGACGCGGTGAAGCGCGGCAACGATCTGCTGCGCCGGTTCGAGCGGGCCAACCGGGGTCCGGCCGAGATCGAAGGGGAGTCGCGGCTCGCGTCGCGCAAGAAGTAGTCGGCCGCGTTCGACGAGAAGGCCCGGGGATCCCGGGCCTTTTGCTTTTCCAGTGCCCTCATCGGGCTCAGCCAGTGAGCCAGTAGTGTGCGTACACTGGCCTCCTACGGGCGGAGATGGTCAATCTCCTGCTCGTTCAATAGTGTCGTCAACAAAGACTGCAGTGGCCAAGGCAAGGCGCGTCGCGCTGATCCCGGTCGAGCAGATCACCCGCACGATTCTCATCCTGCGCCGCCAGCGGGTCATCCTCGACTCCGAGCTCGCCGCGCTGTACGGAGTACCGACCAAAGCGCTCAATCAGGCCGTCAAGCGCAACGCCGAGCGCTTTCCCGGTGATTTCATGTTCCGGCTCTCCAGCGTCGAGGCGGAGGCGCTGAACCGGTCACAAGCTGTGACCGGTTCCCAGAGGCATCGCGATCCTAGATTTCCCCCGTTCGCCTTCACCGAGCATGGCGCCATCATGGCGGCCACCATCGTCAACAGCCCCCGTGCCATCGAGATGAGCGTCTACGTCGTGCGCGCCTTCGTGCAGCTCCGAGAGCTGCTTGTCTCAAACAAGGCGCTCGCCCGCCGCCTCGATGAGCTCGAGGCGCGCCTTGAGCAGAAGCTCGCCTCACACGACAAGGCGATCAGCGAGATGATCGACGCGATCCGTGCGCTCATGAACCCAGCGCGCCCGCGCCGCGGCATCGGCTTTACGGCCGATCTCGGCGGGCGGAAGTAGCCACGGTTCGCGCAAAGAGCGTCCCAACGGCCGCGCTGGACGCCACTCACGACGGCGGGCGCTAGAAGGGGAGCGTCGCCCCGGGCTTCGCGGCGAGCAGCACCCTCCGGAAGTCCGCCTGGATCCGCTCGAGGCCGGCGGCGTCCTCCGCCTCGAAGCGCAGCACGATCACCGGCGTCGTGTTCGAGGCGCGCGCGAGCCCGAAGCCGTCCGCATATTCGACCCGCAGGCCGTCGAGCGTGATCACCTCGGATGCGCCCGGGAACCGGGCGGTGCGTTGCAGCTCGGCGATCAACCGATGCGGCTCGCCCTCGGCGAGCGCCCAGTGCAGCTCGGGGGTCGTCACCGAGTCGGGGAGCCGCTCCAGCTCGCCGCTCGGATCCGCGCTGCGGGACAGGATCTCGAGCAGCCGCGCGCCCGCGTACACCCCGTCGTCGAAGCCGTACCAGCGCTCGGTGAAGAAGATATGGCCGCTCATCTCGCCGGCGAGCGGCGCGCCGAGCTCCCGGAGCTTCGCCTTGATGAGCGAATGCCCGGTTTTCCACAGCACCGGCTCGCCCCCGTGGCGGCGGATCCACGGCGCGAGGTTTCGCGTGGACTTCACGTCGTAGATGATCTGCCCGCCCGGGACGCGGCCGAGCACGTCCGCGGCGAACAGCATGAGCTGGCGGTCAGCGTAGATGATCCGGCCGTTCCTCGTCACCACACCGAGCCGGTCGCCGTCGCCGTCGAACGCGAGGCCGAGCTCAGCGCCGGAGGCGGCAAGCCGGGCAATGAGGTCCCGCAGGTTCTCGGGCTGGGTCGGGTCCGGATGGTGGTTCGGAAACGTGCCGTCCACGTCGCAGTAGAGCTCGGTGACGCGACAGCCGAGGCGCCGGTAGAGCTCGGGCGCGATGCTCCCCGCCACGCCGTTGCCGCAGTCCACGATGATCGGCACCGGCCGGGCGAGCCGCACGTCGCCGGCGATCCGCGCGAGATAGGCCTCGCGAACGTCCGCTGTGCGGTACGCGCCCTTCCCGTCCGCGAACTCGTCGCGCTCGATGCGCGCGCGCACGCCCTGGATCGCCTCGCCGGACAAGGTCGTGCCGGCGATGACCATCTTCAGGCCGTTGTATTCGGGCGGATTGTGGCTGCCGGTGACCGCCACCGCGCTGTCGCAGCGGAGGTGGTAGGCGGCGAAGTACGCCATCGGCGTGGTCACCATGCCGACGTCGTGCACGTCGACGCCGCTCGCGAGCAGCCCGCGTGAGAGCGCCTCCGCGAGCTCCGGCCCCGAAAGGCGCCCGTCGCGACCCACCGCGATCGCGGTGCCGCCCGCGTTGCGCACCTCGGTCCCGAGCGCCCGGCCGATCAGCTCGACGGCTTCGACGGTGAGCGTCCGGCCGACGATCCCGCGGATGTCGTACGCCTTAAAGATTTCTGGCGCGATGCGGCTCATAAGTCCGCCTCCCTTACGGCCCCAGCCCAATGCTGCCGGCGTCCGGGCATATTCGCGTTGCCGTCGATCCCCATCGAATCGATCGGATCCCTCGCGGAGTAGCTCATGCGGCACCTTCGAAGAACGCGAGCACCCGCCGCGGCAACCACTCGTAGCCGCCCGGAAACGGGCCGCTCACGAAGCCGGCATGCCCGCCGGTCGCCGGGCACTCCAGCACCACGCACGGCCCGACCTCGTCGGGCCGGGGCAGGTGCTCAACCGGGAGAAACGGGTCGTTGGCCGCGTTGAGCACCAGCGTCGGCACCTCGATCCCGCGCAGCCACGGCTTCGAGCTCGCGCGCGCCCAGTAGTCCGCGGCGTCGCGAAAGCCGTGCAGCGGCGCGGTCACGACGTCGTCGAACTCGCGCAGCGTGCGCGCGCGGGCGACGCGCTCGCCGTCGAAGAGCCCCGGGAAACGCGCGAGCTTGCCGGCGCTCTTGCGCTTCAAGGTCACGAGGAAGTTGCGCGCGTAGACCAGGTTGAACCCGCGCCCGAGCGCCTCGCCCGCCGCCGTGAGGTCGAGCGGCGCCGACACGGCAGCCGCCGCGCGCACCACCGCGCGCGCCGCGCCGCCGCGCTCGCCCAGCCACTTGAGCAGCGCATTGCCGCCGAGCGACACGCCCATCGCGTAGAGGAGCGACGGACCAGCCTCGCCCGCCAGGCGCTGCAGCATCCAGTCGATCTCGGCGGAGTCGCCGGAGTGGTACGCGCGCGGGAGCCGGTTCGGCTCGCCGCCGCAGCCGCGGAAGTGCGGCAGCGCCGCGCGCCAGCCGCCCGCGTGGGCCGCCGCGAGCATCGCTCGGGCGTAGTGGCTCGCCGTGCCGCCCTCGAGACCGTGGAAGAGCGCGAGCAGCGGCGCGTCCGCGGGCCCGTCCACGCGATCCACGTCGACGAAGTCCCCGTCGGGGGTCTCCCAGCGCTCGCGCCGCACGCTCGGGCGCGGCACGCGCGCGAGGAGCGCGGCGTAGATCGTCTGGGCGTTGCCCCCCGGGAGCCACCACGGCGCGCGATACCCCTCCGCGGCGGTCCGCGCCCGGACGCCGGGCGCCACACGATGCTGCGGCCCGGGCCCAATGCCCAATCCCTCGTGCTCGGCTCTCAATGCATTCGCCCGCGACGTTAGTGCAGCACCTTCGGCTCGTCGCCCCCGCCGGCCGGCGGCGCGGCCGGGGCCGGCGACGCATGGTGAACGAGCAGCCGCCAGCCGTTGCTCGTGCGCAGGTACACGTTGGTCGCCACGACCGGCGCGCGCGGCTTCGCCTCGCCGGCGACGAGGATGTTCTCGTGCAGGCTGTGGATCGAGAGCATCATCCCGTGGACGTACACCTGGTTCGACAGGTGGACCTGCAGCCGCTGCCGCGAGTTGAAGATCTGCGACCAGCTCTCCCGCACCTGCTCGTAGCCGGTCAGCCGCGCGCCGGTGGGGTGGATGCAGACGATCTCCTCGTCCTCGGCCCAGACCTGCATCATCCCCTCCAGGTCCGCGCGCTCGAGCGCCTCGTAGAAGGCCGCTTCCGCGTCCTGCGGGGTCGGAAAGGTGGTGCGCTTCACGGGGCGCGATGTTAGCCAAATCGCCTGCGCTTCGCCAGCCCGCGCTAGCGCGACTCGTCGGCGATCCACGCCGCGAGCGCATCGAGAACCGAGTCGGCTTCGCCGATCGTCGGGAGCACGCGCACCGCCACGCCGGGGTAGCGGGCCCGCACCGCTTCGATCAGCTGCGGCAGGTCGCGGCGCACGTGCCCGCCGGGGGCGAGGAAGACCGGCACGACCACGATCTCGCCGGCGCCGGTCGCGACCAGCGACGCGACCGCCTCGCCGAGCGTCGGCGGGGAAAGCTCCAGGTACGCGACCGCGACGCCCGCCGCCGGGCGCCGCTCGCGCACGCGACGCGCGAGGCGCTCGAACGGCGTCGACCATTCCGGGTCGCGGCTGCCGTGCGCGAGCAGCACGATCCCGGCGGTCACGACGGCGCCTCCGCAACGCAGTGCGGCCGTTTCACGATGGTGTCGGCGCCGGGCCTCGATTCGCCGGTCGCTGCCAGGGTCGCTGCATCGACCCTGGCGTTAGCCGGCGGGAACGGTGCGCAGGGCCCCGTACCCCAATACCCGCGCACACCCCCACCCAGGCGGGGGGGCCCA
>Ga0299906_10000864_pt1 | contig 26676 bp, 25 predicted proteins | sample RVTome_14_FD_200259 | JGI IMG/M metagenome (GOLD analysis project Ga0299906, IMG submission 200259) | Soil microbial communities from uranium-contaminated site in the Upper Colorado River Basin, Wyoming, United States - RVT145D125 (version 2) ...
ACGAAGTCTGACGGATCTGTAAGGGGGTCGGGCGTCGTGCGCACGACGCCCGACCCCATTACAGATCCGTCAGACTTCGTTCTGCGCCGTTGGCGGTCAGCAAGCGCTTGACGATCGCCTCCTGGAGCTCGGCCTGCCGTCCCGTGGGAGACGGAATGCGCACGCTCAGGTCGACCTGATCGGCGTACACCAGGTTGATGTCCACGTGCGGGTCGGGTGAGGACGGCGTGACCTCGTGCAGCGAGGCCAGACGCTTCCAGTGCCGCCGGGCGTCCTCCAGGAACGGCGCGCAGGCCGCGTTGGCCGCGTCCAGCAGCGTCTGCACGTGGGATTCGAGCCGCCCGTCGAGGCGCACCGGCACGACGAAGACGTGCAGGGAGTAGGGCGTCGCGGATGATTCCTTCGTCACCGGTGTCGTCAGGAACAGGCTGTTCGGCAGCGTGATCGTGCGCCCCGTGTGCTTCTGAGAAGCAGTACCGGAGGCCAGTTCGAGCAGCACCGTGGTGAGGAGGTTGTGGTCCACGACGTCGCCCCGATGGGTGGCGATCTCGACGCGATCGCCGAGCGCGAAGGAGTCGCCGGCGGCCCGCACGATCGAGCCGAGCAGGCACATCAACAGCTCCTTGGTGGCGATCACGAGCGCCACGGCGACGGCGATGATCGAGACCGTGAAGGTCTGGATCGTGTCGGCCCAGATCGAGACGATCGCGAGGACGAAGAGAACGAAGAGCGCGTTGCGGATGTTGGTCAGCCAGCGCCGGCGCAGCTCGGGCGCCTCGACGCGCCGGTAGAGGGTGCGCGCCATCAGCGACCGTGTGACCAGAACCAGCAGCAGGACGACGAGCGAGGCGACCAGCTTGATGATGGTGCGGGCGCTCAGCGGATCTTGGAGCAGTTCCACCAGCGCTTCAGTATAGTGGCTCGCTTGCCGGACCTGCGGATAGGCATCGACCTCGGCGGGACCAAGATCGAGGGGATCGCCCTCGAGGACGGCCGCGAGCTGGCGCGCCGGCGACTGGCGACGCCGCGAGGAGATTACCAGGCCACCGTCGGGGCGATCGCGGGGCTGGTGGAGGACCTGGAGGGGCCGACGGGCACGGTCGGCACCGTGGGCGTCGGCGTACCTGGCACGATCTCGCCCGCCAGCGGACTGGTCAAGAACGCCAACTCCACCTGGATCAACGGCAGGCCCCTCGGCATCGACCTCTCGACCCGCCTCGAGCGCGAGGTGCGCATCGCCAACGACGCGAACTGCCTGGCGGTCTCCGAGGCGATCGATGGTGCCGCGGCCGGCGCGTCCGTGGTCTTTGGCGTCATCGTCGGCACCGGGACGGGCGCGGGGATCGTCGTGGACGGACGCGCGTGGACCGGGCCCAACGGCGTGGCGGGGGAGTGGGGGCACAACCCGCTCCCGTGGCCCCAGCCAGGAGAGGAGCCGGGACCGGCCTGTTACTGTGGCAAGCGCGGGTGCGTGGAGACGTTTCTGTCGGGGCCCGGGCTCGCGGCGGATCACGCCGCCGTCACCGGCCGGCAGATGCCGCCCGAGGCGATCGTGACGGCGGCCGCCGAGGGGGATCCGGGCGCCGAGGCCGCCCTGATGCGGTACGCGGACCGGATGGCCCGCGCGCTGGCGGCCGTGATCAACGTCCTCGATCCGGACGTCATCGTCTTTGGCGGTGGGCTGTCGAACGTGGCCCGCCTGTACGACGACGTGCCCGCACAGTGGGGACGCTACGTGTTCGGGGCGACCGGACGCGACCCGGCCGTCGAGCCCGAACCGGTGCGGACGCGGCTCGTGCGTGCCGCCCACGGCGACTCGAGCGGCGTGCGCGGCGCGGCGTGGCTGTGGCTGGCCCCAGGCTGGCTTCCGGACGGGCTCTGAGCCCGGCCACCGCTCATGGTTCCGGCCCCGCCTCCACGCGGCCGATCGTGGCAGGCGCCTGGCGCTGGCTCAGGATGGCGTCGCTGGCCTCGAATGCCGAGTCGATGACCGGACGGGGGGCGATGCCCAGACCGATCAGGGCCGTCAGCAGCGCGGCGAAGGTCAGCGCCTCCCGCCGCGTGAGTCCCAGATGCGCGGTCGCGCCTGCCGGCCCGTCCGGGCGGCCGCAGAACAGCGCGAAGTACATGCGCAGGACGGCCAGTCCGGTCAGGGCCGAGGCGACGACGACGGCGAAGCCCAGCACCGGGAAGACGTCCACGGCACCGCCGACCAGCAGTTCCTGGCCCGCGAAGCCGAGCGTGCCCGGGAAGCCGGTGCACGCCAGTCCGAGCGCCAGGAAGCTCGCGGCCAGCACGGGCATCCGTTCGTACCCCCCGTGGTACGTGGAGAGATCGAGACGGCCGCGCCGGGCCTCGAGGACGAGCACGACACGCGCCAGCCCGGCGAAGGCCAGGCCGGCGGAGAGCCACAGGGCAAACCCTCCGGCCAGCGCGCTCGGACTCGTGCAGTCGAGCCCGGCCATCACGAGGGCGGACTGGCTCATGAAGAGGTAGCCGCACGCGCGTCTCGCGCTCGTCTGCACCAGGGCCAGCGCGGCGCCGTAGACGGCCGTGCCCAGCGCGAGCACTGCCACCAGACGCAGCAGATCCGGCGAGGCCCGCGGCACGATCAGCACCACGGTGACGTAGGCACCGAGCTGTGGCGCGCTGAAAAGGATTGCCGGCCCGAGGCGGCCGTGATCGAAGACCTCCGGAACCCAGGCGTGGAACGGAAAGATCCCCTTGCGCACGAGCGCCGCGACGACGATGAGCCAGAGGCCCACCGTCTCGAGCCGTGTACCCTGCGTGAGCGGGGCGAAGGTGAGCGCGATGCCGGCGCCCAGCAGCACCGACGAGGCGCCCAGGTAGGCCGCCACCACCCGGCGCTGGCGCTGGTGGGCCGGTCCCGACAAGGCGGAGAGGAACGTCCAGACCGACACGATCCACAGCACGAACAGGAGCACGGCACTCTGGGTGAGGAACGAGGCCAGCGTGGCGAGCGTCGCCACGGCCGTGCGTCGCAGGCCGTGACGGTCGAGCGCGGCGCGCGGCGTGACGGCGACCGTCAGCAGCCAGAGCGCCGACGCGAACGGGAGCAGGAGGGACGAGAGAGCGTCGACGCGGAACAGGACGTCGCCGCCCGGGGTCCGCACGGGCGGCATCGCGGGCAGCCACGGTGCCCAGGCGACGGCCAGGGTGGCCAGCAGCATCAGCAGTGCCGCCGTGACCGACACGCGACGCAGCCGCTCCAGATCCATCGGCAGGAGGGACGCGGCGGCGACCGCCAGCGGCAGGACGGCCAGCACGCCCACCCAGGGCCACCCGTCAGTCATCGTGGATGGTGTCTTCGGCCGTGACGGTCCGTGAAGCGACGACGTCGCACTGGAGGCGGTCGAATCTGTCGAACGCCGAGGCGATCCGGTGAAAGGGCGTGACGAAGACGCGATCGAGCATGGCGTCGAGGAACCCGCGTTCGAGCGCGAACAGGAACAGCCGGCGGTGGACACGGGGCGCCGCGACCGGCGCCGGCCTCCCACCGTGCGCGGGAGACACGCCGATGGCGTCCTCGAGTCCGTGCAGGTCGTGCAGGACGTTCGGCGCGCTGAGGAACTGCAGCAGCCGGAAGCACGCGTGGCCCACCAGGTGCAGGAAGGCGATGGCGCGGAGCCCGAGGGCGATCTCGACGATGATGATGCCCACCTGCGTCAGCGAGGCGTACGCGAGCGACGACTTCACGTCGCTCTGGACGCGTGTGGTCACGGTGGCGAACAGCGCTGTCGCCGCGCCGATGCCGCCGGCGAGGAGACGTGCCGCGAGGACCTGCTCGAGGAGCGGAGTGGCGCGAAGGAGCAGGATGCAGCCGGCGTGAATCGACAGGGCGCCGTAGTAGACGGCACTCGAGGGCGTCGGGCCCTCCATGGCGCGGGGCAGCCAGCCGGAAAACGGCAGGAGCGCGCTCTTGCCGGCCACGGCGACGATCAGGAGCACGGCGATGATCGTGGCGTCGGCGCCGGCCAGGCCCGTTTGCGGCACGGTGCCGGACTCTCCGAACAGCATCGACAGGCTGCCGCTGCCGGCCACGTGATGCAGCCACACGGCGGCGGCGAGCATCGCGGCGTCGCTGATGCGGTAGACGGCGAACACGCGCAGGGCGTTGCCGACCGGCCCGGCCCGGCCGTGGAAGAAGGCGACCAGCAGCGCGGAGCTGAGGCCGACGAATTCCCAGCCGGCGAACAGGACCTCGACGTTGCCGGCGAGCGCCACGAACAGGATGCCGGTCACGAACATGGCAAACAGCACGAAGTAGCGGTTGTAGCCGGGCTCGCGGTGCAGGTACCGGTTCGAGAACGCGGCGACGACGCCGGCGATGGCCGTGGCCAGGACGGCGAATCCGAGCGACGTGGCGTCCAGCAGGAATTCGATGGCGATCCCGCCGTCATGCGAGGTGGACCACGCGCCGTACGACACGTGTGCCGCGCCAGGGCCCGTGGGCAGCAGGACGAGCGCGACCACCAGCGCGGCGAACGACGCCGTCATCGAACCTGCGGCGAGGCGCCCCGTCCAGCGCTCGGGCAGGGGCCGGTTCGCCAGCGACGTCCCGCCGAGCACGATGAGCAGCATGGCCGGGGCCCCGATGCCGACGACGAGCAGCATCTCGACCGGGAAGATCGACGTCACGCCGATGGCACCGGGCTCAACTCCACCGGATGGAGGAAGCCGCGTTTCCCCTCGTACCAGGCCGCCGACCCGCCGTGCACCACCGGCAGCAGGTGCCCGGGCGCGTGCACGGTGAACGTGTCCCGGTCGAGCTCGTGCAGGGCACTGGACCGGGGGTCGAGACTGGCGAGCCAGATCCATCGATGCCGCACGAGCCGGTCGAGCGACGGACTGGCCCGCACGGCCTGGCCCAGGCGCCCGGGCTCCGCCTCGACGACGATAGTCAGCCGGACCGGCTCATGGATCTCGACCATCTGCCAGGGCAGGCCGGTCCGCAGGTCGCTCTGCTCGCCATCCATCACGCCCAGCAGGCCGTTCACGTTGTGCGGGAGCTTGGTGCCGCACCCGTAGCCGACCGGGTCGACTCGACTGAAGTAGTACTCCAGATTGATCCCGGCGACGACGGGCACGACCGCCGCAAGGACGCGTGTCAGGACCGTGCCGTCCGGATCGCGCGTCGGATCGTACGAGACCAGGAACGCCCGACGGTCGAGGAACAGGCCTGCCGTGCGCGCCCGCCGGCCGACGACGCAGAACGCGTTGGTGGCATGGCCGTACTCCGGGCGCGGCTGTGCGAGATCCGCGGCTCGTCCCTCGACGTGCGCCAGCGCGGCCGCGGGGGGAAACCAGGCCGGCACCGCGTCGAACCGCCGGCATCGCTCGTGCGCTTCCTGCCGCCTCGCCGCGTCGAAGGCCGTGGTGGCACGCTCGAAGGCCGTCCCGAGCCGTGCGGGCACGAGGTCGGCATCGAAGAAGGTGACGGCGTTGTCGCAGGTATTGCGCTCGGCGCCGACGAACCAGGTCGCCGGAGCGATCGCGACACCTCGCAGGCGCAGGAGACCCCGGACCCGCGGGTCGTTGGCCATGTGCGCGAACCCCCGGGCGTTGGCGCCACCCCGGCCGCCACCGCAAGCGCCGCAATCGTGTGCCGACTCGTGCGGGTTGTTCAGGCTGATCGACCCGTGGCCGACCACGAAGACCAGCGGCGACTGGCGGCCGGCGAGCGCCGTGTCCTCGAGCAGCCGCTCGACGATATCGGCCATCTCTTCGACGCTGAACCCCGTGTGGAGACCTACCGGCGGCGGTCGCGGGTCGCGGTCGAGCCGGAGGCGCGTGATCGCTGGCGCGGTGGAGGCGCGCTGCACGCGCCTCCACCGCGAGGCCAGCCAGGGAAAGACGACCCGCAGTACGAGCGGCACCAGCGTCAGGCCGCCGAGCAGCGCCATGAGCAGTGCGCCCCGCACCAGCATCCGGCTGCCGCGGTGCACGTTGTAGCCGAGGAAGCCGGCCGCACGCCGGCGCGCGCGACGGGATCGCTCCGAGAACCCCACCGGGTCCTGCGTCTCCTCGGTCACATAGTGTGTGGGTTGGATCGCCACCGGACAGAGCGGACGGGGATGCGCGTCGGTGGCGCCCTGGTGGTACATCGCCACGCCGAAGAACCCGGGTGCTCCGAACGTCTCCACGGCGGGCTCGACCTCTTCGAGGTGCCGCCGGAAGGACTCCTCCCGCTCGTCGACACAGAAGACGGCCTGGAATGCCGGCGCGGACGGCGGTGCTGTGGGTCGATGGCGCGCGAGCGCGTCGTAGAGCCGATGTCGCAACCCGCGCTCGTATGCCAGGTGGAGCAGGCGGGAGCGCCGCGCGCCATCGATCTCCCGCAGCTCCGCCTCGAGCGCCTCGACCTGATCGGGCGTCCATTGCGCGACGATCGTCGCGTCGAGGCGGCAGATCTGCGCCAGGTGGAAGAGCGTCCACGCGCGTTCCCGACGACCGGCGGGCTCCGGTCGGGGCAGCTCCGCGCGGAGGCGCTCACGAAACGACGACAGCGGTCCGTCGACGCCGGATGTGCGACGGGCCATGTGCCCAAGCGCCGCCCGCTCGAAGATCAGGCGGACGGCCAGGTAGTCGGCCAGCGTCGCGGGCACCTCCCGGGCCGGCACGCGATCCGGGCGCTCCTCGATCTGGCGCACCATCCCCGCCCAGCCTCTCAGGGCGAGCAGCGTGTCGACGACATAATCCGGCCATTCCGTACGGGCCACGCCGAGCTGTGCCAGCGAGTGCTCGATCGAGCTCAACGCGGTCCTGCCGGCATGGCGTTCGTCAGCGACCAGGTGCGGCAGATCCGCCGCCCACTCGCCGCACAGCGCGGCCATCGCCGTGTCGTAGATGTCCAGGAAGCAGGCGTACAGTCCACGCTCGCGCCCGGGCATGGCCCAGTCGGCGACCCCCTGATCCAGATAGCCAGCCACGAAGCGAACGAGCGGTGGATGCACCAGGGCGTCGCTGTCGAGTCCCGTAACGGCCAGGAGCAGGTCGCGATGGCGGGGCCCGGGAGCGGCGACGGCAGGCGGGGCGGGGGCCGTCCGGCCCGCGGCGTCGAGACAGGCCGACCACAACTCGCCAACCGCCCTGCGCTCCGTCGCGGGATCGTCGAGCGGATCGGACGACGCCTCGCGCGGTATGTCAGCCCGGAACCTGGAGAGGACCTCGGTCTCGGTGAGGAGCCACGACAGGCTCCGTGCGCCGGCGAGCGGGATGCCGTGGGAAACGAGCGCCCGCCAGATCTCGAGCCGCGTGCCAGCCCCGGCAACGGGCTCGTCGCCGCGTCTGCCCAGCTCCTCCTCGAGGACGGCGTCCAGATCCCCGGCCGCGATCCGGCCCGCGTGCATCTTGGCGCGGTACTCCTCCTCGGCCAGGAAGGGGCGGCAGCCGAAGCGCGCGCCGGCGCGCTCGACGGCCTCCTCGAACGGCAGGTCCTCGTAGGCGTGGAGCGTGTTGTGGTGGATGAAGATGCTGATCGGCCCCTGCGCCGGCAGCAGATTCGCCAGGCGGTCGATCAGTGAGGCGAGGGGGAGGTCCCGGGGGTCTGAATCGGAATGGGGACCATGCAGCATCGAGTGATCGCCGGACGGATCCCGATTATACGGCCTGTGCGCCCGGCCCCTGCGCCGCGGGCCTCCGGCTCGCGCATCCACGTCGTCCCGCCGGCTCGAGTTGGACGGGTTGTAGAGATTACAGGTAGCTCTTTCGCCTGCACACGTCGTGGTGGGGCCGGCGCGTCGCCACGGCGTCGTGTTCGGCACGGCGCCTTTTGCCGCAGCGCTCGGCTCGAGGGTACGTGCCTTGCACCCGCATGTGGCAAGCGGATTCGCCGAATATCAGGTGAATTCAGGGAGAAACAGTATGACCACGACTTCAAGCGCAAGCAGAAAGCTCGTGACGGGAGTGCTCTTCGTGACCATGGTGTGCGCCTTCGGAGCGCGCGGTGTCCTCAGGGCCGCCGACGATACCGAGGAGCGGGAGCGTGTTCAGGACGCGGCACAGGTACTGCGCGAGTTGGCCCGAGCCGACGATGCCGAAGCCATTCCGGAAGAGCTCTTCGAGCGCGCGCAGGCCATTGCCGTCGTGCCGGGCGTCGTGCGCGGCGCCTTCGTCCTCGGGGGACGCTGGGGCAAGGGCGTCGTCGTCTCGCGCAACGCCGCGGGGGAGTGGGGCCCGGCCTCGTTCCTCGAGCTCAGCGGCGCGAGTGTCGGTTTCCAGATAGGCGGGGACAGGACCGACCTGGTGATGGTCTTCGTCAACGAGGACGGACTGGATGCGCTGCTCGAGAGCCGCGTGGAGCTGGGTGCCGACGCGTCGGTGGCCGCTGGGCCCGTTGGCCGATCGGGCGAGATCGGCACCGATGCGTCCCTCGACGCCGAGATCTTCGCCTATTCACGCAGCAAGGGAGCCTTCGCCGGCGCCGCGCTGGACGGCACGGTGATCAGCATCGATGACAGCGCCAACGAGGACGCGTTCGGGCGCAGGATCGACGGCGATGACGCCCTCAGCGGCTCGGTCCCGGCACCTGCCGTCTTCGAGCCGTTCATCACGGTCGTCCGGAGCGTGACGTCCGGCGAGGCGCCGACGGCGGAATAGCCCGAACGACAGTCGCAGCACTGCTGGCCGGGGGGAGCGCACGACGAGTGAATCGGGCGTGCCCGATTCACTCGTCGCGGCGCGTCTGGCGGCGCCGCCTCACCGGCACTCGATCGGCGCTGGCGGCTCTCGAGCGCCGGACGACGCGCGCACGCCTCCGTCGAGTCGAACCGGTCAGAAGGACGGGCTCAGCGACCACAGAACTACGCACGTGTGGTGCCGTGACCTGCACGGCTGGGCCGGTGTCGCGTGACGGGTTCGGGAAGGTCGGGCCGGTAACAACCGTCCGGGCTCGTGTAGTTCCTGCCGGCCGAGGCAGGGCCTACCGGACGGTCAGACCGGGGACGACGCGGGACGTCGCAGCCGGCTCACGGTGCGACCGACCGCGAGCGACGCGTAGAAGAGTCGTCCCACCGGCAGCCCGCCTCGCAGGCGGTGACGGCCGACGGCCTCGAGGCCGGCCGAGGCCACGCACCCGCAATTGGCGCAGTCCGGGTTGCCCCCGAACTGGCACGGCGTGATCCGCTGGTCGAGGTCCGAGGTGAAGCACTCGGTCGTCTGCGCGAAGATGCACTCGTCGGGAGACTGCGGCGGCGCGGCGTACGCGCGCAGCATGCCCTCGGGCACGTACAATTTCCCGTAGCGCGGCCGCAGCCGGCGGAGCTCCTCGATCACGCGTGCCCGGTCGGCCGGCGTGAGCCGTTCGGCCGAGATCTCGCCCACCTGCGGCGTGTAGAGGCTGATCCAGATGAGGCGCGTCTGCGGATTGGCCTGCCAGACGTCGAGGAACTCCTCCAGGTACCCGTCACGACGGACCTGCTGGCGCGTCACCGTGCAGTGGACGGTGATCTGATGCCCGTCGATGTGCTTCACGATCCGCTCGTAGGTCGCCGGCGTGCGGCGCGCGTCGTGCTCCGGCTGCAGGCCGTCGATCGACACCACGAGCTGCAGCCTGGGCATCGACGCCCAGGACGCGGGGATGGGGCGCACGGCGCTCGTCACGACCTGCGTGTGGATGCCTCGTTCGGCCAGTTCTGGCAGGATCGCGCCCAGTTCGCGGTAGCGGACGAGCGGCTCGCCGCCCACGATGGAGATGTGCACGGGCCTGTGGCGGTCGATGAGCGCCATGAAGCGGGAGACGAGCTCGTCGCCCTTGAAATCGGCCAGGCCTCGGAGCGTCACGGCGCCGCCGAGATGCGCGTCGCCGTAGGCGTAGCAGCCGGGACACCGCAGCGGGCACTCCTTGGTGATCTCGATCGAGAGGCTCGGGCGATGCCCCGTGAGGATCCGTCCCCACGCCTGTACGAGGTTTCCGACGCCGATGGCAGCTGCGCTCATTCAGCCCATTATGGCCACGAATGGCGAAATGGCGGGTCACAAAACGGCTGCCGTCGCGCTATTCTTTCTGAACATGAGTCGGCTTCTCCTTCCACGGATCATCAGGCGGCGCTCGAAACTGCACGGATGGGGCGTTTTCGCCCTCGAGCCCATCAACAAGAACAAGCGCATCATCACCTACGACGGCGAGCTCATCGATCACAAGGAGAGCTACAAGCGCGAGACGAAGTACCTGAAGCGCGGCGAGATCTGGTGCTTCACCGTCAATCGCCGGTGGGTGCGCGACGCCGCCGTTGGTGGCAGCGTCGCCCGCTTCATCAACCACGCCTGCAGGCCCAACTGCTACGTCCAGATCGTCGGACGCGACATCTGGATTCGGGCCGGGCGCAACATCGAGGTCGGTGAAGAGCTGACCTACGACTACTGCACCGACGGGGACAAGATCATCCCATGCCGGTGCAGCCCCGGCTGCACGACGAAGCTGTGAAGGGGGTGGCGCTCTCGCTGCTCGTGGCGGGCGGCGCCCTGGCCGTCCTCGTCGGACCGTCCCTCGCAGACGCCCTTGCCCAGGCCGAGGTCACCGACCGCGCGCTGGTCGAGGCGAGCGCGGGCCGCTCGGTGGCCATCGGTGCGCTTTCGGGCGACGGCAGCGTGACCGAGATCCCGCTGGAGCTGTACGTGGCGCGCGTCCTGGCCGGCGAGGGGGAGCCCGACGCCGCGCCAGCAGCCCGCCAGGCGCTGGCCGTGGCCATCCGGACCTACGCCATGGTGCAGTTGGGACGCCATCGGCGCGAAGGGTTCGATCTCTGCGACACGGTTCACTGCCAGGTGCTGCGTGCGGCCAACGCCGACTCGCGCCGGGCGGCGCTGGCGACGGCCGGGCGCGTGCTGGCCATCGACGACCGGCCGGCCGAGGTGTTCTATTCGGCGTCCTGCGGCGGCCGGTCCGAGGCGGCCGCCACGGTCTGGCCGGGCGCGACCTTCCCGTATCTCCAGGCCATCCACGAGGACGACGTCCACGAGGACGACGAGCCCTGGGCGCTCGAGCTGACGATCGACCAGATGAGCGAGGCGCTGGCGGCCGCCGGGTTCGGTGGGCGGCTGCGCGCCCTGGCCATCACGGCACACACCACCTCGGGGCGCGTGGACCGGCTGCGTCTCGACGGGATGCGTCCCGCGGCCATCGCAGGCACGGCCTTCCGCAGCGCCCTCGGGACGACCAGGCTTCGCAGCACGGCGTTCGGCATGACCCGGGCCGGTGACCGCGTGCGCTTCACGGGTCGCGGGTACGGGCACGGCGTGGGGATGTGCGTCATCGGCGCAGGCCGGCGGGCCCGTCGCGGCGAGGACGTCGAGGCGATCCTGGCGCAGTATTACCCGGCGCTGGAACTGGCCGATCTCGGTACGCTCATCCTGCCCGGCGACGGCGCCTTCGGGGAGCGCGAGGTCAGTGAGGGCGGCATCGTCGCCCGGGTGCCGGCAGGATCGAGCGTGAGCGCCGGCGACCTTCGGGCCATGGCGGCGCGCGCGCACGAGACGCTGTCGCGCACGCTCGGGACCTCGATCTCGCCGGTCATCGTCGAGCTCCACCCGACGCTCGACGACTTCCGCCTCGATACCGGCCGGCCGCCCTGGGCGAGCGCCGCCGCCACGGGAACCACGATCGACCTGGTCCCCGCGTCCGCGCTCGAGGCGCGCAGGGGCGTGAGCGCGGCACTGCGGACGGCCATGGCGGAGATGCTGGTCGCGCCGTCGCTGGCCGACCGGCCCGCCTGGGTGCGCGTCGGAGCCGCCCGCTACTTCGCGGCCGCGGTTCCACCCGAGCCCGGCAGCCTGCCGGTCGCCTGTCCTGCCGACGCCGAGCTCACGCTCGCCGTGTCGGCCGAGGCCCAGCGCGACGCCGAGGCGCGCGCCGTGCAGTGCTTCGCCCGCGCCTACGCCACGACCGGAGACTGGCGAAAGGTGGAGTAGCCGTCAGCGCCGGGTCGGCCGGGGCGGCCCTCGCTGGTACCAGCGGGCGAGTCGTGCCGGCGGGACGCCCAGGAAGTACAGCCCCAGGAGCGCCAGGTTGCGCCCGCTCCGCCGGAACCAGCCATCCTGGTGCCAGCGGCGCGGCGACGTGGCGATCGCGCAGGGCACCTCGACGACCGGCCCCAGGCGCGCCAGGCGCCGCACCAGGTCCACGTCCTCCATGAGCGGCAGGTCGCGGAACCCGCCGAGCGCCGTCCAGGCACGGCGATGGAGGAAGAGCCCCTGATCGCCGTAGGGCAGCCGCAGCAGCCGTACGCGCAGCGCCACGCCGCGTTCGAGCACGCGCGCCTGCCACGCCCGATCGTCGAGGGCGAAACGGAACCATCCGCCGACGGCGGAAGGTGTGACGGTGTCGGCAAGAGCTCGCAGCCAGCCGTCTGGCAGGACGGAGTCGGCGTGGAGGAACAGCAGCCACTCGCCGCGCGCCAGCGCCGCGCCGGCGTTCATCTGCCGGGCACGCCCGGGAGCTGAGTGGATCAGTTTCACATCGGACCGCCCCGGCGCCAGCGCCTCGAGGCCGGACCCGTTGCCAGCCCCCGCGCGCGACGCGGCGCCGGCCTCGTCGGCGGCTTCGACCACGATGACCTCAACCCGTGAATCGGCAGGCACTTGCCGCAGCAGGCGCGACGCGTGGGGCCGATCGGCGAGCACGGGGACGACGAGGGAGACCAGGGGAGCCATGCCGGCGTCAAAAGTCCTATAATCGCCCTATGATCATCAAGAAGGCGTCCGACATTCGCTCGTCCGAAATCACGCCGCAGAGCGTGTACCTTCGGCGCCGGGAGTTCATTCAGGCGTCGGCCGCCGCGCTCGTCTCCGCGGGACTGGGCACCGCGGCCGATGTGGCGCTGGCGCAGGGTCGCGGGGCGAAGCTGCCTGGCGTGGTCAGCAGCCCCTTCAGCACGACCGAGGAGCCGAACCTCTACGAGCACGTCACCGGCTACAACAACTTCTACGAGTTCGGCACCGGCAAGGGCGATCCCGCGGCCAACTCCGGGAACTTCAAGGCGCGCCCGTGGAAGCTCCGGATCGACGGCCACGTGAGCAAGCCGGCCGACTACGACATCGACGACTTCATCGCACCGTACACGCTCGAGGAGCGCATCTATCGGATGCGCTGCGTGGAGGCGTGGTCGATGGTGATCCCCTGGGTCGGGATCCCGATGGCCGAGGTCATCAAGCGCGTGGAGCCTACCTCACGGGCGAAGTTCGTGAAGATGACGACGCTCGTGGATCGGAACATGTTCCCCGAGCAGCGCCGCAACACGCTCGACTGGCCGTATGTCGAGGGGCTCAGGCTCGACGAGGCCCAGAACCCCCTGACGATCCTGGCGGTCGGGCTCTACGGCGAGGAGCTGCCCGCGCAGAACGGCGCGCCCATCCGGCTCGTCGTGCCCTGGAAGTACGGCTTCAAGGGCGTGAAGTCCATCGTGCGCATCGAGTTCGTCGAGGACCAGCCGCTCAACACCTGGCAGCAGATGGCCGCCCACGAGTACGGCTTCTACGCCAACGTGAACCCGAACGTGGACCATCCACGCTGGAGCCAGGCCCGCGAGCGCCGTCTGCCGGCCTTCGGCAACAATCGGGCGACGCAGATGTTCAACGGCTACACCGAGCAGGTCGCGCACATGTACGAGGGCATGGACCTGCGCAGGAATTATTGAAGCCGATTACGCTCATCAAGCTGGCGACGTTCGTTGCGGCGTGCCTCCCCGCCGCGGCGCTCGTCCACGGCTTCTCTACCAACGACCTCACCGCGAACCCCGGCGACTACATCACCGATCAGACCGGCACCTGGACGCTGGCGTTCCTGACGATCACGCTGTGCGTGACGCCGGTCCGCCGCCTTACCGGATGGAACCAGATCGTGCGCCTGCGGCGCATGCTCGGGCTCTTCGCGTTCTTCTACGCCACGCTGCACATGCTCACGTGGGTCGTCTTCATCAACGTCTTCGACGTGAGCTCCATGATCGACGACGTCGCCATGCGCCCCTTCATCACCGTCGGCATGACGGTGTTCCTGATCCTGTTCGTGCTGGCGCTGACGTCGAACCGCTTCGCCGTCCGGAGGCTCGGTCGGCGGTGGCAGAAGCTGCACCGGCTGGTCTACGTGGCGGCCATCGGGGGCGTGATCCACTTCTGGTGGCTGGTCAAGGCCGACACGACCGAGCCGATCCGCTGGGCGGCCGCCGTGGGCGTCCTGCTGGGCCTGCGCGCATGGTGGGCCGCGAAGCCGCGCCTGTCGTCGCAGTCCTGACGCGCGCGCCGTCGGCCGGCGGCAAGACGCGTCTGTTCGCCGCGCTCGGCCGGGCACTCGATCCGGCGTTGCTCACCGCGCTCCTCCTCGACACGATCGACGGCGTGCGCGCCTCCGGCCGGCCCTGCGTGGTCGCGGTGGACCCGCCCGAGGCGTGCGACGAGGTTGCGCGGCTCGTCCCCGATGGCGTGCGCGTTCGGCCGCAGCCCGGCGGCACGCTCGGCGATCGCATGCGGGGTGTGATGGCGGCGCTGCTCGACGAGGGCGCGCCGGCCGTCGTGCTGGTCGGCTCCGATCTGCCGGATCTGCGTGGCGAGATCGTCGAGCGCGCGCTGGCACACCTGGCCGACGATCCGGCCTCGCTGGTGCTCGGGCCGGCGGCCGACGGCGGCTACTACCTGATCGCCGCCACGCGCGCCCCGGCGGTCTTCGACGACATCGCCTGGGGCGGTCCCGACGTCCTCACGCAGACGATCGCCGCGGCGCGACGGGCGGGGCAGGCCGTGCACCTGCTCGACGCCCTGCGCGACGTCGACACGCCCGAGGACCTGGCCGCCACGCGCGGCCCGCGGGCGCGCGCCTGGCTCGCCGCGAGGTAGTGCGTGTTCGACCTGTCCGTGCAGCGCTCATGGGCGCGCCTGCGCCGGGTGAGCTGCGAACATGTCGAACACGCTCGGGGCGCTCACCCCTCGCGGGCGTCGACGCGCGCAGCGGCACGGCGTCGTCGTGGACGTCTGTCAGGCCGCGCGATCCGCCGGAGCAGGGAGGCGAGGTCCTCGCCGTCGACGTACTCCATGGAGATGAAGGGTTGGCCCTCGGTGTCGCCGACGTCGTAGACGCGACAGACAATTGGGGGGGCCACGGGGTCGGAGGCCCAGACCATCGCGGCGCCTCCGGTCGCGCCTCGCCCGCTTCCACCAGGAAGTGCGCCTCGCCCGCCACGTCGTGGAAAGGCCTTTGCCGTCGTCAGAACCCGCGCCCCGTTACGGTGTGAACCCGCGCGTGGCGAGCATGGCCAGGACCTCGCGCTTGACGGACTGCGCTGTTGCGAACGAACGTTCGGCAAGCGTCCTGTCGATCTCCGCGTCCCAGCCGGGATAGCGCGGTGCGACGGCGAGCTGGCTCAGTTCCGTCAGGCTGTCGCGGGCCACGGACAGACCTGCGTCCGAGGGGAAGAGGTCGAGCAGCTCGTCGAGATCGTGCACCTTGGGAAACGGGATGCCGAGGAATGTGAGCGCCGCCTTGACGTACTTCTCGGCGACCTGCTGAGCGTGGAAGCACACGGTGTCGTAGGGGCAGTCGTTGGCGGGCAGGACCAGCTCGACGTTCCGCAGATCGCTCTCGGCTTTCCGCATCCAGCCCCGCACCTCGTCGACCGCGTCTTCAGACGGCATGCAGGACGATGCCCTCGTGCTCGGCGGGCCAGGCGACGGTGCCAGGGATGCGCTTCTTCCGCTCGTATTCCTCCGGCGTCAGGAGCACGAGGTCCTTGGCCACGCCGAAGCCGCGGAGAACCTTGCGGATCTCGACCGCCGTCGCGAGGCGGCTGCCGACGAGCGGCATGACAATGAGCAGATCCACGTCGCTGTCGGCGGAAGCCTCGCCGCGCGCGTGCGATCCGAACAAGACAACGCGAGCCGGACTGAACCGTTCCACGACGCGATCGACCATTCGCTGGATCGTGTCGCGACTGATCGTGGATGGCATGACGCGCATCTTACCACCCCCGCCCCAGGTGCCGTCGCGGCAGGTCGCGGCACGCCGGCCGGGAGGGCCGTGCTATCGCCGCCGTTCCTGCGGCTGCTGGAGACACTGGCCGTGCCGCGCGTTGTCGCGGACGAAGCGCACTGCGTCTCGAAGTGCGGACAACGACGCCTCGTACCTGATGATCGGCACGATCCTCGCGCTCGCGCTCTAGGGGTTCCACACCGCCCTCGCCTCTCTGAGCGCGGAGTCCCTCGACCTCAGCTCGTGGGATCGAAGACCACGCCGAGCGCCAGGCAGTCGGCCAGGCGCCGGTAGACCTCGGCCACACGGTCCCGCGTCGAGGCCGGCCCCAGCGCCGTGACGATGCGGCGCGCCAGGCAGCCGTGCCGACCGTACTGGTCCAGCCACGACCGTGCCTCCTCGCGGTCGGCCGGCGCGAGCGTGGCCTCGATCAGGTGCTGCCAGATCTCTCCCATGCGGCGCGAGTCGCGTGCGGGGAGCCCGAGCGCGGCGAGGTAGGCCGGATCGCGCACGACAGCCAGGTCTCCGTCGCGGATCGCGTCGAGGAAGAGTGCCGACAGCGCGGCGTCGGACCAGCGTCGGTGCGTGGCCGGATCCGCCCATCGACCCTCGACGAGCGCGCGCACGGCGCCCACGACGATGGCGGCCACCGCCACGTCGGCGACGGGACACTCCTGGGCGTCGATGACCCGGATCTCGAGCGCCATGCGATCGAAGCGCGCGATGCAGCCCCGGCCGTTGACCCACTCGTACCGGAGGATGCCCTCCGGGTCGAGCGGCGCCAGGTCCTCGTAAATCCGGCCGAGGATCCGCTGCTCGTAGTCCCGGCGTGAGCCCACGGCCTCGGGGACGACCTGGCCGGCCACCGAGGGCACGCGGTCGGCGTTGTGGCGGTAGACGTCGAGGCGCGTGTCGAGCAGGCCGGTCGCGTGTCCGTCAATCATCGGGGAGCTGGCCGCGAGCGCGGGAACGAGCGGCAGGACCACGCGAATCGCGTCGTGCAGACGGGAGAATTCGGCATCGTCGCCGAAGGGCAGGTTGACGTGCACGCTCTGCAGATTGGCCCAGCCGTGACCGCGACAGTCGAAGATGCGGTCGAAGGCCCGGTACACCGCGTCGTACCCGTGGGGCCAGAGCCGCAGCTCGCGGTGCGGGTCCATCCAGGGGTGCATCGCCGTGGGGAGCAGCCGGGCCCGCATCGGCGCCAGGCGATCGAGCGCGTCGGCCACCTGGGCCTGGAACTGACGGGCCAGACCCGACAGGCTCGGAACCGGATGCGTCGTTTTCAGCTCGATGACGTGCAGCGCCAGCTCGTTCGACCAGCTCACCGCGCCGCGCTCGACCTCCATGTCGTACGTGCGGTGAAACGTCTTGAGCAGCTCGTCGGCCACGGGGCGCACGTCCAGCGTGGCGCTGTCGACGATCATGTACTCGAGCTCGACACCGGTCCCCTCGAACAGACGCAGCGGCCCGCCGCTGGTCACGAGTCGCCGTCTCCCTGGGTCTGGCGCTCGAGGCGGTCGAGGAACACCTGCATGACGGCCCGGTAGAGATCGTCGCGCAGGAGGGCGTCCTCGTAGCCGGCCTCGATGCTGGGGTTGTCGTTGACCTCCACGATCAGGAAGCGGCCATCCACTTCCTTCACGTCGACGCCGTAGAGGCCGTCGCCGATGAGGCCGGCCGCCCGGACGGCCTCGTCCACGGCGCCCGCCGGCGCCCGGTCGAGCGGCACGGGCTCGACCTTGCCGTAGCGGTCGCGGCTGCTGCTCCCGCCCGACCGGATCTGCCAGTGCCCGCGGGCCATGTGGTAGCGGGCCACGTAGAGCGGCCGCCGGTCGAGCACGCCGACGCGCCAGTCGAACGTGGACGGGACGAACGCCTGCGCGACCACGAGCTCGGAGGTCTCGAAGAACTCGTCCAGATAGGTCGCCAGGGTCGCCTCGTCGCCCGCCTTGACCACGCCGCGCGAGAAGGCGCTGTCGGGACGCTTGAGCACGACGGGCAGGCCGAGCGTCTGGGCCACCCGCCGTGCGTTGTCCCGGTGGACGATCATCGTGGGCGGACACGGGATGTCGTGCCGCAGGAACAGCTCCGCCTGGTACACCTTGTTCGAGCAGCGGACGATCGACGTCGGGTCGTCGATGACGACGAGCCCCTCGGCGGCGGCGCGGCTGGCGAAGCGGTAGGTGTGATGGTTCACCGACGTCGTCGTGCGGATGAACAGGGCGTCGAACTCGGCGATGCGGCCCAGGTCTTCCTTGTCGATCGTGGTGAGCCGCAGCCCGAGCCGGCGGCCCGCCCGGGCGAAGCGCTGGAGCGCCCGGGCGTCCGACGGGGGACTGGGCTCCTCGGGATCGACGAGGACGGCCACGTCGTAGCGCGGGGGCCTCGGGCCCCGCACCCGCGGACGGTCGAAGAATCGCTGCGCCCGCTCGCCCACGAACGCGCGATGCCGTGCCGGAATGTCCATCGACGCGATGGGGCGCAGCGCCTGCAGCCGCCACTGGTCCACGTGGACGAATTCGGCCCGCAGCAGCGGGCACGGGAAGTGGTTGAACAGCGCCTGGCACAGGCGGTCGTACCGCCGGGCGAGATTGCGGCCGAAGTAGATGCTCAGCGTGAAGCGGTCCGCCTTGACGTGGCTGAGCGATCGCTGCACGAGCGCTTCGAGATCCTCGCCCACGATGCGCACGATGGGGGACTGGCGCAGATCCTGGAGGGTCGTGACCGACGGCAGCGGCGTGTGGCCTCGCGCCGCCGCCAGCAGCGACACGTAGTAGCCGACGCTCTGGTATCCGTACGTGCGGCAGAGGTTGAAGACCTTGGCGCGCCGGACGTCGACGAAGCGCGGGTTCGTGAGGTACTCGCGTCCCGGCACGATCTCGGTACCGGGAATCCTCAGCGGCCAGAGGCCGGGGTTGTCGACGACGATGAGGACGGACATGGGTGCCTAGGAGGTGCGCGGCGTGATGAGGAGCAGGTTGGCATCGTAGGTGACGATGCCGAGCAGCACGGCGCCCATCAGGCGGTTCAGTCCCACGCGATAGACGGCCGCGCCGTAGCGCGGGTTGTCGTGCAGCGGATCGGCGATACGCGCCGTGCGTGTCCGCGCGTCGTATCCGCTGATGACCACGAAGTGTCCGGTGGGCGTGCCGCCGATCGGGTCGTAGGCGTCGTCCCGCTCGCGGGCGCAGCCGTAGAGATACGTGGCGCTCAGCCCGGTCAGGACCGGCACGCCCCGCTTGAGATGACGCCGGACCAGGTCGGTGGTCAGCTCCTCGAATCGCAGCGTCCCGCCGAGCTCGAAGAACTCGAGATAGGCGCGCGTGGCCAGCTCCAGCTTGGTGTCGTGCTTGGCGCGAAGCTGCGCGTTCAGCTGCGCCGGAAGGCTGGTCGACGCATTGTCGAACCACGTGGGGTCGAAGAGCTGCAGGTTGTAGGTGAAGATCGTCGCGTCGTACCCGCGGCGCAGGGCGTGGCAGGCGAGCCAGACGGCGAGCGTGCCGCCGTCGGGCAGGGCCGTGACCTCGTCGACGACGCTGCCCAGCTCGACGTCCTCGCCGTAGTACCGGTAAATCGCGTGCAGGCAGGTCGGGCCGCAGGTCACGTCGTCGGGCTGGGGGAGGACCTCGAGCTGCAGCCGGTGCCGCCCCCGTGCGCGCCGCTTCCTCCCCATCGATTCCAGCATACCCGAGTGGTGCCGTCTGCCTCCGGAGGTCGGACGGGCACCCACGAGGACGGTACAATCGCCGCGCGTCTCCATGTCCCTCGACGTGCTGTTCCGCCCGTACCGGCTCGGTCCGGTGGCCTTGGCCAACCGGATCGTCATGGCGCCGATGACCCGACGGCGCGCGGACGCCGACAACGTGCCCTCGCCGCTGGCGGCGACCTACTACGCGCAGCGTGCCTCGGCGGGCCTCGTCATCAGTGAGGCGTGTGTCGTCTCGGCCGGGGGCGCCGGCGTTCCGGGCAGTCCCGGGTTGTACGATGCCGCCCAGGAGCGCGCCTGGGCGGCGATCGTGCAGGCAGTCCACGACGCCGGCGGTCGGATCGTCGCGCAGCTCTGGCACGCCGGCCGCTTCTCGGCCCCGGCCTTTCTCGGCGGCGCCGTGCCGGTCGCGCCGTCCGCGATTGCCATCGATGGCGAGCTCACCACGTCCGCGGGCGGCCGTCCCTTCGTCACGCCGCGCGCGCTCCGGCTCGACGAGCTGCCGGCCGTGGTGGAATCGTTTGCCGACGCCGCGCGGCGGGCCGCCCGGGCCGGCTTCGATGGCGTCGAGATCCACGCCGCGCAGGGCTACCTGCTCGACCAGTTCCTGCGAGACGGCTCCAACCGTCGGGACGACGCCTACGGTGGCGCGGCCGCGGGACGCGCCAGGCTGCTTTGCGAGGTCGTGGACGCGGTTGCGGCAACCGTGGGCGCCGGTCTGGTGGGCGTCCAGCTCTCGCCCCGCAGCGCCCTCGGCGACATGCGGGACTCGGATCCGGTCGGCACCTTCACCGAGGTGGCGGCGCAGCTCGACCGCCGCGGCCTCGCCTACCTCCACGTCTTCGAGCCAGTCGAGCCGGGGGAGGCAGACGCCCGGGTCTCACCGCATCTGCGCCGGGTGTTCCGCGGACCGGTCATCGCCAACGGCGGGTACGACGCCAGGACGGCGGCCGAGGCGATCGGCGCCGGAGAGGCCGACCTCGTCTCGTTCGGCCGTGCCTTCATCGCCAACCCGGATCTCGTCGAGCGGCTTCGCCGGGGCGTGCCACTGGCCGCAGCCGATCCGGCGACTTTCTACGGCGGCGGCGCCGCCGGCTATACGGACTATCCGACCGGGCCTTCCTCGTGACGGTGCCCACCCGGCGCGAGGTCTGGGTGGAGATGCTCCTCTACCCCCGTCACACGCTCCCCACGGCGCTGGCGCCGGTGCTCGTGGCCTCGGCGCTCGCCTGGCACGACGGCGTCTTCGACGCCTCGGCCGCGCTGGCCGCCTTCACGGCCGGCTGGCTGGTCCAGCTCGGCGGAGTCATCGCCGACAACTACAACAACCTGCGACGTCACGGCGACGACCGGGAGCATCCGCGGTTCGTGGAGGCGCTCGAGGCGGGCATCATCAGCTTCGCGGAGCTGCGCGGGGCGGTCATCGGATGCCACGCCGGGGCGGCGCTGGCCGGCCTGCACCTCGTGGACATCGGAGGCGTGCCGGTGCTCGCGATCGGCCTGATCAGCATCGCGGCGAGCCTTGCCTATTCGTCGGGCCCGTACCCGCTGGGCGACAACTTCGGCCTCGGCGATCCGCTGTTCTTCACGTTCTTCGGCGTCGTCTCGGTGATGGCGAGCTACTACGTCCAGGTGGCGGCGCAGGTCGACCCGCCGCTCGCCCTGACGCTCGTGCCGGACGGCATCACGACGGCGGCGTTCCTGGTGAGCCTGCCGGTGGGCGCCCTCTGCACGAACATCCTGGTGATCGACAACATTCGCGATCTGGAGTTCGATCGGGCCAAGCGGGAGCACACGCTGGCCGTCCTCATCGGTCCGCGGGCGAGCCATGTGGAATACGTGGCCCTGCTCGCGCTCGCCTACGCCGTGCCGGTCGTCCTGTTCGCCGGCGGACGATTCGGTGCGCCCGTGCTGCTGCCGGCGTTGTCGCTGCCGTATGCCGTGCACGTGGCACGCCGTGTCCTGGGCACGACCGACTACGTGGCGCTGCTGCCGATGACGCCCCACGCCGCACAGGTGCTGCTGGCCTTCGCGGCCCTGTTTGCGATCGGCGTTGCCACCGGCTGAGGTTATAGGATCGCCACGGACCTCCCGCCGGCATATGCTGTCGGCGTCGCCACGATAGGCGGCCTACCGGCGTGCACTGAAGGAGGAGGTCCAGGAGGAGCCATGAGCCAGGTGGATGCGTTCGCGGGGTTCAAGCAGCGTCAGCGGGAGATGTGGGCCTCGTTCACGCCCACGGCCGTCTTCACCACGCCGGTCGCGGCGCACGTCGTCCGATTCGCCGGAATCTCCGCCGGCGAGCGCGTCCTCGACGTGGGGACCGGCACGGGCGTGGTGGCCATCACCGCGGCCCGGGCCGGCGCGCAGGTCACCGGCCTCGATCTGACGCCGGAGCTGCTCGAGGTGGCGCGAGAGAACGCCCGGATCGCCCGGACCGGCGGGATCGACTGGACCGAGGGCGACGCCGAGAAGCTCCCGTATCCCGATGCGTCGTTCGACGTCGTCGTGAGCCAGTTCGGCCACATGTTCGCGCCGCAGCCCGAGGTGGCCATGGCCGAGATCCGCCGCGTGCTCAGGCCCGGGGGGCGCTTCGCCTGCGCCACCTGGCCGCCGGAGCATCTCATGGGGAAGATTTTCGCCTTCGTCGCACGACACTCGCCGCCCCCGCCTCCCGGTGCGGTGCCGCCGCCCCTGTGGGGCAATCCCGAGGTGCTGGTGGAGCGGCTCTCGGCGGGCTTCGCCCCGCCGTTCTTCGCGCGCGGCACGATGACCTTCTCCGCGCTGAGCCTGGGACATTACCGGCTCTTCATGGAGACGTCCGTGGGGCCGTTGCAGAAGCTGTTCGAGAGTCTGGCGGGCGAGCCGGAGAAGCTGGCCGCCGTGCGCGGCGAGTTCGAGGCCATCGTGGAGCCCTACTTCGCCGACAACCTGGTGTACCAGGACTACATCCTCACACGAGCCACGGCACGCTGACGTGGCCCCGTTCGGGCGCGTCTGACCGCCGTGGGACGCGCGCTACGAGGTCGCACGCAGGCGCGCCGGCTCCAGGCGGGGCGCCAGCAGGTGAATCGCGGCGATCGCGACGAGGTAGGTGACACCGGCGATGACGAACATGACCGTGTAGCTGCCCTGGTTTTCCCGGAACCATCCCGCACCGAGATTCATCAGGAAGCCGCCCATCGCCCCCGCGAACCCGCCGAAGCCGACGACCGAGCCGATCGTCGGCTTCGGGAACATGTCCGACGTGATCGTGAAGATGTTGGCCGAGAACCCCTGGTGCGAGGCGGCCGCGATCCCCACCAGCCAGACCGCCACCCACGGATTCACCACGTGCGGCGCCAGCGCCACCGGGAGGATCAGGACGGCGCAGACGAGCATCGCCGTCTTGCGCGCGGCGTTGGGCGTCCAGCCCCGCTGCAGCAGGCTCGAGCTGAACCACCCCCCGGCCACCGAGCCCACGTCGGCCAGCACGTACACCGTGATGAGCGGCAGGCCGATGGTGGCCAGGTCGAAGCCGAACTGGTCGGCCATGAACAGCGGGAACCAGAACAGGTAGAACCACCAGATCGAATCGGTCAGGAACTTGCCGACGGCGAAGGCCCACGCCTGCCGGTGGCGGAGCAGCTCGAGCCACGGCACGTCCACGGCCGGCTGCGGCGGGTCGCTCTCGATGTAGCGGAGCTCGTCGGCCGAGAGCCGCGGATGCTCCGCCGGCGTACGGTAGACGGGCCACCAGAAGAACACCCAGACGATGCCGCTCAGCCCCGTCGCCACGAAGGCCACCCGCCAGCTCCAGGTGAGCGTCAGCCAGGGCACCACCAGGGGGGCGATGACGGCGCCGACGTTCGAGCCGGCGTTGAAGATACCGGTCGCCAGCGCCCGTTCCTTCCGGGGGAACCACTCGGCCACGGTCTTGATGGCGGCAGGAAAGTTGCCCGACTCGCCCAGGCCCAGCGCGAAGCGGGCGACGCCGAAGCCGAACGGGGTGGCCGCGAGCGCGTGTCCGGCCGCTGCCAGCGACCAGCCAATCAGGTACAGGGCGTAGCCGAGCCGGCTGCCGAAGCGATCGATGAACCAGCCGGCGAACAGAAAGCCGATCGCGTAGGCCAGCGTGAACGACGCGCTGATCTGCCCGTACTGGCTGTCGGTCCACCCGATCTCGTCCCGCAGGGTCGGCGCGAGGATCCCGAGCACCGAGCGGTCCACGTAGTTGATCGTCGTGGCAAAGAACAGGAGCGCGCAGATGCCCCAGCGCATGCGGCCCCCGGCGCTACCCGACATGGGATCGCCAGGCGCGGCCGCCAGGGAACGCGTAGTCCGCGAGCGACCCGGGCTTCGTGTCGAGGCTGTAGCCCGGGCCGAGCGGCGCGGCGTATCGCGCGACGGTCACGACGCAGGGGTCGACGACGTGCTCGTGCAGGTGATCCACGTACTCGCAGAGGCCGACGCCGCCGGCGTGCGGGCACACGGCCTTGCCGAACGTGTGGGCCATGAGCATCACGGCGAACGCCTCGTTCACGCCGCCCATGCGGCAGACGTCGACCTGCCCGAATCGGCAGACGGTGGCCCGGCGTCCAGTCGCGTCAACCTTGCGACACGAAACAGGGCCACCCGGTCTCGGCATCGACGCCGCTCGGCGTCCGCGACGGGTCGACGAGGATGTCGATCTCGCCGTTGTTCCACTCGATCGACGTCATGGGACGGTAGCGCGGCTCGATCTCGCGCCAGACGTCGGCGAACACGCGGGCCATGTGCCCGGCGGCCTCCGGCGGCGCGATGACGAAGGGAACCTGCTGCCGCTGGAGGCGGCGGAGCGTGAGCGCCTGCTCCTCGTGCGACGAATGGAAGCCCCAGATGAACATCATGTGGCCCCCCGCGAACCCGCGTCTGGCCAGCACGTAGACCTCGGGGCCGTAGCCCAGGTACATCAGCCGGTCGTCCGGCGCGGTGCACCTGCGCACGTAGCGGAGGAACGGTACCAGCGCTTCGGACGGGCCGTTGGGAAGGGGACCCGCCAGGTCCTGCTGCAGGCTGGTGGTCACCTGTCGCCACCGCTCCGCCGTGGCGCCTGGGCCGGCGAGCAGCCTCGACTGCTCCAGCTTTTCCCCGGGCTCGAACGCAAAGACGACGGCGAAGAGGATCACCCCGGCCCCGGCCGCCAGCGCCGCCCGCCCGGCGACTCGCGAGAGCCGGGACGCCGGCCATCGCCAGGCCGCGGCCAGGAGCCACGCGCCGAGCACCACGTGCGGCGTGGTCACGTCCGGCAGGCGTGCCACCAGGGGCAGGCGCAGGAAGCCGATGTTCACGCACAGGGCCAGGGCGACCACCATCGCCATCGCGGCGCGCTCGTCGGCCAGCCCTCCGGGCACGGGGGTGCGCGCGCGGGCGAGCAGGGCCACGCCGGCGACCCGCGCGAGCCAGCAGAACCAGAACAGGAGCGGGGCGGCGTTCTCGGTGGGGCGCATCCCGGGACCCGGCCTGAGCCATCCGCGCAGGGCGGCCCGCCACCGATTGCCCCTGCTCAGGAGCTCGAAGTCGTGGGTGTCCTCGACATGGACGTCGCGGCGCAGGGTCGCCAGGTTCTCGGCAGAGACGTCCGAGATCTCGTAGCGCCACGTGGCGACGCCGTCGTTCCAGACGGCGCGGAGGCCATGTCGATCCTCGATCTCGCGCCGTTCGAGTTCGCCGAGGCCTGGCGTCCAGCGGATGTTGAACTGCACCGGCTCGGGTCCCCAGAGCCGCTGTTCGGTGTCGATCCGGAACGCCGGCAGCCCCAGGCGCATCTGCCGGGCCTCCTCGACGCTGAAGTCCCTCGCCACCCGCAGGTAGTGCCCGATTCCCTCGCTCCACTGTACGTACACCAGGTGCGGCAGCACGAACGCGAAGACCAGCAGGCCGTACTGCGCGAGGGTGCGGGTGAGGTGGCGGATACCTTGCGCCCGCAGGTGTACCACCAGCAGCGCCAGCGAGCCGGTCGCCACGTAGACGCCGTGATCGTGCCGCAGGTAGTAGGCGAAGGCCGTGGCCGCCGCGAGCGCCGCCAGGCGCCGCGTGGTCAGGCGCTCGATCGCCCACCAGCCGACCGTCATGGCCACCGCGTAGACCAGGATCTTCGGGTAGCCGTAGGAACGCGGATACATGGCGACCTGCAGCAGCACCGCGCCCAGTGCGAGAGGCACGGAGCCCGATGCCAGGGTCGCCAGCCGGACGTTCAGCGCCGCGGCCAGCGCGAGGGCCGGCACGAAGGTCAGCGCCTCGGCGAGGAAGGGCATCCCGACGACGGAGTGGACGGCGGCCGAGATCAGGTACGTGAGCGGCATGCCGGGGTCGATGAAGTCCCGCCCCGGGAGCTCGCCGAGCAGGAGCTGATGCGCCCGCACGACGTGGTCGAAGTGGTCGTTGTCGAAGGCCGAGATGGTCAGCCAGCGGAACAGAAACGTCCCGACGAAGGTGACGAGCATGCCGACGACGAGCGCGACGGAGGCGCCGCCGTCAGCCTCCCGAAGCCAGTTTCTCACGGCACGATACGTGGACATGATCACGGGCCGAGGGTGTTCCGGGGAGCTAGCTTAGCAGGCCCCAACCAGGGAACCCGGCCGACAGGGTCGCGCAGGGATTCTCAGCCCGGGATCTCCTCGACGCGGTGCCGCCGACGGGCTTCTCGAGAGTCACGGCGGAGAAAGGAGCGGCGATCCACGACACCGAGGATAGACTGACGGCTGGAGGAACTGGACGGGTACGACATCCAGGATCACGCCACCTGAGGGACCTGCGCAACGTCAGGGTGCGCCATGAGCCGGGTCGGGGCTGAGCGCCGCGCGCTCGATCCGGACCGCCTGTTCGCGGCCGAGCCGCAGGCGCGCGAGGTGGCTCGTCACCTGTACGCCCTGGTCCGCGACCTGCCGATCGTCAGCCCGCATGGGCACACCGATCCCGTCTGGTTCGCGCTCGATCGGCCGTTTCCGAACGCCGTGGATCTGCTGCTCGTCCC
>Ga0299906_10000865_pt1 | contig 26645 bp, 21 predicted proteins | sample RVTome_14_FD_200259 | JGI IMG/M metagenome (GOLD analysis project Ga0299906, IMG submission 200259) | Soil microbial communities from uranium-contaminated site in the Upper Colorado River Basin, Wyoming, United States - RVT145D125 (version 2) ...
CGACACGGACCCTGTGGCCGACACGGACCCTGTGGCCGACGCGGACGGGGTGCTGGGGACCACGTCGGATGGTTCCGACACCAACGCGTACTGTTCGGACGTTTCCGACTCGCCGTCGACGTGGGCGGCATTCGAAGCCGAGGTGCTCGTCCTCACCAATCAACACCGTGTCGCCGGAGCCGTCTGCGGAGATGAGCCGTATCCGCCGGTTGATCCGTTGACGATGGTCGCGCCGTTGCGGTGCGCCGCGCGCGTGCATGCCCAAGACATGGCCGATCGCGGATTCTTCGATCACACCAATCCCGACGGCCTGAGTGCGGGTGACCGCGCCGAAATAGCCGGCTACGACTGGTGGGCATGGGGTGAGAACATCGCCCTGGGTCAGCCGTCGCCGGCGGCGGTCGTCGCGGCGTGGATGGGCAGCACCGGCCACTGCACGAACATCATGAGCGACAATTTCACCGAGATCGGCGTCGGGTTTTACGACGGTCAGTACTGGGTTCAGGTTTTCGGCCGGCCCGCGGAGTAGCGCGACGCGCCGATCTGACGTCGCGGACCGGCACCGCTTCGAACTACACTGCCCGCGGATCGTATAGACCCGCGTGGGCCGTTGTAGAGTGACGCGAACCGGGACCCATTGCGCCATGTCGAAGCGTCGTCGTATCGTATTGCCGTGCCTGGCCGCGATCGTCGGCTTGCCGGTCGCGGCGGTGGTTACGTACTTCGTTACGCGTCCAGCGCCACCGGCCGACGGACCGCGCATCGGTCTGGTGACCGCATCGAGTTTCGCCATCACCCGACCGAGCTATGAGGACGCCATCGCCCGGGCCGGCGGCTGGTCGGTGTTGATTACGCCGAATGAGGGTCACGTCGATCCCGACACGCTGCTCGATCGAGTCGATGCATTGCTGCTGAGCGGCGGCGATGATGTCGCCCCGACGCTCTACGGCGGTGATCCATCCAACGCGGTGAGTCCCGATCTGCGTCGCGATACGTTCGAGATCGCGCTGATCCGTGCGGCCCTGGCCAGGGACATGCCCGTCCTCGGGATCTGTCGCGGCATTCAGATTCTCAACGTCGTCCATGGCGGAACGATTCGTAACCTGCGCGACGAGCCCGCATCGGCCGCCCGCCACGGGATCGACTACGACAGCCTGATCGCACACACCATCGAAGTCGTCGCCGATTCCAAACTCGCCGCGGTCATCGGTACGCATACGCGGCAAGTGAACAGCTTTCACAGCCAATCGGTCGATCGCGTCGGCGCGGGTCTGCGCGTCGTCGCCACCGCCGAGGACGGCGTGATCGAAGCGGTCGAGCGCAGCGATCGCGACTTCGTCATCGGCGTGCAATGGCATCCCGAGATTCAGTCGTGGACCGACGAGGAAGCGCTGACCCTGTTCAAAGCGTTGGTTCGCCGGGCCGGGCGTTACGCTTCCATCGACCGAGCAGCCAGAGAGTGATCGCCGACAACAGGTAGAGGTAGACGAAGTTCAGGACGTGATAGAAGGCCATGGCCGCGCCGCCGCCCGCCTGCGCGCCGGCGAAGATGCGCTCGGCGGCGTGACGCGGCCAGCCGAGCGCCCAGCCGATCCACGCCACCGACTCGACCGCCACCGACAGCGCGAACAGCACTCCGGTCAGCAGCAGCGTCGCCCAGTTGGGACGGATCCGGTCGCGCAAGCGCTTGGCCGGTCGCGCGTCGGCCGGCTCCGGCTCGGACACCAGGATCGCCGTCGACAGCTTGCCGTGCTGGAGCATGAGCGCGAGCGGATACAGCACGCCCAACGCCGGCATCGGATCGTCGGCGCGCATGACGTCGTCGAGGGTCCCCGCGTGTTTCTCGAACATCCGCCGAAGATACTCCCGAACGTTCTTGGGATGAGCGACGTCCTTGAGCTGATCGGTGAACACTTTGAATTGCTCGCGTTTCGCATCGGCGTGGGGAATCTTCTTGAACGCGTCCGCCATCCGTCTGAGTTCGGTTAGCTTGCTTTCATCGTGGGCGATTTCGTCGAGGGTGGCCAACAGACCGGTAACCGGCGACTCGGTGCGCTGCGCGTAGTCGATCTCGAGCTGGTCGTCGATCGGCTCGCCGACCGCGATCCGGTAGAGCAGGTAGGGATAGTCGACGTTGGCGGCGATGGCCTGCGGCAACCCGCCGAAGAACCGCGGATTCACCTCGATCAGAAACGGTGGACCGCCTTCGGCCATGCGAAAGTCCACCTGGGCGATACCGTGCCAGTGCAACGGCGAGAGCAGCTCGATCGCCGCCGACTCGGCTTCGGGCATGCGTACCGTCTCGCGCAGGGCGCCGGCCCCCGTTCCGCGTGGGAACGACCGCACGTTGCGATAGGTCATGCTCGCCACGCAACGCCCGGCGTCGAACAGGACCGTGACGCAATAATCGTCGCCGGTGACGAACTCCTGTACGAGCGGATACTCAGCCGGTGTCAGTCCGAACCCGTCGACGAACTCGCGATACGTGGTGACCAGCTCCTCAGCGGTCTTGACCTTGCGCAAGCCCACCCCCGCCGCCGCGTTGCGCACCTTCACGAACAGCGGCATCGGCAGATCCGGCACGTTGCGATACAACGCGTCGACGCTGTCGAATTGCCAGGTGCGGGGAATGCGGATGCCCGCCTGCTCGGCGAGGATGGCCAACCGTCCCTTGTCGTCGACCCGGCGAATGTTGTCGATCGTCGTGACCGGCAGGCGGATGTGCGGCTCGAAGCGGTCTCGATGCTCGGCGAGCAGAAACGTCTCCTTGTGCACCGGCATCAGCACGAACGGCTCGTCCGCATCGGGGGTTAGCTCGCGGACCTTCTCGACCATGAAGTCGACGAACCGCTCCGGCTCGGTGCCGGGCGGCGGGTATTGAAAATGACCGGCGCAGTATTTGGAGAAGAAGCAGGGCGCGAACGGCGCCTCCTCACCGCAATAGACCTCGATACCTCGCCGACCGAGGCTGCGCACGATGGCCAGTGAGTTCCACCCTCGTCCGTAGGTCACGATCACACGCCCCACGCGCCGGTCTCCCGCGTTCGGATTCAAGGAAGCAGCATACGCCCGCCGATCGCGGCAAGGCAAATGTTACGCCGCCGGGCGTGTCCGAGCGGGTTCGTGACAGTTCTGGTGGGGTCTATCACCGCTTGTTTCACACGGTCGGCGACCGGATCCGAACCCAAGCGCAAGCGCGGGGCCGACGACGGTATCGGTATCGCGGCTTGGCCCGTCGCTTGCGCTCCGGGATCGGATCGGTCCGCCCCCCTATTGTGACACGGACCCGGGTCGAGATGATATGCGCGACGTGTATCGGCGTTCAGTACATGCGTCGCCACCTCGTTCCTCCTTGTCACCGGCGTGATCAGCGCGTCGTCGCGTTCGTTCCGTGAGATCCATGCAATCGCAACCGACAGGGAATATGTGAACATGCACCGACACGGCTTGCGCGAGACTGTGGAGGGTGGATCGGCGATCGATGCGACATGCTACTCCACGTTCGACCACTCTAATTGAGCGTAGCGGCGCAGCAGGAGAACCGCGAGCACGGAGAGTCCCAGCGCGCCGCACGGAAGGAGCCAGAGCCCGGCCTTTCTCAGCAGGTAGTGTAGGCCGCCCAGCGCGGCGGGAATGGGCATCAGCAGCAGTAACATGCCAACGCGGCCCGTACCCGAACCAGCACGGGCACAAAATGCGCAAGGCCGCGGGGTGTGACAACCTGCACATCCCACGGCCTACGCGAAGCCTGCGAAGATTACCTGACGGATGCGGTCACCAAGCCGCCACTCCTATCTGATGTCCCGAAATCTGATGTCCCGAAATCAGATATCCAGAAATCAGATATCGAAGTACATGCAGAACTCCCACGGATGCGGGCGCATCCGCAGGGCGTCGACTTCGTTCTCACGCTTGTACGCGATCCAATTGTGCACGACATCCGGCGTGAACACTTCACCGGCGGTCAGGAACGCGTGATCCTTCTCGAGCACGTCGAGGGCCTCGTCGAGCGACCCGGGCGTGACCGGAATGTCGGCCGCCTCTTCGGGCGAGAGTTCATAAAGATCCTTGTCGAGCGGATTGCCCGGGTCGATCTTGTTTTTGATCCCGTCGAGGGCGGCCATGAGCATGCCCGCGAAGGCGAGATAGGGATTGCAGCTCGAGTCGGGGCAGCGGAACTCCACCCGCTTGGTCTTGGGGTTGTTCTGGTACATCGGGATGCGCACCGCGGCCGAGCGGTTACGCTTCGAGTAGATCAGATTGACCGGGGCTTCGTAGCCCGGCACCAGCCGCTTGAAGCTGTTGGTGGTCGGGTTGGTCAGGGCGATGAGCGAGCGAGCGTGCTTGATCAGTCCACCGATGGCCCACAGCCCCATCTCGGACAGGCCGGCGTACTTGTCACCGGCGAAGAGCGGGGTGTCACCTTTCCACAACGAGAAGTGGACGTGCATACCGGACCCGTTGTCCTGGAACAGCGGCTTGGGCATGAAGGTCACGACCTTGCCGTGCCTGCGGGCCACGTTCTTGACGATGTACTTGTAGTACATGACGCGATCGGCCATCTGGACCATCGGCGCGAACCGCATGTCGATCTCGGCCTGACCGCCGCTGGCCACCTCATGGTGGTGGGTTTCGGTGTCGATGCCCGCCTTGAGCAGCTCGAGCACCATCTCCGACCGAATGTCGTGCATGGTGTCCATGGGCGGACACGGGAAATACCCCTCCTTGAGCCGGATCTGGTTTCCCAGGTTGTCCGTCGTTTCGTCGCCTCGTCGCCAGACGCCCTCGGCGGAGTCGAGGTGGTACTTGCCGTAGTTCACGCCCTGGTCGTAGGAGACGTTGTCGAAGATGAAGAACTCGAGCTCGGGCCCGAAGTTGGCAATGTCGGCGATCCCGGTCGATTGCATATAGGCCACGGCTTTGCGGGCGACCGAACGCGGGTCCCGGGCGTATTCCTGTCGCGTGATCGGGTCCTGGATGTCACAGATCAGCGACAGGGTGCGATGCGTCATGAACGGATCGATGACGGCCGAGGTCGCCACCGGAATCACGAGCATGTCGGATTCGTTGATCGCCTGCCAGCCGCGGATCGACGAACCGTCAAATCCGAAGCCATCCGTGAAACTATCGAGGGTCAACTCCTTGGCGGGTACGGTGAAGTGTTGCCACAAGCCCGGAAAGTCCATGAAGCGCATATCGATCAGCTCGATATTGTTCTCCTTGACCATCTTGAGCACTGCTTCGGGTGTCAGCGAGGGATTCACGTCTAAGTCCTCCAGTCATCGTTGCTTGAACACACGCCTCTGCCGCGCCGCGCGGCGGAACCAACGTGCGCAGGGTGTTCAGTAGCTTTCGTTTTCCTCAAATCGTCGGCATTGGGGCTTACGACCGGTTCGCCAGCCCCTGTCCGGGGTAGGGACGAGCACCTTTATACACGTTGTCGCCCGGCACCACCAGTACAACCCAATGTCACCAGTACAACCCAATGTCACCAGTACAACCCAAGCAACCAGTGCAACGCCGCGTCGCGGGTACGACTTGCCGGCGCCCCGGTGTTTGGGCCAAACTATAAAAAAGAGTGATGGGAAGGCAGGGGCTCGCTTGGTAACCCCTGTCTGCGGCGCCCATCACTCTTTTGTTTTGTCGCGATTGCCAGGTCCAGCCGACCGCGCCGGCGCCGCCTCGGCGGGTGCTGGTCCTGAGCCTGGAAACAATTCCGAGCCGTTCGCCCCGCCCCCCCGCATCGGGCAATCTAGCCTTGGGCAAACCAGCCTTGGGCAAACTGGGCGAACGTCCCGGATTCAGACTCCGATACAGGTTGCTTTTAAATCGCCACCGCGCCCGCTTCGGAGGTGCGGATGCGGAAACAATTCTCCAGATCCAGGACGAAGATCTTGCCGTCGCCGATCGCGCCGCCGGTGCCGTTGCGGGCGCCGCCGGTGATGGCGTCGACGGCCCGTTGCACGAAATCATCGTTGACCGCGATCAAGAGCATGATCTTGCGTCGGAGCAAGACCTCGAACTCTTGTCCGCGGAACACTTCGGTGAAGCCGCCTTGTTGGCCGTATCCCTGCACGTCCATCACGGTCATGCGGTAGACCTCGGCTTGGTTGAGCGACTCTTTGACGGCCTCGATTCGGGCCGGCTGAATGATGGCAATGACCAGTTTCATGGTTGTCTGTCCTTCTCTCCGGTGACGCCGGCGGACGACGGAATACGCGTCCGCCGGCGGCCACCGGATGGTGGTGGGTTTGTTAAAAAACCTAGTGAATCCTTGCTGCGAAATCAGAGTAGGCCTCGGCCCCGTGCTCGTGCAGGTCGAGTCCGGCAATCTCCACTTCCTCGTCGACGCGGAGTCCGACGGTGTACTTGATGACGGCAAAGAGCGCCATCGCCGTCGAGAACGTCCAGGCGAAACAGACGCCGACACCGAGCAACTGCGCACCGAGGCTGGCGCCGCCGGTGATGTCGAACAGAGCTACCGCGATCGTACCCCACGCTCCGCATACGCCGTGTACACTGATGGCGCCGACCGGATCATCGACCTTGATTTTGTCAAAGAATCGCACCGAGAACACGACGATAACGCCGGCGATCAGGCCGATGGCTACAGAACCGGCGGCCGATACGTTGGCACAAGGCGCGGTGATCCCGACCAGCCCGGCGAGGGCTCCGTTCAGCGACATTCCCACGTCGGGCTTGCCGGTGGTGATCCAGATCGAGATCAGGGCGCCGACCACACCCGCCGCCGCGGCGAGGTTGGTGTTGACGGCAATCCACGCCATCTGCTTGCCGCCCTCACCCGTGACCGAAGTGGTGCTGCCGGCATTGAAGCCGAACCACCCCATCCACAGGATGAAAACGCCCAGCGTCGCGAGCGTGAGACTGTGTCCGGGAATCGCTTTCGCCTTGCCGTTCTTGCCGTACTTGCCGCGGCGCGGGCCCAGCATGATGGCGCCGGCCAGGGCGGCCCAGCCGCCGACCGAGTGCACCACCGACGAACCCGCGAAGTCCAGGAAGCCATTGCTCTCGAGCCAGCCGGAACTGCCGCCGTTGTAATCACCCCACAGTGCGTTCCACGCCCACGACCCGAAGACCGGATAGATGATCGCGGTGATGCCGATGCTGTAGAGCAGGTAGCTGAAGAACTTGGTGCGTTCGGCCATGGCGCCCGAGACGATGGTCGCCGCCGTGGCCGCGAAAACGGTCTGGAAGAGCAGGAATGCGTACGGCCACATGTCGCCTTTCTCGGCCGTCACGAAGAACCAGCTCTTGCCGAAGAGCCCGCCGCTCACGCCGAACATGATCCCGAACCCGACGGCCCAAAAGGTCAGCGACCCCATCGAGAAGTCCATCAGGTTCTTCATCATGATGTTGCCGGCGTTTTTGGCCCGGGTGAACCCGGCCTCGACCATGGCAAAACCGGCCTGCATGAAGAACACCAGGACCGCGGCGATGATCGTCCAGAGAATGTTGACAGGAAACGCGCCGTTGGCGTTGCTCATCGGCGAATCCGGGTCGTACACCACGGCCGGTGCTACGGCGGTTTCGGCAGCCACGGCTACCGCCGCCGGGGCATCTTCTCCTTCCGCGAATGCGGGCGAGTCCAGACCCAATAACGCGATGCACACACCAAGAAGAGGCATCGCCGCTATGCCTTTTTGTAACATTGAGAGTCTCCAAATCTGTCACAACAACCTGTCGAGCCCCAGGTCCCGAGCCCCAGGTCCCGAGTCCCAGGTCCCGAGTCCCAGGTCCCGAGTCCCAGGTCCGACCATCCAATCAGTGACCAAACCATTGGGCACCCAATCGAGAAATTCCTCGCCAGGCCAACGGCAAACCACGTGCCGAATGGTGCCCGCACCGGCTCATATCAGTACTGCTATTGCACCTAAGTCCAGTAATGACAAGGATGTAAAGGTGTTTCGGAGGTGCTCGTTTTCCTTAGATCCCGATACAGAGATACAGACGGCGCAGCATCATGCCCTATTCCACTGCCCGAACATTATGCAGCGGATAGCACGATCAGCAGCGAATGCACAAATACGCTTCACGCGTCAAGGTAAAGTAAGGTGACCCATAGCAAAGGAGTGGATTGAGGGAACAGTTTCGCCACGTCAAAGCATCGAAAGAGGCATCAGCGACAGAAAGTAAACGCCCCAGCCTAACTTGTCACATCTCATTGCTCACTTCTAACTTCTTGATGACAATCGCGGTCAGATCATCGTCCTGGGCCGAGCCGGCGGCATATCGGAGAACGGCGTCGTAGACGCAGCCGATGATCTCGCGGGCGGGTTTTTGGTCGTGCTCACGGATCACGTCGATGACGCGGTCGATGCCGAATTGGTCGTAGGGTGATCTCGTCTCGGCCGCCCGGGTCCATTCGAAGAACCCATCGGTCAGCAGCACCATCATGTCGCCGGGCGAAAAGTCGATGGGATCACCGGCTTCAAATTCCGCGTCGGGAATGATGGCCAGCGGCAGCGCGGTGGCGTCGAGTTGGGTGACTTGCTTGTCGGCGGCCCGATAGAGCAACAGCGGACCCTGCCCGGCCGACACGTAAGTCATGCGGTTCGCGCCGGGATCGAGGATACCGATGAACGCGGTGACGAACTGCTCGGGCATCAGGTCGCTATAGAGCAGTTGGTTGACCCTGGCAATGGTCTCGGGAAGGTCGGGCGAGGACGACACGACGGCCCGAATGGACGCTCGACACTGGGCGATAATCAACGCGGCGGGGATCCCGTGACCGACCGCATCGGCGAGCATCAGACCCAACCGACCGTCGGACAAGGGTAGAAAGTCGTAGCAATCACCACCGGTCTCGTCGGCGGGCCGATTCCAACCGGCAATGTCGTACCCGGTCAGGCTCGGATTTTGCTTCGGCAACAGCTCCTGCTGAATCTTGCGTGCGAGTTCGAGGTCGCGGTCCTGCTTTTGCTTGATCGCGTAGGCTTCGAGCAGAATCTGCCGTTGTATGGCGACGCCCGCCTGGGCCGACAGGGTCGAGGCGAGCTGCTCGTCGTAGTCGGTGAAGCAAGAGCCCTCCGGCGTCTTGTTGAGTGCCTGCAAGACGCCGACCAGCTTGCCGTCGAAGTCGGTGAGCCGGAATGTCAGCAGGTTACGCGTATGAAAGCCGGTCTGCCGGTCGATGTCCCGGTTGAAGCGTTGGTCGGCGTAGGCATCGGGCACGTTGATGATCTGACCGGTACGGGCGGCTTCACCGGCGATGCCTTGGTCGGCGGAGAAGCGGATCTCCTTCGCCCCTTCGGCGACCACACTGAACAGCTCGTGCGCTTCGCGCTCGTACAGGAACACCGTCGCCCGCTCACAGGACAAGACGCGCAGTGCCGATTGCACGATGAGGTTGAGCAATTCCTGGACCTTGATGGTGCTGCCGAGTTGACGGGACACCTCGAGCAGCGCTCGAAGATCCGACGTCTCTTTGGCGGGGTCTTGCGCGCTCATCGCCGATCTCGGCGCCTCCCGGTCAGGCGGTGCCCATCGTCATCAACAACGGGAACCACCAACTGAATTTGCGGTGACGAACGTCGGTCAGACCGGCCCGGAGAAACAGCTCCCGCATCTCCGACCAGGGCACGTGATAGACGTCCTTCTCCACCGCCGTGATGCATACGTCAAAGACGAACCATCCCACCGCATTGTCCCGGAAACCGTCGACGATAATCAAGCGACCGCCCGGCCGAAGCACGCGACGCATTTCGCGTACGGTCTCTTGCTTGTGGGGGTAGTGATGGAAGGAGTGGCTGCAGGTGATCAGGTCGAAACTCGCATCGGCGAAGGGCAGGTGCTCGCTGTCGCCGGGGAGAAAGGTGCAGTCGTCGTCGACGCCGGTTTTTTCGGCGTTTTCACGCGCGACGCGCACCATGGCCGGCGCGTAATCGAGACCGATAATCCGCGCGGGCAGCGACGAACCGGCGAACAGGCCGGCCAGGTTGCCCGTCCCGCAGCCGATGTCGAGCACACGAAACCGAGTCGCGTCCTCACCCCGCCAGGCGACGAGCTCCTCGAGCAAAACACGATAGGTCGGCCGGAACATAAAATGGTGCAGGAACGATTGATTGTAGGTCTCCGCCCAGTCGTCGAACTGACGACGCGCGGTGGACTTCATCGTGTCGGCCTTGTCGGTTAGCACGCTGTCGGTTACCACGCTGTCGGTTACCACCGTCGCTCCCGCATATCGGACCTGTGATCCGTCTACGCTTGAATCGGCATAGGGACTATACGCGGGTGATGCTCAATTGCAATACGTCGCGTCGCGTGGACGTTTTTGCGCCGGTCGAGCGCAAGGCGTGCGCGGACTAAAGACCCCGCTCCGTTCTGTCCGATACGACTACGCACGATGTCCAGGATCCAGATCCGATCAGGTGATTCTCCGGTGCTGCCCAGGCGGCGAAAGGGCGTGGGAACATGGTGAAGCGACAACTCGTCGAACAAATCATGAAGCTGAACACCTCCGCCAAGCCGGAGTTTCTCGCACAGTTCACCGAAGCCGAACTGCGCGCCTACCTGCGCCAGCTCCGCGACCTGCAGCGCACGGTCTCGACCGATAACCTCCTCGAAAGCCTCGCCGTCGAAGCGTGAACCGCCCCGCATCGGTTTGTCCGAGCCGAGCCGTTCATGTCGCGCGGTGGCGACGCATGCACGTGCACGTGCCGCGCCGGATGAAACCGGCGGCGCTGAGGTTACGCTTTCGGTCACGATTTGCACCCGGCGACTTCTTCTCTAGAATCCCGTCATGTCGCGGAACGTGCGCTTGCTGATTGCTTACGACGGGTCGGACTTCCACGGGTGGCAGTTACAGCCCGAGCTGCGCACCGTACAGGGCGTGATCGAGCAAAGTCTGCGTCGCGTCACCCGTCACCAGGTCTCGCTGATCGGATCGGGCCGCACCGACGCCGGGGTTCACGCGGCCGGCCAGGTCGCCAACTTCCACACCGAGTCGAACCTCGACACGTCGTCCATGATGCGCGCCGTGGGATCACGCCTGCCCAAGGACGTCACCCTGCGGAGCGTCGACGACGTACCGATTGGATTTCACGCCAACCGCAGCGCGCAGTGCAAGCTCTACCGCTACCGCATCCACAACGCGCCGGGCCGTCCGGTCGAGCACCTTCGACACCGCTATACGTACCATTTCTGGCAACCGATCGACATCGAGGCGATGCGGCAAGCGGCCGGGCACATGATCGGCACGCTCGATTTTGCGGCCCTGGCAACCAAGGGCCACAAATGCGACACCACGGTGCGGACCGTACGCCGGCTCGACATCTACCGACGCTATGACGAAATCCGCTTCGACGTGATCGGCGAGGGCTTCTTGTACAACCAGGTGAGAAACATGGTGGGTACGCTCGTCGAGGTCGGCCGGGGACACTGGCCGCCCGACCGAGTCGCCGAGATCATCGCCTCGGGCGACCGGTCGATTGCCGGACCGACCGCACCGGCCCGGGGCCTGTGCTTACAATGGGTCCGTTACGATTTGCTCGCGCTTCGCGCCGCCGAACCGGTCGACGTCGACACCCACGAGGGCTGATGCGCATCTGCCACATCATCACCCGGCTCATCATCGGCGGCGCGCAGGAGAACACGATCCTCACCTGCGAGGGGCTTACCCGTCTCGGCCACGACGTCATCCTGATGGCCGGTCCAGAGACCGGGCGCGAAGGGTCGCTGTGGCCTCGTGCCGAGCAGAGTGAGTACGCGCTCGAACGCATCACGTCGATGCGTCGCGGCGTAAACCCGTGGCACGATTGGCGATGCCGACGAGAACTGACCCGGCGCCTCCGCGACCTCCGGCCGGATATCGTCCACACCCATTCGAGCAAGGCGGGCGTACTCGGCCGACTGGCGGCGCGCGATGCGGGCGTGCCGATGATCTTCCACACCATTCACGGCATGAGCTTCAATCGTACGCAACCCGCACCGGTATACATGCTGTATCGTGCGCTGGAGCGCTATTGCGCATCGTTCACCGACCGCATTCTCTGCGTCGCCGACGCCATGACCGATCAGGCCGTCGCCGCCGGCATCGCGCCGCGCGAAAAGTTCGCGACCGTCTATTCCGGTATGGAAACCGAAGCTTACCGTCCGGAGTTATACGACCGCGCCGCGGTACGGGCCGAATGGAACGTCGAGCCCGATCACGTGGTCGTCGGCACGGTGGCCCGGCTGTTCCGCAACAAGGGCTACGAGCAGCTCATCGCCGCCACGCGCATCGCCGCGGCCGGGAATGCGTCATTGCGTTTCGTCTGGGTCGGCGACGGCGATCAGCGACCGGAGTACGAATCGATGCTGCGCGACGCCGGCCTGACCGATCGCGTGATCCTGACCGGGCTGGTACCGCCGACGGACGTACCGCGATTGCTCAGCGGCATGGACCTGCTCGTCCACGCATCGCAATGGGAGGGCTTGCCTCGCGTGCTGGTGCAAGCGCTGCTCATGCAAGTGCCGGTGATCAGCTTCGACAACGACGGCGCGCCGGAGGTCGTCATCCCGGGTGAGACCGGCGCGCTCGCGCCGTTCAACGACATCACCGCCCTGGCCGAGGCGATCACCACCCTCGCCGAGAACGCCGAACAACGAACGCAATACGGTCACACCGGTCGCGAACAGTGTTTGAAGCGATTTGACCACACGCGTATGAGCGAGCAGATCGAAGCCGAATACCTGTCCGAGCGACCGGAAAGGGTTTGAACAGCTCGGTCATTTAGCCGCCTAGCTTGCTCGGCGCTTGGAGGTCCAGTCAGCGTCTCGCGCAAATAGCGCCGAGCAAGCTCGGCGGCTAAATGGGTGGCGTTACGACCGGCTTGTTCGTATAATCCTCGCCCCTGGCACCGAATGACATTACTCTCACGGTCTCCTGATCCGGAAACAGAATGATGCCTAAGCTGCGCTTGCTGACGCCCGGTCCGACGATGGTTCCCGACGACGTGCTGCGTGAGATGTCGCGACCCATCGAGCACCACCGTACCCCTGAGTACCACTCGCTGCTCGAAGAGGTCACCGCCGGCCTTGGCTACGTGTTTCAAACCCGGGCGACCTGCCTGACCTACACCTCCTCCGGTACGGGAGCGATGGAAGGGGCGATTGTCGCCTGCTGTCCGCCGGGCTCGAAGGCGCTGGTGGCCCGCAACGGCAAGTTCACCGAACGGTGGGCGCAGGTCTGCGCGACGTTCGGGATCGAGCACACGGTTTATGACATCGAGTGGGGTCACGGCGCGAAGGCGGACCGGATCGCCGCCCTCCTCGACGAGGATCCCAAGATCAACACCGTCGTGATCGCCCATTCGGAGACCTCGACCACGGCGGTGAGCGAGGTCGAGCGGATCGCCGCGATCACCCGCGCGCGGGACGTGCTGCTGGTGGTCGACGGCATCACCGCGGTCGGCGCGATCGAGTCGCGGATGGACGACTGGGGCGTCGACGTGACCGTGACCGGTTCGCAGAAGGCGTTGATGCTGCCGCCGGGGTTGGGTTTCGCCGCGATCAGCGACCGGGCCTGGACGCGGATCGAATCGTGGAAGCCGCCGCTGCTCTATACCGCGCCCTTGCCGTATAAGAAGTCGCTGGCCACGTTCGACGCGCCCTACACCCCGGCCGTGCCGCAGGTCCGTGGGCTGAAGGCGGCCCTGCAGTGCATCCGGGACGAGGGCATCGAAAACATCTGGAAGCGATCGTCCACCCTCGCCCGGATGACCCGTGCCGCGGCCGAGCCGCTCAAGATGCGGGTCTATGCGACCGACACGGTCGACTCGGTCACCGGGCTGGTCGTGCCAGATCGGATTGACGAGCCGACGCTGCGCAAGCGGCTCAAGGCCGAGTTCGGCGTCCAGCTCGCCGGCGGTCAGGGCGACCTCAAGGGCAAGATCGTGCGGGTCTCGCACATGGGCTACGTCGACGCGCTCGATACCATCGGCGCGATCGCGGCCCTCGAGCAGGTGTTGACCTCGATGGGCCACCCGATCGAACTCGGGGCGGCGGTTACCGCGGCGCAGCATTGTTTGGCGGAATCAGCGTGACCGCGGGCTGCATCCAGCGTCTCAGCCCTCGGCCAACACCCGTAAGTAACTGTCGTAGCGCTCGGGGTGAATCTCGCCGGCTTCGACCGCGGCGCGGATGGCGCATGCATCCTCTTTGACGTGGGCGCAGTTGGGATACTTGCACGCCTTGACCCGGTCCACGAACTCGACGAAGTAGGACTCGAGCTCGCCGAGTTCGATGGGGGGCAGCTCGAGGGTTCGGATGCCCGGCGTATCGACGACGTAACCGCCGGCGTCCAGGTGCAGCAGCTCGGCCGTAGTCGTGGTGTGCCGGCCCTTACTCACCTGGTCGGAGATTTCGCCGGTCCGCAGGCGCAGGCCCGGTTGCACCGCGTTGAGCAGCGCGCTCTTGCCCACGCCCGATTGACCGACCACGGCGGAAGTCCGCCCGGCTAGCTGCTCGCGGATCGCGTCGACCCCGTCGCCGGTGAGCGCGGACACCGCGAGACTCGGATACCCCAGCGCCGCATACCGTGAGACGATCTCCCCGCCAATACCCTTCTGGTCGAGGTCCATCTTGTTGATCACGATGATCGGGGTGATTTCGCCGGCCAGCGCGGCGATCAGATACCGGTCGATCAGGTGCGGCTTGGGCGCGGGTTGGTCCGCCGCCGAGACGATGAGCGCCTGGTCGACGTTGGCGGCGAGGGTGTGGATCTTGTTGCCGTAGGCCCGCTGAAGCACGCCCTGCCGCGGCGCGACGGCCTCGATGACGCCCTCGGGCTCGACGCCCTCGGCGTCGCCGGTACAGGAGAAGCGAACCCGGTCGCCGACGGTGACAGCCCGTCGCTCGGTGATCCGGCGGGTGCGCAGGACCCGCCTGATCGTGCACGGCCAGACCTGCTCGCCGTCATGCACGTCGGCGATGAGCCCGCGCATGGCCACCACGCATCCGTCACGCAGTCCGTCAGTGTCGCGCCCGATCTGCCCGTCGGCCCGCTCGATCACCGTGCGCTTGCGCGACATGCCGCCCTTCGGCCGAACCGACTCGCCCGCGTCGGTGTCGACCTCGTCGAAACCGTGCTCGGACCATTGCCGGGTCCAGGAGTGATCGCGGGCCACGTCCTGGCGGTTCTGACGAAACGGCACGCGCACTTTCTTGGATTTATCAGTACCTTTGGTGGAACGTTTCTTGGCCATCAGACGACAGCGTCTCCTTCAACGTCGCGGGATTCATCCCGCGCGGCACGCTGCATTCACCGGCGTAGTCACACAACTTCTCATCGTTGGTTCGCGTCGCAGCTTGCTTCATTGCGCGACGCGGACTACCATGACTCCGCGCGTCGGACCCGACCGAGTTCGGGTACCCGCTACATTGTACTGTCCATCGGAAAGGAATCCTTCCTTGACCGCAAACTTTGCTGATCGACTGCTGGAGAAGATTCGGGCCAAGGGAGCGCCGATCTGCGTGGGGATCGACCCGGATTATGAACGACTGCCCGCGGATATCACCGACCATCACCGGCTCAACGACGCGAACGACGCCGAAGCGGCCCTCGACGCGGTGCTGGAGTTCTGCCGCCGGGTGATCCGGATCGTCGCCCCGATCACCCCGGCGATCAAGATCAACTCGGCCTTCTTCGAGCGCTACTATTGGGAAGGCGTCGAGGGGTACTACGAGCTGGTGCAGGAAGCCGCCGACAAGGATCTCGTGGTCATCGGCGACATCAAGCGCGGCGATGTCGGACATTCGGCCGCCATGTACGCCCGGGCCCATCTGGCCGACCCGCAGTTCGGCGATCTCGATGAGCTCGTCGCCCCCGACGCGGTCACCGTCAACAGCTATTTCGGCCTGGACGGCGTCAAGCCGTTCATCGACATCGCCCGGGACGATCAAAAGGGCGTCTTCGCGCTGGTGCGGACCACCAACGAGTCGGCCTCGGATATCCAGGGCTTTACCAACGCCGCCGGCCTGACCCTGAGCGAGCACGTGGCCCGGCAGGTCGCGACCTGGGCCGGCGACGACGGACTCGTCGGTTCGTCGGGCTACAGCGCCGTCGGCGCGGTGGTGGCGGCCAAAGACCCCGAGTCCACGCTCAAGCTTCGGGTCCTGATGCCGCAATCGATTTTTCTCGTCCCCGGCTACAAGACCCAGGGCACCACGGCCGAGGATGTCGTCCCCTGCTTCAAGCCGGACGGCACCGGAGCGTTGATCACCGCGTCGCGAAGCGTCGTCTATGCTTACGACGACATGAAATACGTCGAGCGATACACCTCGGAGTGGGAAAAGTGCATCGAGCACGCGTGCAAGGATTTCGCGGGCGAAGTGAACGGCGTGCTGGCCGGCAAGGTGTAACCGGCGGCAAGGTGTAACCGGCGGCAAGGTGTAAGTGGCGGCAAGGCGTAAGGGAGACGGACCTCCGATGCGCGACGTGACCGAAGTCGCCGGGCGCCAGGTAACGGTCATGGGCCTGGGCCGGTTCGGCGGCGGGGTCGGCGTGACCCGCTGGCTCGCTGAAGCCGGAGCTCGCGTCATCGTCACCGATCAAGCCGAAGCCGATGCGTTAAGCGAATCGCTCGAACGGATCGCCGATCTGCCCGTCAAGCTCGAACTCGGCGGGCATCGCGATTCGATACTCGATCAAACCGAACTGCTGATCGTCAGTCCCGCCGTCGACAAGGCGAAATCGTCGTTCGTCCAGGCGGCCCGTGCACGCGGCATCCCGTGGTCGTCGGAGATGAATCTGTTTCTGGAACGGGTGCGGGCCCGCGTCATCGGCGTCACCGGTTCGTCCGGCAAATCGACCACCACCGCGATGATCGGTGAGGTGCTGAACGCCGGCTATGCGGACCGCGATGGCGCCGTCCACGTCGGCGGCAACATCGGACGATCACTGCTCGGCGAACTCGACGCGATCCAGCCGATCGACCTGGTGGTGCTCGAGCTGTCCAGCTTCCAGCTTGAAAACCTCGCGAACTTCGACGCGTGCATCGACGTGGCCGTGTTCACCAACCTGACTCCTAACCACCTCGATCGCCACGGCGCCCTGGCCGACTATGCGGACGCGAAGCTCAACCTCGTGCGACGGCTGCGACCGGGCGGGACGGTCATCCACAACCTCGACGCCGCAGCCTTGCAGGAATACCTCCAGCCGGCTCTCGACGGTTCCTCTCGCGGGATCACGATCAGCGCGGAACGTCACGACGCCGACATCACGCTGCGTGACGGCAGGCTTGTTTTCGAGTCCGACGGTGCATTGACGACGGTCATCGACGCCGGCGCGCTGCCGGTTCCGGGCCGGCACAACGTCTACAACGCGATGACGGCGGTTGCGGTCGGACGGGTCGAGGAAATCGAACCGACGGCCATGCGAAACGGCTTGCTGCGCTTCGCCGGCTTGCCCCACCGGCTGGAATCGGTGGGGGAGATCGACGGCGTGCGCTGGTTCAACGACTCGAAGTCGACCACGCCCGAGGCGACGCGAACCGCGCTGGCGGCGTTCGACGGCAACGTGGTCCTGATCGTCGGCGGCGACGACAAGAAGCAATCGGACTTCACCGAACTCGGGCGCGTGATCGCGGATCGTACCCGGACCGTCATCTGCATGGGCCGAACCGCCGACGCTATAGCCAAGGCGATCGATCGACACCGCACCAACGTACAACGGGCGAGCGACTTCGACGACGCGATCGAACGCGCCCGCGTAAGCGCCCGGCCGGGCGACGTGGTGCTGCTGTCACCGGGGTGCGCCAGTTACGACATGTTCGCCAACTACGAGCAGCGCGGCGAGGCGTTTCGCGCCCGGATCGGTCGCGTCCGTGTTGATGAATCCGAGCCGCGAGCGCCAGCGAGCGGGTTCTGAACCCCTGCGCTGGCGCCTGGGACTCGGATGTTCGCGCCCTTCGACCGGCGCCACAGTGCCGCGACCGTCAGGGCGCCCGATCGATCTACGACGTCGCACAAACCTCCCGCCCGAGCCCATCACGTACCGGAGCGCGTGCTGTACGTTTGCCCTTCCGGAACACCAAACGGCGCTCCCTTGCGGTCGCGGCTCTGTATATTGGCATGCACCGACCATTGGCATGCGCCGACCGGCGCTACAAAACCGCGACCGCTTCAATCTCGACCTCCAGACCGGGGATGGCCAGCTCGGGCGTGCCCACCGCGGTCGAAGCCGGGTAGGGCTTGACGTAGAACTCCTGCCGCACTTTCCGAAACGCGGCCAGATCGCGCAGCAGGTGCACGAAGAACGACCGCACGATCACGACGTTCCCCCACGACCCGCCGGCCTCTTCGAGCAGAATGCCGATCTTCTCGAGCGTCTGGCGGATCTGCGTTTCCATGTCGGCGTCGTAGTCGTCAGGCCCCTGCCCGGAAATGAACAGCGTCTGGCGGCCCTGAGCCAATATTGCCGGCGAATAAAAAGCGTCCGCCGCCTTGACATTCGAGGGATAAATGCCCTTGCGTTGCGCCCCACTCCGCCGCCCGGTCCGCGGCCGCGCCGCCGGCTGCTGCCCCCGCGCGGCTGGCGTCATGAAACCCGCCCCCAGCACCGCCCCCGTCGTCCCCGCCGAAAGCCACCGAACCGCCTTACGCCGACTCACACCGCCAGCTTGTTCAGCCATGTTGGTCTCCTCCAATTCACGTCAAAGTTTCAACAACGAAACCGGGCCGCGCCCGTCTGGAAGCGACCAGTCGATCACGTACGACACGCAATCTGACGTTCGCAGCGATGATGTCAAGGATGTAAGAGGGGAAGCTCGGCGGTCACGAGATCGTCAATGCCGGTCGATCCGCCGTGAAGGAGTCGACACACGCAATTGACGAACCTGTCCTGTTTCGATTACTTCGCTCGGCAAACAACGACGCCTGGAAAACAGCGTACTTTACTCCGCCCGGACCACGCGTGCAGGTATGGGAACCGTCGCGAGCCCGGCTCTCGCGAGGGTCTCGAGATAGTCGGCAATGGTCTCCAGATTCAGGGCGAACCGCTTGGTCGTTATATTCCCGTCTTCCACCCACGCTCCGCGTTGATCGAGCGCACTGATCATGCTCTGAATCTCGCCGGCGAGGCGCTCGGCTTGCTGGCGGTTCCAGTCCGGGTCGAGGTTGGGCTGCGATTCGGCCAACAGCGCGTCTCGACCCTGCGTCAGCGCCCGGTCCGCCCGCACCAGAAGGTAGGGGATTCCGAAGCGGCCGGTGTGTTCGTAGCTGTAAGGCTCGATCGGATTGCTCGGCGTGGGTATGAAGTCGTAGTCGTACTGGAAGGCCAGCGATGAATCCAGCGTGAGCGAATAGTCGCCCGCGACGTAGAGCGGCAAGCTGGTTTCCAACTCATAGTAGTGCGACCATAGGTTCTCACCGACTTGTGCGGCGAGGAGCCAATCGATGGCGGCGGGAAACGGTTGCATATACTTGTCGTCTCCCGTGGCCGCATAGAGGGCCAAAAGGGCATCAAACGCGCTGCGGATCATCGGAAGGCTGACCGCCGGCGGCTCAAACCGTCGGGCCCAGGCGGGCTCCATGGCGAAGTTGTACTGTTCGGCCCATCCTGGATGGGGATCGGGGAGCTGCGCGCGAATCAGATATTCTCCCGCCCGCTGCGCGGCGACGAGGCAGTCGCCCCGTCCGTACGTACCGTACGCTTCCAATAAAATGACAATTAAATTCAAGCTAACTTTATCATTTAATGTATAATACAGAATAAATTTTGTCCGCGGCTCCGCGGGCCAGGTCATGTCCGTATGCCGATGTTCGGCGGGAATCCGGACGTCCAGCACGGGTAGCGTGTCATCCGCAGGTTCGAACGCGCCCTGTGGCCACGCACCATTCGGGTACTGCGCGGCAAGGAAGGCGTCCAGCGCGTAGTCTACGGCGTCATGGACGGCCGCATCCTGGAAGCCGAGCGATGTATCCAGGCGCATCAGGAACCGCAGAGCGCTCTGCGAGTTGTCATCGTCGAAGATCGTGAAATTCCTGAGACTGTCGCGGGCGTCCGGGTCGGTCAGTCCCGCATCGAGGTGCCGCCGATAGAACTGATTCTGCTCGACTTGGGGATCGAAGTCGATCCAGTACCACCACCCTCCGGAAACGAGTTGACCCCATACCAGCGCGTTCCCGGCATCGCGTGCGGCATCAAGGTAACGACTGTCGTTGGTGACCTCGAACATGCGTAAGTACGCCATGCCGACGGTTGGCGTACCCGGCGGCTGCACCCAGATCCGTGTGGGAGGCGCGGGATCCTCACCGCGGCGGACGCTTAGATCGGACGAGTATTCCCAGAGGTAGCCACCGTGGGTTGCGACCTCGTCCCGGAAAAACGCAGTTGCATAGGCGGCCGCCTGGGTTGCCTGGACGGGCAGCGCTGCATCCGGGTCGATACCCGTCGAAGGAACATCGTCCTGGGCGGGCGCGTCGGTCGTAACCAGGATCTGCACCCAGTCACTGCCGGTGACGACCTGTCCGAGCCTGACATCAAGTTGGAACTGAAGCGTCACGGACCCTTCATCGATCTGGGGCGCGATGAAGGTGGGCTGGGCGGTGTTCGCCTCGCGCAATAGCACTTGTGGCCCCATTACCTGGGTCCACTTGAACTGCGAATAGGTCGGATCGCGACTGGCGGTCGCGTCGAGCTGGACCGTCGCGCCGGACAGGACCGTCTGATCCGATCCGGCGTCGGCGACCGGAGCCTGCGCGTCGGCGGTGTCGACACCGGCAGGCGACAACGGTGTGGATGGGTCCGCTTGCGTGTCGTCCGTCGTATTATCGGCGGAGTCGGTGGCGGCGCCGTCGTCCGGAAGCTCCGGATGAAAGTCAAGTACCATGGGTTCGAGACTGACAGAGTTTTCCGGACTGACCGGTGCACAACCCGGGCAGACCGTCAAGAGACCGGACAGGCCGAACAGCAGCGGAATCGGTCGTCCGAAGACGGCATGAAAAACAATTGTACCCGCCGGCGCATCAGATTGAAGCGCGCGCATGGCATTCCCCCCAAATATGCAGCCGGTTTCGGTGACCACACTGTTCCGCCTCCAGCGACGCGGAATGCCTTCTGCGCGCCGCGATTCGGTGAGTGCTCAATACCGATCGCCTGGTTTCCGGACGTCGTCGCCCCGGCCAAACTCGTTTTCCTCACTCCAAGCGTCCGTAACACCGTCTTCCGCGACATCCGGTAAGACACCGCAACAAACATACGATTCGATACGGCCCTGCCAAAACGGGAATCTTCGCTATTGTCACAGGAGGGGAAACGGGACAGGTTCGATATGACGCGTGCGGATTATGATGATCTTACCCTGTTCATATTACAACTATTGCCCACGAAAGCAAATCGCGTCGACCGGGATGCTACCCGGGGGTTCACGTAGTTCTGCTACGTGACGATCTTGGCGACAATGTCAGGCTTGGCATCAACCCACCGCCGAGCTACCCTGCAGCATGAACCAAGGAGCGCGCCGATGAGATTCGCTCGAATGCCGCTTTTATTCGTGATCGCCTTTGCGCCAACCAACGTCCTCGGCGCCGAGCCGACGAAAGCGCTCGGCCATCCACGGCTGTACTTTGACAATGCGAGCCTGGCCGAGTTGCGCGGATTGCGCGATCGGGGGGTGCATGCCCGCATCTACGACAACCTCATCGACTCGGCCGATTGGTGCCTGACCCGGACGCCGCGCGAAACCTGGATCGCGCCGGTCACGCCGGACCCGATTTACGAGAACCTTTACGACCGCTTCTACGGCATGATGCACGACACCGCGGTCACCGAGCATCTGGCGTTCGCATACGCCTACTCCGGTGAAGCCAAATACCTCGACGGCGCGCGTCGTTGGACGCTGGCTTGCTGCCGGGTCTGGCGGGCCGAGGCGGACGGTGAACCCGACGCGAGCAAGGCGTACGCGGTGACGCGCATCATCAAGGGTCTCGCCGTCGCCTACGATTTAATCTACGACGGGCTCGCCGACGACGAGCGCGACGAGATTCGCGACACACTGGTCACCATCGGCCGGAAGTATTATCCCTACTTTCAAGACCCCGCCATCTCCGGTCCCGGTCACGACAAACATCACGGCAGTCTCGAGGCGGCGGCGTTCGGCGTGGTCGCCCTGGCGCTTTTGGGTGAGGTACCCGAGGCCCGAGCCTGGCTCGATCTGATGATCGACAAGCACACCGGGTATCTGATGGAAAACGCGTTGACGCCGACGGGTACGCAGGAGCAGAGCTCGAACTACTGGGCGTCGACCATGCAGTATCGGCTGTTCTTCATCGACGCGCTGCGTCGGGTCACCGGGCGTGACCTGTTCGCCGAGTACCGCGAGCACATGCCCGGCCGGATCGCGCTGGCCGCGGTGGCCGGACCTAATCCGCGCGGCCCCAACGAGAACGATGCGTCGGTGCTCTTCGGCCCGTCGTACGGACAACTCGACTACTGGTCGCCGGTGTTGCTCTATCTGGCCCGCGAAACGCGTCGGCCGGTGTTTCAGCGCTTGGCGCTGTGGGATGAAGCGCTCGGCTCGATCCAGAAAACGCGATACGTCACGTCGAACGGTGAGCAGTTACTTTTCGAGCTGGGCGGGTATGCCTATGCGTGGTACGACCCGAGCGTGCCGGATCGACACGACCCGAACGTGCCGTACGTGTTCGCGTTTCCCGACGTCAACGAGACCTACATGCGCACGTCGTACGAGCCGGGCGGGATTGTGGTCGCCATGCGGCGGGGTCGACTCGTGGTGCATGCCGGCGGCCGGCCGGTGCTCAGTGATCAGTTCGACGTGCACCATCAGCCCATGCCGGTCGAAGAACTCTCGCTCACCGACGACGGCACGACCGCGGTCATGCGGTTCAAGGGCACGCCCGAGTCCGTGTACAGCGAGCAACGCATCGAGATGATCCGGCCGGATCGCTTGGTGATTCATCGCCAGACCAAGCATGCCGTGCGCTGGTCGTGTCACGGCAAGCCGGTACGCGACGGGAACGTGCTTACTTGGCCGAACGGAACGCGCCTTGAAGTAATAATCGGACGCATTGATGCTGTTGATCCGCAAGGACAACGCGACGAGAAGGTCGTCGGCCTGGGCAAACTCAAGCTCGTCGATCCGCTGCCGAAGATCTACCCGGTGGTTACCGCCATTCCGGATGATGGAATGTTGACAGTTTTGATGAAGAACTAGTGGTTCGTTTCAGCACTGGCACGTAGAACCCGCTCGCTTGCGCTCGCGGCTCGGAAATGCTTCGCACCCTTACCCTGCGTTGTCTTTGACCCGCGCGGCGATGGTCCCCACGTCGACGATGGCGGCGCGGTCACCGGCCTTTTCGACGAGATCGCAGATCAGGTCGATGGTGCGGAACTCCGGATCGACCACGCCCAGGCAGGAGGGGTGGCCGAGGAAATCGAACGACGCGCCGTGTTCGATCGCCCATTCGACGCCCATGCGGGTGACGTGCAGAAAGTCGGCCAGGCCCCAGCGAGCACGGCGGAACGCATTGACGTCGCTGATCGGGCTCATGGGCACGTCGACCAGCCCGGTGGGATAGACGAACGGCTGGGCCTCGGCTTGCGACTTGACGATCGCGTCGAGAATCTCTTTCGTCGGTTTGGCGCCGACCTCGCCGACCGGGTGATGCGGGTATTTGCAACTGACCCACGGAAACCCGCAGTCGAGCAGCATCTGCTGGATGTCCTCCCGGCCGTTCATGGCGTTGGCGAAACCGCCGGGGGTGCGGAAGCCGTCGGGCTTGATGCCGATGCGGTGCTCGATCGCCGCGGTGCACATCCGAACGTTCTTTTCAATGGCCTCGCGCGGTTCCATGTCTTCGATGAGCCACGGTGCGCGTTCGAAAAGGAACTGCACCTGCGGCCTTTCCTTCGCCAGCACGTAGACGTGGTCGTAGGTGTGGTTGCCGAGAGGGTGTCCCGCTTCGACGAGCTCCTTGATCCAGTCGACGTTGGGCTGCTCGAAGACTCGACCGACCACGAAGAAGTGGATCACCCCGCCGCGGGCCTTGACTCGCCGGGCGGCCGCGACGGAATAGCGCTTGGCCGCCTCGTCGAGATCGCCCTTGTGGTAATTCCAATGCGTCTGGTCCCAGGTGGGGAACCGGGCCATCATCTCGAGATCGAGCGTGATGCTGATGAGGGCCTGTTGTTTTTTTGTAGCCGCCTGCGTCGTCCGCAGCGCATCGCCGGCGGCGAGCCCCGCACCGACCGCGGCCGTGTGCCGCACGAACCGCCTACGCGAGATGAGTTCATCGTGCCGGGTCATACGGGGTTACTCCGTCGCGATAGCGCGATGTTGATCAACGCCGTACCTGTTCGCCGGGTACGTAGCGAATCCACGAGATCTGCGTGACCAGTTGCTTGAGCGAGGCGAACGACAACGCGGCGTTGGTGGCGATCCGCGGACTCGAATTGGCGGGGAAGGTGGCCATGGTCGCGTCGCCGACCAAAAACACGTTGAAATCCTGCGACAGGTTTTCGTAGCCGGCCGTGGTCTTGCAATAACACATGTCGGTGGCGTAGCCGGTCAACAGCACGTGGCGGACGCCTTCTTTCTGGAGAAAGTCACGCAGCGGCGGGTAGCCCTCGCTGTCGTAGATCAACACGTCGTCGGGGTGGACGTCGATGCTCTTGACCACCGGGATCGGCAGCGCCCAGAAGCCCTCGTTGTTGTACTTGGCGGTGGCGTCCAGGCCGGGAAACTGCTTGAAATAGTCGATGACCGGGGTGTCGGTCGAGACGGCGAAGCGCTCGACAAGCGGCTGGCCCTTGTAGGCGAAATCGTTGAGCTTCTTGTCGAGTTCGATCGCGCCCTGGCGACGCTGCTCGGCCGTCGGTTTGCCGCGGAACGATCGGTAGAGCTTTTTACGGATAGGGTCTTCGTTTCCCGGTTGGCTGTACATCACGTGGGCGACCTTGCCCCGCAACGATTTCAGGAACGGGTTGAGCACGCGTTTGATCTGCTCGTGCGAGATCGCGTTTTTGATCGGGGTGCAGAAGTCGGCGACGCCGGCGGGCTCGGGCGTGCGCCAGCCCTGTCCGTCGTCGATGCCCCACGGGTGCACGACGATCAGCGCGGTTTTGCCGGCCCGCAGCCGGTTGGGCATCTCGACGATGCCGCGGGCGTTGTACGAGAACCGCCACGCCCGCACCTCCAGGTCGGCCCCGGGTTCGTCGACGAGGATCGGCGCTTCATAACGGGTGACCTCGTGCACCGGCTCGACGAACTCGGGATAGTCGGCCAGGATCGGCCGAGGGTTCGACAGTCGCTTCAAATGATTTTCGTAGGTGCGTTTTCCCGCCGGCTCATCAGCGGACACGCCGCCGGCGATCGACATGAACACCCAACCGCACAGGGAAATTCGCAACGCCGATGGTCTCGAGATATGACCCTTCATGACTTACCGTCCTTCTCGTTTCAGGAAGCCGACAACGATAACCGCAAAAACCAGCGTACTCCGCGCCGCGACACACCGCAAGACGAGCTCCGGACGCAGCCGCCCGATCCTCGATGCGACTTGTCAATCCGCGGACAATGGCTACGATGGCGCATCACGAAAACGGTAAAAACCGACGTTCCGAGGCCGTTCCATGAATCCTTCACGCAGACCGATCCCGCACGTACTCGGCATGTTGATCCTCGCCGTCATCCCGGCCGGCGCGCATCCGCGGGCCGGGGCGGAAGAAGCAAAGCCTCGTGAGAAACGCGAGACGACGGTTCGGCTCGCCCTGATGCGCGGGATTCCGGAAAAGTGGAATCTCGAGGCGAACTTCGCCGTGTTCCTCCAACAGGTCAAGGCCGCCGACGCGAAGGAGGCGGACATCTTGATCACGCCCGAATGTTGGCTCGACGGCTATGCCTCGCCGCACAAGGACGCGACCCCCGAGAAACTCCGCGCCATCGCCCAGGACGTGAAAACCAGCCCCTACTTGCAGCGTGTGGCCGCTGAAGCTAAGCAGCGCGCGATGTACATCTGTTTCGGCTTCACCTCGCGGGAAGCCGATCGGATCTACAACGCCGCGGGCTTGTGGAACGCGGACGGTGAGCGGGTAGGCATCTATCACAAAACGCATCTACAGCACCACGACCTGCAATACGCTCCGGGTGACGGCTTCCCGGTTTGGGACACCCGGTGGGGGAAGGTCGGCATCATGATCTGCGCGGATCGGCGTTGGCCGGAAACCACGCGCACGCTGAGGCTCAAGGGAGCCAAGCTGATCCTTAATCCGACGTACGGATTCCACAACGACTTCAACGAAGTGATGATGCGAACCCGTGCCTTCGAGAATCAGTGTTTCATCGCGTTCACCCATCCGGCCCAGGGTCTGATCACCGGACCCAAGGGCGCGATCGAAGCCAATCAGCGCGGAGAAACCCCCGGCCTGCTCGTCTATGACGTGGACCTCACCCGTGCGAAAGACGACAACCACATCAGGGATCGGCGTCCGGACCTGTACGGCGACTTCGTTCCGTCCAACTAACGCGGTCCGCGGAGCCCACCGACGACAACGAACCCGCACGGCTTGCGTACCCCGTACCCCAAGGTTAGCGTTGGGGTTCAAATCCGTAGCGCCCGTAGCTCAGCAGGATAGAGCAGCGGTTTCCTAAATCGCAGGTCGGAGGTTCGAGTCCTCCCGGGCGCGGTTT
>Ga0299906_10000866_pt1 | contig 26633 bp, 11 predicted proteins | sample RVTome_14_FD_200259 | JGI IMG/M metagenome (GOLD analysis project Ga0299906, IMG submission 200259) | Soil microbial communities from uranium-contaminated site in the Upper Colorado River Basin, Wyoming, United States - RVT145D125 (version 2) ...
AACAATGATATTTTCGCGGCCCGACCCCCGCCTTCGCCTCCGCGCCGCCTGAATGTCGTCGATTTGACGGGAACGGCCTTTTGCCACGGGCTGCTAGCGGTGGTCATCATCGGCGTTACCTCCGCACAACGGATTCCAACGGACATTTTGCCTCTGTTCAAGACCCCCGCCGTACAAATCCTGACGTTCTATCCCGGCATGCCGGCCGAGGTCATGGAAAAGGACATTACCAGCCGGCTCGAACGATGGACGGGCCAATCCAACGGCATCGCCCGGCAGGAATCCAAAAGCATGATCGGCGTCTCGGTCGTGAAGGACTTTTTCCGTGAAGACATCGACCCAAACACCGCGATGTCGCAGGTCACGTCGCTGGCGATGAGCGATCTATTCTACCTCCCTCCGGGAACAATCCCGCCAATGGTCATGCCCTTTGACCCGACGGCGAGCATTCCGCTATGTCTGCTGACCGTTTTCAGCGACACGCACGATGAGAAGAAGCTATACGACGTCGCCTATTACGACTTGCGCAATCGACTCCAGGGCATCGCCGGCGTCATTGCGCCGGCCGTCTACGGCGGGAAGCTGCGTCGCATTCTTACCTATGTCGATCGGGACAAGCTTCAGGCTCGCAACCTGTCGCCGATGGACGTGGTACAGGCGGTGCAGAAGTACAACACGATGATCCCGACCGGCAGCGCCAAGTTTGGCGAGATCGACTATCAAATCAACGCCAACGGCATGGTCGAGTTGGTCTCCGAACTGGACGATATCCCCGTCAAGCTGGAGGGCGACGCACCGGTTTTTGTGAAGGATGTCGCCCAGGCCAAGGACACCAGCGCCATTCAGACCAACATTGTCCGAGTCAACGGTCGGAGGCAGGTTTATATCCCGATCTACCGCCAGCCCGGCGCGAACACGATTCAGATCGTGGAAGGCCTGAACGCCACGCTCTCATCAATTAAGGAGCGACTCGAGCCGGGAATCAACCTGGCGGTGACGTTCGATCAATCCGAGTACGTCAAAGAGGCCATCGCCAATCTCAAGCACGAGGCCTACATCGGCGCAGGCTTGGCCATCGTCATGATCCTGTTCTTCCTGGGCAGCGTCCGTTCGACGTTCATCATCGCCCTGGCGATTCCTCTTTCGGTGCTCGTCGCTCTGATCGGATTGTTCTTCACGAATAACAGCATCAACGTGATGACGCTCGGGGGGCTGGCCCTGGTGATGGGCCGGCTCGTTGATGACGCCATCGTCGTTTTGGAGAACACGCATCGCCATTTGCAATTGGGAAAGACCCCATCGCAGGCGGCCCTCGACGCCGCTGGCGAGGTCGCCATGCCAGTGTTGGTGGCGACCATTACGACTGCCGTCGTCTTCTTCCCGGTCGTTTTCCTGTCCGGCTTGGGCCGTTTCCTGTTCACACCGTTGGCCCTGGCGGTGACCTTCTCCATCGCGGCGTCGTATCTCGTTGCGATGACCATCGTGCCGATTTGCTGCGCGAAGTTCTTCAGGACGCATCTGCCGGACGTGGCGCATCCCGATGGACCGCCCTCGACGCTCGCCGATCGGGTGACGGCCCGCCTGGTCGCATTGTGCGGTACGGTCGTGGGTTGGGCGCTGGGACGCCGGGGAATGGTGATCGGCGCTGCGATGGCGGCATTTTCTGTCTCACTGCTGTTGTACCCGATCATCGGCCGCGAGCTGTTCCCTTCGGTGGACGTGGGTCAATTCACCGTCCGCGTGCGGGCGCCTTCCGGCACTCGACTGGAGGAGAGTGAGAAACTGATCGCCCGAGTGGAGCGATCCATTCAGGACGCCATCCCCAAGCAGGATCTCTCGATGCTGATCTCCAACATCGGCGTACTTCTCGACTGGCCCGCTGCCTATACACCGAACTCCGGGCCGATGGATTCATTTTTGTTGGTACAACTCACGCCGCAGCGATCCCGCAGCATCCAGGACTACGTCGTCGAACTCCGCCGGAAGCTCAACGAAGAGTATGCCGGCATCGAGTTCGCCTTCGAGACCGGCGGCATGATGACCGCCGCGTTGAACTTCGGCCTACCGAGTCCCATCAACATCCAGGTGGAAGGCAACAAGCTCGATGTCGCCGCCCGGTTGGCGGAGCGCATCACGAGAATCTGCGAGCGGGTTCCCGGCGCGGTCGATGTCCGCATCCAGCAGAAGCTCGATTACCCCCAAATCGCGGTCGACGTGGATCGTACCCGGGCGGCTTTCTGCGGCCTGACGCAACAGGATGTGGTCAAAAACGTTGTGACGGCCTTCAACAGTTCGATCAACTTCAGTCCCTCGTTCTGGATCGACAACAAGAACGGCAATCACTACTTCATCGGGGCGCAATACCCGGAAAGCGACATCCTGTCGATGAGCACGCTGGAGCATGTCCCGATCACGGGCACTGGCGAGTCGCCCACACTGCTAAAAAACATCGCGACGTTTCGTCGCACGACCGCTCCGGCGGAGATCAATCACCTCAACATCAACCGCGTCACCGACATCTTTGTCAACGTCCACGACCGCGACGTGGGTTCGGTCGCCGCTGAGATCGAGCAGGGGTTGGACGACCTGCGCGAACAGATAGGCGCCGAGGACGAGGCGGCCGTTGCCGCCGGACAGCCCAAACCGTGGGAGGGCTATCGCATCTACATGCGCGGCGAAGTGGCCAGCATGAAAGAATCGTTCGCCAGTCTGGGATTCGGCCTGGTCCTGGCCGCCGTGCTTGTCTATCTGGTCATGGTCGCGCAGTTCCGCTCCTTCCTCGACCCGTTCATCGTCATGTTCGCCGTTCCACTGGGTTTGATCGGCGTGCTTGCGACGCTCTTCATCACCAACACGACGATCAACATTCAATCGTTCATGGGCCTCATCTTCATGGTGGGCATTGCCGTCTCCAACAGTGTGCTGCTCGTGGAATTCGCCAATCGCCTGCGTGAAGAAAAGGGCCTGTCGCCAACCGACGCCGCGCTGGAGGCCGCAAAGATTCGGCTGCGACCGATCTTGATGACATCCCTCGCCGCCATTCTCGGCTTGCTCCCGATGGCCATCGGCATGGGCCGAGGGAGCGAGGCGAACATCCCACTGGCCCGCGCTGTCGTCGGTGGACTGCTCGTCTCAACGGTCCTTGTCGTTGTATTCGTGCCTGTCCTGTACTCCCTCATGAAACGATCCGGTTATCCCGTGCCACGTGTGGAGGAAGCATGAACACCGTCATGTCAAAAAGGTGGATTGCTATCAGCGCAGCAATTGTGGTCGCGGTTGGCGGACTATGGATTAGCCGAAAGTCCGCCAATGTTATTGCGGCGGACTCGGCCACCAACGTAGGGACGACGACCGTTTCTGTCGGCTCGACTCCGCCGAAGAAAGTCGAAGCGGTCAAGCCACAGCGGGCGACGATGTCGCGCAGTCTCAACGTTCCCGCGACCATAGAAGCATTTGAATCAGCGGATCTCTACGCGAAAACTTCCGGCTATGTTGGTGCTGTGCGAGTTGATATCGGTGATGCCGTAAAATCCGGAGACGTGATGGCGACTCTCGATGTTCCAGAAATGGCGGATGAAATCCGGCAGTCCGAAGCGGTCCATCGAGCCAAAGAAGCGGGGCTTATTCAAGTACGCTCGCGAGTACAGACGGCGCAAGCCGAGGCTCGTCGATTCGAGGCCGAGAAAACGCTCAAGCAAATCACCTTCGACCGTAAGCATGAACTCCGCAAAGGTAACGCGATTCCACAGCAGGAACTCGATCAGTCCAAAGGCGAACTTGATGTCGCGCACGCCCAGGTTGAATTTGGCAAGACCAAAGTCGCCGGTGCCGAAGCGGACTCTCTTGCTGCCGAGGCTGAGGTTGCGATGGCCGCGGCATCGCTGGCACGGCTTCGGACGCTGATGGAGTACGCGACGATAAAAGCGCCATTCGACGGCGTCGTCTCGCGCCGACTTGTCGATCGCGGCGCTCTCATTCAGTCGGCGACTTCAAGCCGCACGACACCCCTATTCACGGTGCAGCGAATCGACCAGTTTCGGATTTTTATCGAAGTTCCAGAAATCGACGTGCCGCATGTCCGTGCCGGTACGATTGCAAGGGTCAAGCCCTACGGTATGCCAGGACTATCGTTCGAAGGCACTGTAACCCGCATCTCCTCATCGCTGAATCCCAACACGCGGACGATGCGAACCGAGATCGACCTGACCAACAAGGACGGCGCACTCATGCACGGCATGTATGCACAGGTGGTCCTTGAACTGGATCGCCGGGACAACGTACTGACCGTCCCCGCTACGGCGCTCCTGACGGACGGCAATCAGACCTATGTATTCACGGTGTGGGACGGCCGTGTGGCACGCACGAATATTCAGACGGGTCTCGACGACGGCATCCGTGTTGAGGTCAAGGAAGGTCTTAACGACGACGCGATCGTTATCCTCGCCGGCAAAGGACTTGTCTCCGAAGGGTCGTTGGTCGAGCCGGTTCTAAGAAGGTCAGCGTCATGAGTAGTCGAATGCGATTAGTTCCGTCCATTTGCAGGACGATGATCGCGCTCGGCGCGGCGCATTGGCTGTTTGCAGGCTGCACGCAGGTGTATTCTACCCCCGATCGTCCCGATCTGCGCCCGTTAGTAGGAACAGCGAACGGCGCGACCCTCCCACTGGACCGGTCGCAAGTCGAGCCGATGTTTACTGAACTCTTGCCGATCGATCTGGAAACAGTAGTCCGCGTGGCAATGGCGCAGAACATCGACATACAGCTTGCGAAGTACGAAGTGCAACATTCGCAAGGACGACTGGAGAGTGCTGTGGGCGGAGTGTTTCCCGTGGTGGCTCCCTTGGCCTTGTTCGAGCACGTTGAGGGGAGTGTGCGGGCTACGGAAGGAAACATTGTTAGCGTAGGATTCAACACGTTTCAACCGTCGATTGCACCGCAGTGGATCATGAATCCGGGCCAAGCTGTTTATGAAATCATCGCTGCCAAGAAGCGGCTTATTGCGTCAGAGTATGCTGAACGAGCGACGCGGCTGCAAACGCTTCGGAGAGCGCTCGACGGATTTTACGAACTGGCGCTTGCACAGGCTCGCATCATGGCTGCTCACCAGTCGGAAAAGGAAGCCCGCCTTGCCGAACGAGAGCAGGATCTGGCGATCGCCTTGAACGCGCTCCATCGGGCGTCGTTGGCTCTGGCGCTCACGCTCCAACTGGAAGACCCCAAGACAACACTTGTGCCGAAGTTGGAGCAACTATCACTGACTCCGCTGGTCCGCGAGGACATTGATATCGACGAGCTTTTGGCTCACGCGGTCGCGTTTCGTCCCGACCTTCAGAGCATTCGCGAGTTGATCGGCGTGGCTGACGCCGATCGCGGGGCGACATGGTGGAGGGGATTCGGTCCTCAGTTTTCGGTCGCTTATCAATACGGAGGGATTACCGGGCACTCGAATAACACCGACAAGGGCCAAGGGATTCCATCGAACTTCATCCTGAACCCGCGTTCTGAGAACGGCACCTTCTCAGGCAACGTGCTCGCGAATGCACTCATTAAGGAGGGTATCCTCAGAACTTCGCGACGACTCGACAAGAACAGCGACCAGACATTTGCTTTCAGCGACCAGCAGCGATTCACGGCTACGACGGGCGCTCGATGGAGCGTGTCGGCATTCGGCGATCTCAAAGCCGCCGGGGCCGGGAAGGAGCAGGCGGTCCTTGCGGCCGAACGGGCGTTGCTGGTTGTAAAGACAGAAGTCATCGACGCCTTGCAAGCAAGCCGATTGAACCGCAAACTGATTGATCTGGCCGACCGCCAAACAAAGGCTGCGGAGGAAGCATTGCGATTGACTGAAGCGAACCTCCAGGCCGGTGCGATGACGACTCTGGACGTCCTGCAAGCGCAAGACGCTGTGGCACAGGCTCGGCTACGCTACGCCGAGTCGATGGTGCGATTCAATCAATCGGAAGTCAATTTGATGGCGGCGGTCGGTCTCCTGACTGAATAGACGAGGGGGCAAGATGTATTGTCCGCAGTTCCTTGGAATCTTATGGTGATAGACTTCGGCCGCATTTTCCACCCGCCGACGCGCCCCACGGTGGGGTAAGGACGGTCAGGGGGCGCCGAGGATGGCGTCGATCAGCAACTGGATGTCGGCGGCGTTGTTGACGTCGTTGTCGTCCGTATCCGCCAGGCACTGGTCCAGTGCCGTCACATCGGGGTCTTCCATCAGCACGGCCACAAAGTCATCGATCGGCATCGCCGGCGTGTAGGCGGAACTGTCGACAAAGGCGGCTCGAAACTCGCGCCAGTCGAGGCAGTCGATGTCGCCGTCGCCGTCGCCGTCACCGGCCTCGCAGCCGGGGGCGACGGGTCCGTTGTCCGCGCCGGTGTAGCACAACCGGAAGCTGTCGAAGTCGGCATCGTCCACGTCGAGGTCGCCGTCGAAGTCGCCGAACAGGCCACCGGGAACCAACAACGATATTTTTCGCGTGTCGGTGCGCGCCGACTGATCCTGAATGTGGAAAATCGGCTTGTAAAGACCCGTATCCGTTGGCATGCCGGTCAGTTCGCCGCCGGTGCTCAGCACGATGCCGGGCGGCAACTGCGACCGCTGCGCCTCGATCGAATCCGCGTCCGTCAGCGCCGTCGCCGCGTCGTAGGAAAGGAGCGTATAGGTCGCACTATCGCCGAAGGACACGCCGACGGTGGGCGTCAGACCGGCGTTACCCGATCCGTAATCGATCTGGATCCGCCCATCGTCGAAGAGGGTGCAGCTGAAATTGCACGGCGTCGCGTTGGCGCGGACGGTGCCCTGCCAGCGGATCGTCACCTGTCCGGCGACGGACTCGTCGATGAAAATGTCGCCGCCGATGACATTGGTCTTCAGATCGTCCCACATGACGGCGATTCGCTTGTTGGCGGCCAACAGCGCCTCGCTGTTGGTGTAGGTCGCGCCGACGAAGGCGCCGAAGTTGATCCATCCGTCGGTGGCGATCTTCACGTTGGTGTGCATCTCGTCGTAGAAAGGAAACGCGAAGGGCAGCGCGTAGTCGAACGCAGCATCGTCGGCGATCCACCCCTGCCCGACGCCGCCGGCGGCGAACAAGCTTTCCCCCAGCGAATCCTCGCCATACACATCGTTCAACAGGATCCATTCGAGCGGCAGATCGCCGCCGATGGCCTGCAATATCACCGGGCCGTAGGGCTGGCCCATCTCGCCGTCCGGCAGCGTGCCCGTGGTGATCTGTGGATCGCCGGTTCCCTGGATCAACATGATGTCATCGAGGGCGATGCCGTCGCTGGTGATCGGCTGGTCGTCGAACTGCTGGAAGCGAATGCGGAACGTGCTGTTGTAATTGATGCCCGCCGTGGTCGCGGCGTCGTCCAGGTCAATCGTGACGGTCTGGTAGGTTCCGCTGCCGTCGATCAGGTCTGCGATCTTGTGCCAGGCCACGCCGTCGTCGCTGATGGCCACGCCGTCACCGTCGGCGGAGCCGGTCCAGCTCGCGGGCAGCACGTTGGACTCGTCACTGAACTCCTTCCATGAGTATCGAAGCAGGACGTTGGCGGCGCCGTCGAGGTTCGCGATCAGCGTCAGTTCATTCAGCGAGGCGGATGACGCCGACGAGGAATCCATGATGGCATGGAATGCGCCGACGGGCCCTTCGGCGGGCGAAATCTGAATGCGGCCGGTATTCGTCGAGTGCAATTGCCAGAACGATCCGAGCGGCGGCCCCGCCTCGAAAGTCTCGGTGAACGGAAAGGCGACCGGATTCAGGACGGTGATGGCGGCCGTCGCGGCGTTCGACGAAGTCTGACCGTCGTCCGCCCGGTACATGAACGTGTCGGTCAGATCGAATCCCATGTTCGGCAGGTACTGCACGAGATCGCCGTTGGCGGCCAGCGTATAAGGCGCGGCCGCGATGGGGCCGGCGTTCGGATCGGCCAGCGAGCCGTTGGCGGGCAGGGAAAGAATCGTGTAGCTGAGGGGATCGAGATCGGCGTCGTCGGCGTCCAGCACGACGTCGACCGGGACGTTCAACGCGGTCGACGCGGAGACGTTTTTGGCGAACGGCGGGAGATTGCCGTCGGGCGTTCCGATCGCCCAGATGCTGATGTCGTCGATGTTCCACCCGCTGTAGGTCGTATTGGTATCGGTCGGCCCCATGCCCCAGCGAATCAGCACGAAGGGCGCGTCGTCCACGAACGGACCCAGGTTGTACGACTGCTGGCTCCAGGAAGTCTCGTCGAGATCTGCGCCGAAGGGATTCGTGAACACCGTGGACCAGTTGGCGCCGTCGGTGGAGACCTGAATCGTCGCCTTGTCAAAGCTGGCGTTTTCGACTCCCAACCACCGGGCGAATTTCAGCGTCACGCGCGACAGGCCGGAGCAGTTCTGCGGCGGCATCGTCAGGTACTTGACGGACAGGTTGTCGGGATATTCCACGCCGAGTCGATAGCCGTATACGTTCAGGCCGGAAAAGCCCGTGGGCGGATCTCCGCCGGCTCCGCCCGGTTGTCCGAAGGCCCATTCGCCCTCGGTGAAGAATCCGGGATTCGCGTCCAGGGGGAAGTTGACGATCATGACCGGCGTGCCGACGGTCAATTTCACGTCCGCGACGTTGGAATTCAGTTCGCCGTCAAACGCGTGATAGGCAAACGCATCGGCGCCCTGATAGTCGGTGTCCGGCGCGTAGTGGACGATCGTTCCGCCGGCGGCCAGCGTGTAGGGCACGCCGTTGATCGCGCCGGCGTTGGGATCGGTCAGCGATCCTTGCGCCGGCAGCGAGCTGATCACGAAGCTGAGCGGGTCGCCGATGTTGGGGTCCGTAGCGGCGAGGACGACGGCCGCCGTGACGTTTTCCGTGGTGTCGGCCAGGCGCTGCTTGGCGACCGGGGGCAGATTGGCCTGGCCGGTCACGACGATCCGCGCCTCGTCGATGAACCACCCGTCGCGGTTGAAAAGGCCGTCGCTGATCAGCCGGAAGCGGACCGCGATGACCTGGCCGGCGAAGCTCGACAAATCGTATGCACGCCTGGTCCAGTCGTAATCTCCGCCGGTGTCCGGATCGAGCACGCCGAGCAGTTCCTCGTCGGCGTTCACCACTTCAATCCGACAGGTGTCGTAGAACGTCTCGAGCATGCACCAATCGTAGTATTCGAGGTAGACCGGGCCAGCGACGCCCGTGAGGTTGACGAACGGGGTTTGCAGATAGGCGTCGGTGTCGGGGTCGTAGGTGTAGGTCAGATCGGTGCCCCAGCACCGGTTGCCGCCGATGGCGCGGGCTCCGATCGTGCCGGACAGTGGGCCGCTGCCGGCCACTGCCTGGGCGAAAGACACGTTGGAAGACGTCGGCAGTCCACGCTGCCATTCATCGTTGGTGCCGCCGTGCGTCCAGCCGGGGTCCGGCCCTTCGCTGTTGTCGTAGAAGAGGTTGGTTGAATTGCGAAACAGGTGCGCCCTGGCCCCGAATCCGTAGCGGTTCGCGGCGCTGCGCGGAAAGACGGCGTAAAAAAAACCGCCGTCGTCGGCGCCCACGTCGACGTGCGTTGTCACCGCGCCTGCGTAGATCACGTCCGCGCCCGAGGCCACTTCCTGTCCGACCAGGTACGTTTGTCCGTCGGTCGGGGCCCAGCCGAAGGGCGCTTCGGATCGAACCAGAAGACTCTCGGCGTAGTCGTTCAGCGGCGCGCTCCAGGACAGCGACACGTCGCTGCCGGCCGCGGCGGCGGTCAGGGTCTTGATGCGGTCGGGCCAGCGCGTGCCGGCGTCGGCGGCCGCGACCGCCTGCCCTGCGTCGGCGCGGCCGAAGCCGAATCGGTGGCTGTGGCCGGTGATCGGGTCGAACCGCCCATAGGGTTCATCGACGTGGACCGCGGTATGTTGCAGGATGGCGCGGGCCTGGGCGGCGGTCATGCTCGGGTCCTGAGAGATAATCAGTCCGAGGACGCCGGCGGCCAGGGGGGTGGCGGAGCTGGTTCCGCCGAACATGTTGGTGTAATCGGGATCGTTGGGCAGGCCGTTGTAGCCGCTGGTGCCGGTGTTGTCGGTCGTCGTGGTGTCGAGCCAACTGAAGCGCACGCCGTCGTCGCCGCGATCGTTGGTCGGGGTGGTGATGCCGACTTCCGGCCCGACGTCGCTGAACTCGGTGTGAACGGCGTTGCTGTTCGTTCCGCCGACGGCCATCACCGTCGGAAGCTGGGCCAGCGCCGAGACGCCGTTGACGGTGTGGTCGTTGTTGGCCGACGCGAACAAAACGAGACAGCCCTTGCCGTTGCGGCCACTGTTGGCGGCGAAATTGATGGAAGCCACGACGTCGGCGGGGGCAAAGACCCCGTCGGCGTATCCCCAACTGTTGCTGAGTACGGCGGCGCCGTCGCTGTGGTCACCGTTATCGTCGGGATCGACGCTGAAGTAAAAGCCGGTGGCGGTATCGGCGATCGAGCCGCCGAAAAACTTGACGCCGATCAGGCCGCAATTCGGACAGGCCCCGCGCACGCCGATTGAGTTCCCCTTGGCGACGGCGATGCCGGCGCAGGCCGTACCATGGCGCTGGCCGGCGTCGGGGCTCGGGTCGTCGTCAAACGGTTCCTGGTCGACGTCCAGCCCCGCGGCCCAGTTGGGAAACAGGTCGGGGTGGAGCTTCTCGACGCATTCATCGAGGATCGACACGCGCACGCTTGAGACGCCCTCGGCATCGAGCCCGTGATCGGTGTCCCACGCCGCTTCGGCGTTGATGTCCGAGTTCGGCTGCGCCCCCTTGCTGAAGTCTCCGTCGAGATGCCACTGTAAGGATAGATACAGCGGGTCATCGATAACCGGCGGGGCATAGGTCACCATCGGCAGAAAAAAGTCCGGGTGGGCGTAGTCCACGAGTTCTTTTCTTGCATGGAGGGCGTTCGCGACGACCAGCGGCGCGTTGGCATGCGGGTCACGAACAGTGAGGTAATATCGGCCCGCGCCGCGCGGCGCGGCGGCCAGCGCGCTTCCGTTTTTCTCGGCGTATTCGCGCAGCGCCGCCTCGTCGGCGCCGTCCTTGAGCCGCAGGACGATGCGGTCGGTCTGGTAGATCGGGATGTGGCCGCCCTGGCGATAGAGCACGGGCAGCGCGTAGGCCGCGCCGTCCAGTTGCCGCGCCTGCGCCGCATCCAGCCCCCGGACCACGAAGAGGTCCCGCCCGGCCAGGCGCGATTCGAGGCGCGCCGCCACTTCGCTCAAGCCCTCGGGGGTATGGGCCGCGGGCCAGCTCGCCGGCCTCGCGCCGACGGCGCGCTGCGGCACCGGCCGGGCCTTCACGACAAACTCCGATTCCGACGCGCGGACGCCGTGCGCACCCGAGGCATCGTGGAAGAATGAATCCAAAACGGGCGGAGTCGCCGATGTCGGTTGGGCCGATTGCCGTGGAAGATCGGCAGCCGTCGCCGGGACAACGAAGGCAACAACCCCGACAACGGCAGTCAGTAACTGTTCCACAACAGATCCTCCGGAGTGCGGGTAGGTGGTAGAAGCGTCGGGCGAAATCAGCGAATGCCCGGACTGACGACTCACGTCCCCCTCGGGGTGCCGAAAAAAATGGAACACGCTCGCCAGGCAATCGTTGAGTCTAACTCGGCTCCGTGGTAGATTCAATACGACTTTGAAGACTTGCCGGGGGACTCGCTCGGACCTGCCAGGGGCGGCGGGCGATCGGAACAATCGGGAAAAGGAGCAACTTCGGTGAACACCCATCGATCGGCTTGGCCGGCCATTGCGCCGGCGCTTGTGTGCGCATTGACGGTTTTCAGCGGCACCCTGGCCTATGCGGCGTTCCCTCCGCCCGCGAATGATACATCGGCGACGGCCATCGCCGTGGGCCCTTTGCCGGCGATCATCGAAGGGGCCAACGTCAACGGAACGAACACAATCAACGCCACGACGCTCGGCGGATTGGCGTCGGTCCCCGGACCGGACGTGTTTTATCGCTTTACGCCGTCGGCCACCGGCGACTACTGGGCGATGATGATTCCGTGGATTCAGGTGCCGCAGTACGGCAGCTCGGGCGGCGGCCTGCCCAACCCGAATCTGTGCATCTATATACGGCGCGTCTCGGACGGCGTGTTCATCGCCGGCAGCGACGCCAATCCGGGCAAGCAGGCGGATACCGTCGTGGCCATGTTGTCGGCGGGCGTCGAATACGACATCGTGATCGACAGCACGTCCAACCTGCCGTTGGTTCGCGAATTCGAATTCACGCTGGTCGTCTCAGAAGCGCCGAGCGGCTCGCCGGAGGATTGCGCCGGCCCCGGGACCGTGCCTTTCGGGCCCTTTCCTCATGCCGCCGTCGGGTCGCTGACCGGCGCCGTGGACGACTTTACGTTTGTCGAGGGTACGGGGCGATGCGACGTGTCGAACACCATCGGCCTGGCGTCCCTGGGCCCCGACCACGTTTATGAATTCACGACCGGCCCGAATCCTTCCGACGCCGGCGAATATCTGGTCAATCTCGTGCCCGCCGGCACGGCCTGGAACGGGTACATCTACGTCGCCGACTCTTGCCCGCCCTTTTTCCCGCTTGGCTGCCTCGGCGCCGCCAGCCACACGTCATTCACCACGCAGCAGTCCGAGACGCTCGTCGTATCGCTGGATTTCGACAAGACCTATTACATCTTTGTCGACGCGGCGACGACGCTGTTGACCGACGCCAAGTATGCGCTGATTGTCTCGAAAGCGGAGGACTACCGCATCCGCGAAATCGAGCCCAACGACACGCCGGCGACGGCCACGCCGCTGGACCCCAGCGAACAGAACGGAGGCCAGATTCTCGGCGGCGCCGACGTGGACTATCACGCTCTGGCGGCGGATGCCGGCGATCGGCTGTATGCGTTTCTGGACAACGGCAACAACCTGCTGAGCAGCATCGATGTCGAGCTGCGCGTCTTTCACACGGACGGGGTGTCGCTACTGGAGTTGGACGACGACGACGGCGAGGGTTCCAGCTCGGCGGTCAATATCCTCGTGCAGCGCAGCTCCGCGTTTTCCGCGGCCATCGCCGGACTCTCACTTTCGAGCGCCGGAACCTATTACCTGCACGCCCAGAGCGAGTCGGCGGTCAGCACGGTGGCGCGCTACTTGCTGCATTACGGGATCGAGCCGGGCGGGCGCGGCGCATCGGGCGAGTGCGAACCGAACGATGGGCTCGATGCCGCCGACGTCAGCGGCAAAGAATACTTCGAGGGCATCATCGAAACCGACGGCGACGTCGACACCTACGAATTCGACGCCGTGGCCGGCGACCGCGTATACGTCTCGCTCGACGGCGATCCCGAGCGCGACAGCGGCGGCGACGCGGATAACGACCCGCTTTCGCTGGACGGGGCGCTGGCCGTCTTCGATCCGGCAGGCGATGCGTTTCTGAGCGACCACGACGATCCAAACCTCGTCGGCGGCGGGCAGATTCCCGACTTTCCCGCCGAGGCCCTGGCGTTTGTCGCACCGGCAAGCGGGACCTGGCGCGTTCGAGTGTCCGGCGGCGGCGCGGGCGATTTCGGGCCGGGCAAGTCGTATCGCCTGGCGATTTTCAAGAATAACCAGGCGCCGGCGCTGATCGAGGGCGTCGATCCGGTGATCGACAGCGTGACCCCGGACTTCGGCGACGACATGATCGATATCGTTGCTTCCGATGACGCGCCCGGCGACAGCGGCATCTGCGCCGTGGGCCTGTCCGGCGATTCCGACAATATCCAGGTCTTTGCGGCGTTCACTCCCGGTGACGGCGTCGTTTCGATCACGGTCAGCTTGGTCAATCCCGGCATGAGTGGATCGGGCAAGGTCGTCGTGACCGACTGCGCCGGCAACACGGCCTGCGCCTTCGTTCAGATAGACGCCGATCCTCCGGTTTGCGGCGGTGCTGCGGCCACGTCGCCGCGCCGCGTCTTCCGCAGCACGCACGGGCCCATCCATGCCCCTGACAATCAGCCGCTCGGTCCCGGTATAGACGGAACGATCGACATCGCGGAGGCGGGCACGATCGACGACTTGAACGTGACCCTCACGATTGAGACGATCCGGCCGCTGGACGTCGACGTGTTCCTGGAGAGTCCGCTGGGGACGCGGCTCGAAATCGTGACCGACCGCGGAGGTTCGTCCGCCTTTGACATCACCGAGGCGACCTTTGACGACGGCGCGTCGGAGTTGATGTCGCTCCTCAGCAGCGAGGCCCCGTACACCGGTACATGGCTGCCCGAGGGCGCCGGCGGACTGGCGGTTTTCAATGGCCAAGACGTTGGCGGCACCTGGAAGCTGAACGTGATCGACGATGCGTCCAGCGGCAGCGGGGCTGGCGGTGGCGCGCGGCTGGTCCGATGGTCGCTTGACGCCGATGCCGGCCTGCCGAATCCGGAATTCTTCCAGGGGAGCGTCAGCGATACGGCCGGCGTGAGCGGCGGGATCGCGTCCATCGTGCTATCCGCCGGGGTCAACGTCGTTCTCGAGGTCTCGCCCGATTTCGTGCCCGGCGATTTGACGACGGAATACACGCTGTCATTGATCAATCCGTCGCAGAACGGCTCGGGGACCATCACGGTCACTGATACGTCGGACAATTCGTGCCAATCGTTGATCGCTCTTGACGGCCTGCTCGACGCATCGTCGCCGTCCAACAGCGGCGCCGCCACGCGCGACATCGAAATCGGCGCCGAGGTGCTGACGACGGTGGCCTCGGCCGATCCGGCCGGCGTCGTGTCGTCGGTGGTGGTGCCTGACACGGCGCCCGTCGGCGAGGTTGAAGTGGATATCACGGTCGATACGCTCAACGTCGGGCGGATCGCATCGACGCTGACGCATGGTGGATCGGTCGCGTCATTGATCAACCGGGTGGGCATGGATGAGCGCGGCTCGGTCGGTCTGACCAAGGACAATATCGAGATCACGCTCGATGACGACGCGCCGGCGGCAGACGACGCGCACGTTGAGCCGCCGCTGGGCTCGATCGAGTTTCTCGGCGTGCATCAGCCCGACGGACGCGGAGCCATCATCGGCGACGGGATCACGAGCGATGATCGCGACAACATGATGTTCGCCCTCGAAGGGCTCGACGCGGCGGGCGCCTGGGACCTGTATGTCGCCGATTTCCGTTTGCAAGGCGCCGGCGATCAGAACGCGGCCTTTCGCCGATGGGCCGCGAAGATCGTTTCCCCCGGCGCGGCCGAACGCTACGTCGGGGCGGCCCGCGACGTCTTTCCGCAGGCAGGGATTTGTTCCGTCGTGCTGTCGGGCGGCGCCATGAATCTGGCGCTCGACGCCGACTTTACCGCTGGGGACGAAGAAGCCGATTACGTCGTCACGCTCCTCGATCCGACGCTCGGCGGCATGGGGACGGTGGAGATTACCGACTGCGCGGGCAATACGGCGTTCGTCCCGGTCAGTCTCGCGGCGCAGCTTGACGACCTGAACCTGCCGGTAATCGCCGGCGCCATTAATCCCGGTACGATGCAATACGAGGCGACGGCCACGGACGATCAGCCGGGCGACAGCGGCATTGCATCCGTCGAGCTGGCCCCTTATGCGGACAATCTCCAGATCGCTTCGGTGATGCCCGATCCGCCGAACGGCGCCGCCAGCGTCGATATCGTCGTCGAGCTGATTAATCCCGCCGCCAACGGCCGCGGCTACGTCCGCGTGACCGACGTGACCGGCTATCGGCGTCACGCGCTCGTGCACATCGACGCGACGGCTCCAACGTGCGGCGGCGCCGTGGGCAACACGCGGCGATACGTCAGCGCCGATCTACCCCAACCCCTCCCGGACAACAACCCGTCCGGAGTCCTGTCGACGATCAGCGTCCCGAACCTCGACGTCGTAAGCGACGTGAACGTCACGGTGAACATCACGCATCCCTTCGACGATGACATCGACCTGGTGATGACCAATCCCGTGTTTCTACCGTTGTTCGCGGACATCGGCCTGACGGGAAACGACTTCATCAACACGACTCTGGATGACGAGGCCGCCGCGCCGATTCCGGACAGCTCGGCCGCCGCGCCGTTTACCGGCAGCTTTCAGCCGTTGGGCGGACCGATCCTCTTCAATCTGGACGGCGTCCCAGCGGCGAACAGTTATACGCTTCAGGCCGCCGACGACGCGGTGTTCAATGAAGGCGCCTTCGAGAGCTGGTCGCTGACCATCGAGTCGGCGACGTTTCCGGAGCGGCTGGCGGGGGAGGCCGGCGATCCCGAGGGACTGGGCCTGGGCATCGCCTCCATCGAACTGCTCGACGACGCCTGTAACCTGACGCTGAACGTCGATCCGTTCGTGCCCGGCGACAAGCTGGTGATCTTCGAGGCCGCGTTGACGGATCCGGCCGGCTGCGGCCGCGGCACGGTCCGCGTCACCGATCTCGGCGCCAACGTCTGCGACCTGCCGGTGACGCTGAATGGCGAATTCTGCGATGCCGGGGACGTCAATCATGACGGGCTGGTCGATTTCGACGACGTGGACCCGTTTGTGCAGGCGATCCTGTTTGGGCCGTCCAACTGCGAGGCGGACATCAATCTCGACGGCGCATTGAACGGGGCGGATGTGCAGGGATTTACTGATCTGGTGGCACCGTAGCGAACTGGAGAGGCGTGGTTTTTCGAATCGGGGGTATCGCCGCCGCCCAAGAGGGGGCCTGACGCATCGGATAGCCATGACGAATGGAAATTGGCCCCGATTGGGCGTCCGATAGCATTGAAATTCACAGGGGCTTTTCGGTAGGATAGGGACGGAACGACGGGTCGATGATCTCAAGCGAAGTGTCCGGGCAAATGTCCGGCGGCCCGCTTTCGTTGCCCAACAGAGCACTCGGAGGAAAGACGATGCGCAGCCAAACTCTCGTTTCCATTATTGCCGTACTAATGTCGACCGGTATCGCACTGGGTTTCCCGGCGCTGTCGATCTCGCCAATCGTCCTCGAGGGCGACACGGTGGCCGGCGTCGGTAATATTTCTAGCGGCTTCGGCGCGTCCGAGGTGCATACCGTCAATAACTCCGGCGAATGGCTCGTCGAATCCGACACCACGAACGTGGATACGGATCAGGACGGCGTTGTCCTTCGCGGCGTTGGAGCCGGCGCGGGAGCGCTGTATCTGCGCGAGGGCCAGGCCGTCACGTCGCCGGCCGGGGCCATGATCAATACGTTCGACTCTTCGGTGATCAACAACAATGTGGGCAACGTCAGTTTTAATCTCTTTCTCGAGGGAACGGGGGCCACCACCAACGATTCCGGCATCTATTTCAACACCGATCTTATCATTCAGGAGAGCGACATTGCCACGGCGGCCGGATTCGGCGCGAACACGCCCTATATCGGCTTCTTCGACACGAAGATCAACGACAACAACAACATCATGGTGCTGGCGAGCATCGACGACCCCAATGTCGCCTCAACGGTCGATCGGGCCATCATCGTCGTGAACCCGCTTTCCTTCACCCAGACGCGGATCATCGGTGAAGGCGACGAACTGATCGCCGGCAGGTTCGTCACGGATTTCGACACCGACAATCACGACACGGCCTTCATCAAAAACGGCGACATCGTGTTCAACGTGGACCTCGACGGAGATACGGCCAATGACGGCGCCCTCGCCCGCTGGACCGGCTCCGGCTTTGACATCCTTGCCCGCGAAGGCGATCCGTCCCCCGTCGGCGGTCGCAATTACGGCTCTTCCGAATTCACCGCCGTGGACATGAACAGAAAGGGCGAGTGGGTCACGCGCGCCGACCTTGATGGCGGCACAACGGACGACACCATCATCGTCCGCAACGGCCTCGAGGTCATCGCCCAGGAGGGAATGTCGCTGGCCTCCATCGGCGGCGTGTTTACCTTCACGGCTTTCGGTTCCGGGCCGGTCCTGATCGACGACAACGGCGACGTGCTCTGGTTCGGCGACTGGAACGACGCCGACACGACCCGCGACACGGGGCTGTTCCTCAATGACAAGCTCATCGTTCAGGAAGGCGTGACCCAGGTCAACGGCATGACCGTGACCGCCGTCTCCGGCGTCACCGAGGGCATATCCATGAGCGACAGCGGCCAGTGGATCATCTTCGAGGGCGCCGTGTTCGATGACGTTAACGGCCTGACGCTCGAAGGCGCATTTCTCATCGAGGTTCCCGAGCCGAGCACGCTGAGCATGCTGGCCTGCGGCATGTTGCTCTGCTTCCGCCGCCGCCACCGGTAGGGTAGCAATCGGCATTCAATCCCTGGCGCCGAAAGGCGTTTGATGTGAGGGGCAGACTCGCAATCGCGCTTTTCGTTCGCGCATCGGCATACTCCTCAAAGCCGCCATCAAGCAAGCCGCCGTGCGGCGCGATACGAATGACGAAGTAGGAGGCCCCGTCGCCCCGGGTCCGCCTCCGCCGGGAGGGGCGATCCTCTTGCCCGAACCGCCTCGTCAGGGAGGTCCGCACCGGGTCGAACCCATACCACCACGAGTACTTCTACGACGCCGGCGGCAACCGCCTTGCCATGCGCAAGAGCGAGGACTTCGGAACCAAGAAGGCCGCGGACTATCGCCCCGTCGAGATCATCCGCTACAACTACGCCTATCCGCCCGACGCCCCGTTGTCGAATCAGGACGATTTCTACGACGCCCGCGAGTTCACCGGCGAACCGGACGAAACTGCCGCCCCGCCGGACTATCCCTGGTCGTACAACGCTTGGCTGCCGGTCTCGCCCGGCGGGCCTGCAGGGGAGGGCCAGGACAAGCTGATCAGCTACACGCGTTACTTGCTGGACGGCCGGGGCGAGTTGATCGACAATGAGCCGCGGTTTGCCGTCTATGAATACCGGGGATTCGCCGGGCGGATGAGCCGCAAGCTCTCGTATGACGGCTCGGCCCTGACCCAGAAGGTGATGGACTTCACCTACAATAAGAACAAGGTCGCCTCGGTCCTGACCAGCCGGATCGAGTTCGCCGGTCCCGATCCCCAGGCCGACCCGCCGCCGATCCCGGAAGAATGGGAGCGGTCGCTGGAGGTCTACGCGTACAATATCTTCGGCGAGCGGATCGCCGTGATGAGCTGCACCCATCCATTTGACTTCTGCTTCGGGCAGGGTCCCAACCAATACCCGTGCCTGTTCCCGCAGGCGGGCGGGCCGTGCAAGGCGGACGTCACGACGTACGACTACGCCGACGGCCGAGTCCTCGTCGAGCGCGACAAGCGCGAGAGCGGGATGCCGGACACCGAGCAGCGGCTGGCGAGCGTGTACCTCTGGGGTCCGATGGGGCTGGTCGCCCGGCGGGGAGTGAGCTGGCGCAACGGCGTGTGGGACCCGAAAGGCGGTCCCAAGGGCGAGGGGGCGTTCGAGTACGTCGATAAGAACAAGATGTGCGACTACACCTACATCGCCGACGCGATGGGCAACGTCCGCGGTCTATTCGACGTGGGGACCGCCGCGGTGCAGTTGCAGACCTTCGACGCCTTCGGCAATTTGCAGGGCTCGCCGATCACCTTTCAGTGCGACCTGGACAAGAACCACAGCGACTGGATCGTGGAGGGACCGTGCGGCCCCGGCTTCCCGATCGAGCCGGTCCCGCCGACGGCCACGGCCCGGATACAGACGGGATCGTACTCGTGGCGCGGCGGCGAGGGCTCGCAGACCGACCTGCTGGGCGACGACCTGCGCGAGAGCGAGGGGCAGCTATGTCAGAAGGAGCCGCCCGACACGCAATACGGCGAGACGCCGCAGACCATCGCCCCGGCCCGGACGGTAGCGGCCACCGGCCTGGTCTTCATGCAGAACCGCTTCTACGAGCCCGAAACGGGGAGGTTCACGCAGTGGGATCCACTGTCGTACGATCCTCTTCAGGTAATTAACGGGCAAAGCAATCGGTGGGTATATGCTAACAATGATCCTACCAATTTGAGTGACGCGGCGGGGTCTGCCGCAGTTGTCATCGCTATTCCTGTGCTTGCAGACATTCTAGCGTCGCTGCTAGGGGCTCTATTGGTGACCATCATTGCCGGAATTCTCGCAACCCTACTCGGATATCTATTTGGGGAACTTGTCCAGGTATTGTCGGCGGCAACTGTAGCCTCGTGCTTGACCCGGGATCAGTGTCTAAATCTTTATCACTGGTGCCTTTGGGGCTACGGCACGGGTTGCTATGACGGCTTCCGAAACTGTGTAAACAATGGCCAATGGAACAACAATCGTTGGCCCCTGCCACGCGAGGCTGATCCCGACACCCAGCCATGGTGACGTTTCATAAGAACGGTAGAATTATCTCGTAATGTGGCACTGACACAGCGGAGCGAAGGCTCGCGCTAAGCTAAGACGTTGGTTGAAGGATTCGAGACGGCGCTATACCTAGGAGATTCTTCCCTTGGATGTTCAGGGAAAACCCGTCTACTTCGAACAAGAATTGCTAGAACTTGTTTCTTTCGCACTAACCGTGCTGGGGGGGCGAGAAGAAACGCGTCCAGCGGTCATGACAATTCTCAAGCGATTGGAACGCCTTTCGCTCGAATTAGCCGAGACACAGGCATTGTCTGCGCAGAATGTGCGGCAACGCATTTGTGAGCATCGGGCGAATCTCGCGCTTGAGGCCGAAGAGTATGATGAAGCGGTCAAGTTTGCAGAATTGGGCCGATCGCTCGCTCGGCGAGATACTGCGGCCTACTACAATTTGACTATCGAACTGAGCAAATCATTTTTTGGGCTTGGCGAATCCGAAAAAGCATATAGTGTGCTGGCGGAGGCAATACGAGAAGTGATATCGAATCGCTTGCATCGCGAGGAGGCACCCGCTCTGCTGCGAGTGGCGAAGCGAGCCGAAATCTGCGGCTTGGACGAGTCGAGTGAGTTTGCTTGCGCGATGGCGGCGCTTGCTAAGTATTCGGGCAGAATCTCGACAAGGCAATTCAAGAAGTTATGGATCGAGGATCCTCGCAAAGCACTGGACGCCATCGGAGAGGCCCTTTGAGCCAAGTTTTTCGGGCCTTTGAACTCGATGAATCAGAACTTCGGAAGGGCGACGCGCATGAGAGCGGGATGCCGGACACCGAGCAGCGGCTAAGTTCGGTGTATCTGTGGGGTCCAATGGGGCTGGTCGCCCGGCGGGGGGTGAGCTGGCGGAATGGTAATTGGAACCCGACCGGCGGGCCCAAGGGCGAGGGGGCGTTCGAGTACGTGAACAAGAACAAGATGTGCGACGACACCTACATCGCCGACGCCATGGGTAATGTGCGAGGTCTCTTCGACGTGGCGACCGCCGCGAGCGTGACTGAGACGCTGGCCCACGAGCCGGGGATGGCGCAGTACGATCGCGCCGCGGCGGCGGGCTCGGGTAGTGCGGGCGTCTCGCCCGCGGCGTACCTGCACGGCAATCTCGTGGTACGCACGACGTACAACCCCTGCGGCAAGCCGTTCATCGAGAAGTTGGACGCGACGGCGAACGAAGGCGCCGGCGATTGGGTCGCCAGGACTGAACCCACCGGCGGACTGCCGGTTTCTTCCGTCGCCAACCCCTTCGGCTTCACTGGCCGCCGACACGGCGCCGCGGTCAGTCGATCGCCCCCATTGCAATTCGCGCACCAGCGGCTGGTTCCAGAACTTCCGGCGCCTGTGCATCCGCTGGGAGAAACCGACGATGCTGTTCTGCGGATTTCGTCACTTCAACTGCGCCATCCTGCTGCTCAAAGAGGTTTTGGGATGGGCTGTAGCCACAATTTGCTTTTCTGGATGGGCTCTCTGTCAGAACGAGTCAGAAGTTGACGCTTAGTCCGCCCAGTTCTCTTGCCGGACAAATCGCCAAACGCTCACGTAACTACTTTAACAACAATAGTTTGCGCCACAAACGGCGCCGTTAGAATCACGCCAAGTGTCGTTGACATGCTTGACGATCAGACAATGTGTGTCATATGACGTCACAACTGGCTATTCAAATCCAGATCGGAGAGTCCGAATGAATTTGAGGTTACGCGATGTGGCGGAAATCCTAAATGTCTCAGAGCGAACACTTTATCGTTGGATCGATCAAGAGATCATTCCCTGCTACCGCATCAACGAGCAATATCGATTCAACCGGGCCGAATTGCTGGCGTGGGCAACTGCTCGGCGACTCAACGTGACCGACCAGCTTTTTCAGGAGCCGGAAACCACCGGAACGCCGCCGCCAAGCTTGAGTGAAACACTTGCAGCCGGGGGTGTATTCTACCGTGTCGAGGGTCGGAACAAGTCCTCCACGCTCCGAGCCGCCGTTGAGTTGGTGAAGTTGCCGGACGACGTCGACCGCAAATGGGTTTTCGAGATGTTGCTGGCGCGCGAGTCGCTGTCGTCAACCGGCATCGGCGAGGCCATTGCGATTCCGCACGTTCGTTACCCAATCGCGCTGCACACACCATGTCCCTTGCTATCCCTCTGCTTCCTGGAAAACTCAATCGACTTCGGTGCGCTGGACGGTCAGCCGGTACGGATGCTCTTTGTCCTGCTAAGCCCAACTATCCGGGGGCATCTTTCTCTGTTATCGAAGCTCGGCTTTGCACTGCGCGACCTGGGCTTCAAGGGAACAGTCCTTCGTGAAGGGTCGCGCGAGGACATCCTGCGCGAAGCGCGGCGCCTGGAAACATTTTTCACCAAGACTTCGTTGTCCGAACCTCCTGCTCCGGCGGAGGCCGGCTGAACACCTGAGGAAGATTGCGAAACAGACTTCCAATCAAGCATGACAAGGGGCTGCTTTCGAAACTGCGATGGGAGCAAACCATTATGGAATTAACTGCCAAGGACGCGGCACGTTTGCTGGACATTCCTGAAGACACAATCTATCAGTGGATCGGCAACGGAACCCTGCCAAGCTACCGCGTGAAAGACAAATATCGACTCAATCGCGTGGAGCTACTTGAATGGGCCACCGCGCGAAACATGAAAGTTTCGCCGGAGATCTTTCGTGAAAACGGCACCAAGCCGCCCGACTTCATGTTAACGGACGCCTTGCGGCGCGGCGGAGTGGTCTATGACTTGGCCTGTACGGACAAACCGTCGGCGCTGAAGTCCGTTTGTGATGCGCTGCCGCTGCCCCCCAAGGTGGATCGCCAAGAGTTGTACAGTGTGCTCGTGGCTCGCGAAGCGCTCTGCTCTACGGGCATTGGCCAGGGCATCGCCATTCCTCACCCACGCGGGCCCATCGTACTAGGGATCCCAGAACCGCAGGTCACATTGGCGTTCTTGCGACAACCGATTGACTACGGAGCGCTGGACAAGAAACGCGTCAACATCCTCTTCGCGATTGTGAGCACAACGGTGCACGTGCATCTACTGCTTCTGAGCCACTTGATGTACGCACTTCAGAATTCAGACTTCCGCAGACTGCTGGACACAAAAGCAATGCCAGAGGAACTGCTGAAGACGCTGAAAGAGATCGAAAACCACCTCGAGAATCACAAGAAGGCAGAGGACGGTACGCCTTGACGTCGGTCGTGTCAGCTTTGGTAGTGCTTGCGGGCGGCGCGGTGATGTCCCTGCTGCTGCCGCGTCGCAACGGCGCGGGGCTATTGATCGGCCTTGGAGCGGCGGGCACGGCCGGAATTCTATGCGTCATCACCGGATGGAATGTGCTATTCGGCGATCAAATCAAGCCGGTTGCCATGGCGTGGCCGTTGCCGTTGGGGGCGGCACAGCTTGCGATCGACGGCCTGTCGGCGTGGTTTCTGATCGTGATAGGCGTCGTCACAATTCCCGCGTCAGTCTACTCCTGGGGGTATTTTTCCGGTTGTCTCCGACACGGGTTGGTTGAGACGTTTGCGCCCCTGTGGTGCATCCTGGTCGCCGCGATGATCCTCGTTGTGTCGGCCGCGGATGTAGTGGTCTTTCTGATCGGCTGGGAGCTGATGAGCGTCTCGGCGTTTTTCCTGGTGGGCTTCCATGATCAGGATTCCGCGGCGCGGCGCGGCGCGTGGACGTACCTAGTGGCAACCCATCTTGGCACGACGCTCGGTGTGCTGCCGTTGTTTGCCGGTTTTGTTGCGCGGAGCGGCTCCACGGCGTTTTCCGGTTTCGGACACGCGTTCGACGCGGGCGAAACCTGGTGGTGCATCGTATTGTTCGTCTTGGGCGTTATTGGATTCGGCACCAAGGCGGGTTTCATGCCGTTTCACGTCTGGCTGCCGGCGGCGCATCCTGTCGCGCCGAGTCCGGTTTCCGCCCTGATGTCGGGCGTGGTCATCAAGACCGGCATTTACGGCCTATTGCGACTGCTTTCATGGCTCCCAGCCCTGCCAGACTCGTGCGGCGTTGGACTCATGATTCTCGCGATCATCACGGGAGTCATGGGAATTCTCTACGCCTTGGGACAGCATCAAATCAAACGCATGTTGGCATATTCGAGCGTGGAGAACATCGGCATCATCGGCATCGGTATCTCTCTGGGCATGCTGGGCCGCTCGCTGGGTCAGCCGTCACTCATGGTCTTGGGGTTGGGCGGCGCGCTGTTGCATGTGCTGAATCACTCACTATTCAAGGGGCTGCTATTCCTTTCGGCGGGAACGGTCATACATGACGCCGGCACCGGACATATTGAAAGACTGGGCGGTCTAGCTCGACGAACCCCCGTCAATTCGCTCGTGTTCATGGTCGGCGCCGTGGCGATTTGTGCACTTCCGCCGCTCAATGGGTTCTTGAGCGAGTTTCTGATCTACAACGGCTTGTTGAGCGGACTCGTCGAACTATCCCATGCAGGCCTGACTGTCACGATTGTCGCAACGGGCGCACTCGCGCTCATCGGTGGCCTGACACTCGTCGGCTTTTCGAAGTTGTTTGCTGTCGTGTTCCTGGGTGAAGCTCGCGATCCGGGCGTTGTCGTTCACGAAACGCCGACATCGATGAGAGCTGGCATGTTGCTGTTGGCAATGGGCTGCGCCGCGGTGAGCGGTGGGGCGTCGGGCCTCGCGCCCTTGTTGGGCGCGGCGCTTCGTCCGGTCGTAACAGACTCGATCATGGCCACAAGTGCCCTGCAAGATTCATTGAAGTCGCTGGGGCGCCTCGCGCCGTCGCTGGGCGTTTTCGTGATCATTACGGCAAGTTTGGCGGTGGCTCGTTGGCGAATGCCGCGTGGCGCGCCTGCCGGCGGCTCGGTCACAACGTGGGGTTGCGGGTTTGCGCTGCCCGCGGCTCGGATGCAATACAGCGCTTCATCGTATACATGGAGCATGGTTCAGTGTTTTCGTGAATTCCTGCGTCCCCTTCGAACGGGGTCCCCACCTACGGGCTGCTTCCCCAAAGAGGTGCGGCTCTCGACGCACATCGCCGACCTGGTGTTAGAGCGGGGCTATAAGCCGGCGTTGAAGGGGCTGGCAAGGAGCTTCGAACGCCTTTGGCCGCTCCAACACGGACGGATTCAGCTCTATTTGGTCTATATCGTTGCGACGATTGTGATTGCCTTTCTCGTCGAAGCCGCGTTCGGTCCACAAGGTCGAATGACGAGCGAGCGCGAAGCATCGACCGTCGTCCGGCAAGTCGATCCGCGGCAGAACACGTTACAGGGACGGAGTTAGAGTTTAGCCGTGACGTGGGTGTTAACGAGTCTTGGAGTTCTCGCTGCCTCGGCCATCGTGTCGTTGGCGTTGTCGCGGGCTCCACGACTCGCGCTGGGCGCTGCAATGCTGGGCGTATTCGCCGCGGCCATGATGTCGATCGTTGCTGCCGGCCCTTGGCTTTCAGGTTCGTCACCGATCGAATCGGCGGTTATTTCCTGGCCGCTGCCGTTGGGCACGGCGCATCTGGCGCTGGATGGCCTAACCGCCTGGTTCTTGTTGACGATTGGTATCCTGGCGGCCTGTGTAGCTGTCTATTCACCTGCTTACATGGAGGGGATCGCCGGCCGCGCGCCCGCCGCGGCCTTTGGCGCGTTGATGTGCGCGCTGATGGCTTCCCTCATCCTCGTTGTTTGTGCAGCCGACGCGGTGCTGTTTCTCGTCGGCTGGGAGGCCATGATGCTCACGGCCTTCTTCCTCGTAGCGTTTCACCATGATCTGCCCGAAGTCCGTCGGGGTGCGTGGATTTATCTCATTGCCAACCACATCGGCACGGCGCTATTCGTCCTGCCGCTGTTCGCGGTCCTGACGGGAGGCGCGGGTTCGACCGAATTCTCAGCCCTCGGGCCCGCGGCCGGCACGTTCAATCGCTCGACGCTTATCGTATTGTTCGTCCTGGGGCTGCTGGGTTTCGGAACGAAGGCCGGCTTGATGCCCATGCACATCTGGCTGCCGGCGGCGCATCCTGTCGCACCGACCCCTGTTTCGGCGTTACTCTCGGGATTGCTCGTCAAGATGGGGATCTACGGATTGCTGCGTCTCCTGACGTGGTTGCCGCCATTGCCGACGTTCTGTGGAATCCTGCTCCTCATCGTGTCGGTCGTGAGCGGTGTAATGGGGGTTTTGTACGCCCTGGCGCAACATGACGTGAAGCGATTGCTCGCCTATCACACGGTTGAGAACGTCGGCATTATTGCCCTGGGTATCAGCGTCGGCATGTTGGGTCAGTCGGCCGGCCATCCGGCGCTGGCTGCCCTGGGCTACGCGGGCGCACTGTTACACGTCACGAACCATGCCTTGTTCAAGGGCCTGCTCTTTCTCTCGGCCGGCGCTGTGCTGCACGGGACGGGGACGACGGCCATTGAGC
>Ga0299906_10000867_pt1 | contig 26627 bp, 20 predicted proteins | sample RVTome_14_FD_200259 | JGI IMG/M metagenome (GOLD analysis project Ga0299906, IMG submission 200259) | Soil microbial communities from uranium-contaminated site in the Upper Colorado River Basin, Wyoming, United States - RVT145D125 (version 2) ...
CATGTCGTGGGTGACGAACACCGCCGTGAGCCCGAGCCGCGCCTTGATGCGCAGGAACGACTGCTGCAGCCGGTCCCGGGTCAGCGGGTCGAGGGCCCCGAAGGGCTCGTCGAGGAGCATGAGCCTCGGCTCCACCGCGAGGGCCCGGGCCACCCCCACCCGCTGCTGCTGCCCGCCGGACAGCTCACCGGGGTAACGGTCCCGCATCGCTCCGGGCTCGAGCTCGACCAGGTCCAGCAGCTCGTCCACGCGCCGCCGTGTGCGCTCGGCCTCCCAGCCGAGCAGCCGCGGTACGACCGCTACGTTCTCCCCGACGGTCATGTGGGGGAAGAGCGCCGCCCTCTGGAACACGTAGCCGATGCGCCGACGCAGCTCGTGGGGCTCCACCGCGGTCACGTCCTCGCCCCGGATCCGGACCGAACCGGCGCTCGGCTCGATCAGGCGATTGATCATCTTGAGGGTCGTGGTCTTCCCCGACCCCGACCCGCCCAGCAGGACGAGCAGCTCGCCGTCGGCCACGCTCACTGTGAGGCCGTCCACGGCGGTGACGTCTCCGAATCGGCGGGTCAGCCCCGCGATCTCGATCATCGGCCCGATGCTCTCACGGGCGCCCCGCGGCAGTCTCGTTCGCGTAGAATCACTGCGCGGGAGGTCGCTTGAGAAAGGCCGTCGTCTCCGTCGCCGCCATCGCCGCCGGTGCGGCCCTGCCCCTGGCCGTCGTTGCCTTCCGTGGCGCGGAGGAGCCTGCTCCCCGGATCTCCCTCCAGGAGTTCCAGGGCCTGTACTCCAGCGGGGCGGTCGTGCTCCTGGACGTCCGGGACCCGAAGGCGTACGCCGCTGGGCACGTCCGCGGGGCGGTCTCGATCCCGCTGGGGGACCTGGGCAGGCGCCTCCGCGACCTCAGGGCGGTCAGCCAGCCGATCGTCACGTACTGTCGCTGCCCGGACGAGACCACCAGCCTGACCGCGGCTCGCCGCCTCGCCGCCCAGGGCATCGACGGCGTGCGCGCCCTGGAGGGAGGCTACGACGCCTGGGTCGCGGCCGGGGGATCGGTGGACCAGAGCCCCGGGGACGACGCTCCCTGACCTGAAACTCGTTCTCCCGGAGTCCAGGCGCCGCGGTTCGCTTCTGCTACGCTCCCGTCGAACGAGCGCGGCATGGGGGCCGCACCTCGCATTCGCGGGAGCGCTTCGAAGATGATCGTCACGAACATCGAGACGGTGCCGGGGAAGTCGATCGTCGAGTTCTACGGGCTGGTCACGGGGAACACCGTCCGCGCGAAGCACGTGGGTCGGGACATCATGGCGGGGCTCAAGAACATCGTGGGCGGGGAGCTGCGCGGCTACACGGAGCTCCTGAACGAGTCGCGCCAGGAGGCCACGAACCGGATGGTGGAGCAGGCGCGATCCATGGGAGCGAACGCGATCGTCAACGTGCGCTTCGCCACCAGCTCCGTCGCCCAGGGGGCCGCCGAGCTGTTCGCGTACGGCACGGCCGTGAAGGTGCAGTAGCCATGGACACGCTCGTCTCCCTGGGTCTCACGCTGCTGCTGCTCGCAGCCACCTACTTCATCGGCACGGCGGTGGAGCGCAAACACCAGGCCGACATCGAGCGCCGGGAGGCGCGGAACCGGCGCATCCCCGTCACGACCTTCGAGACCGTGCCCGACGACTGGAAGATCGCCCGCTCCGGGCTCGTGTCGGGTAGCGTGGTGGTGTCGGTGGACTACTTCAAGCGCTTCCTGGCCGGGCTCCGGGGCATCTTCGGCGGCCCCATCCGCAGCTACGAGCCGCTCCTCGACCGGGCGCGCCGGGAAGCCGTGCTCCGCATGATCGAGGCCGCTCGGGCGAAGGGCTACGACGCCATCGTCAACGTGAGGCTCGAGACCTCGCGGCTGGCGAGCTCCCGGCAGGACGGGAAGGGGATCGCCGGCGTGGAGATGCTGGCTTTCGGGACGGCCGTGCGGCGCGGAAGGTAGGCCCTCGCCGGTGCGCTTCGAGCCCCGGGCTCCCCGGGAGGGGATCAACGTCAGCCGGGAGCATCCGCTCCGGGAGGCCGGTGTCCTGGTGGCGGGGCTCGCGGGCGTCCTGGTACTGATCGGGATCGCGGTGACCCTCGGGATGGATCTGGCCGTGGGGCTGATTCCCCCGGAGCTCGAGAGCCGGGCCTTCGGGGCATTCGCAGCGGGGGAGTCCCGGGTGGAGGACGACACGGCGAAGGGGGTCGCGGCGGCGCAGCGAGTGCTGGACGCCCTGGCGCGGCACTGGCCCGATGCCCCCTACGCCTTCCGGTTGCACCTCCTCGCCGAGGACAGCCCGAACGCCGCCGCTCTCCCGGGGGGCCGGGTGCTCGTGACCCGTGGTCTGCTCGAGGCGGTGGAGTCGGAGAACGAGCTGGCTTTCGTGCTCGGCCACGAGCTGGGTCACTTCCACGGGCGGCACCACCTGAGGCGCCTCGGCCGCCAGGCGGTCTACGGCCTCGCATTGGCCGCGCTGCTGGGCCGGAGTGGAGGTGCGCGCCCCCTGGGGTCGATCGCGGCGGAGCTCACGTCCCGGGGCTTCGACCGGGGACAGGAGCGCGAGGCGGACGCTTTCGGGCTGCGGCTGGTGGGCGCCGAGTACGGGCACGCGGCCGGCTCGACGGCTTTCTTCGAGCGTCTCGATCCTCCGGGAGGGCCGGCGCTGGAGGGGGTGGTCGCGTACTTCTCCACCCACCCCGGGGGCCGCGAGCGCATCGCCGAGATCGAGCGCCTCGCGGCCGCGGAGGGCTTGTCCACGACAGGAGCGCCGACGGAGCCGGCTCCCCGGTGACCGCGGCGCGCCTCCGCCTCGCCTGCGTCTTCGCCCATCCGGACGACGAGACCCTCGGGATGGGCGGGACCCTCGCCCGCTGCGCTGCCGAGGGGATCGAGACCTACGTCGTGACGGCCACCCGGGGCCAGCGGGGACGCTACGGCCCGCATCGCGACGGCCCCGAGCATCCGGGCCCCGAGGCGCTGGGCCGGATCCGCGAGGGCGAGCTGCGCTCCGCCTGCGCGGTGCTGGGCGTACGCGAGGTGACCGTCCTCGATCACATGGACGGGGAGCTCGACCGGGCGGATCCGGCACGGGTGGTCCTGGAGATCGCGGAGCAGCTGCGACGCATCCGTCCCCAGGTCGTGGCGACCTTCGCGCCGGACGGGGGCTACGGCCACCCCGACCACGTGGCGATCTGCCAGCTCGCGACGGCGGCGGTGGTGCGGGCGGCGGAGGGCTCGGCGGCCTCGCACGCGGTCTCCAAGCTCTACTACCTGGCGTGGTCGGAGCGAACCTGGGCGGCCTACCAGGCGGCGCTCAAGAAGCTCGTCTCCCTGGTGGACGGCGTGGAGCGGCAGGCGGCCCCCTGGCCCGACTGGGCGATCACCACCGCGCTGGACACCCGGGAGCACTGGCCCACGGTCTGGCGGGCGGTGCGGTGCCACGAGTCACAGATCTCCATCTACGCTCCTCTCGCCGAGCTCCCCGAGGAGCACCACGCGGCGCTCTGGGGCGTCCAGGAGTTCTACCGGGCCATGAGCCTCGTGAACGGCGGCCGGCGGCGGGAGAACGACCTGTTCGAAGGGCTTCGCTGAGCCGGGCGGCGGCCGGATCGGCCCGCGACGGGCGCAGAGGAGCCCGATGCTAAGATCCTGGCCTGATGACCCCGTCGGCCCGCAGCATCCCCCTAGCAGCCCGTGGTGAAAGTCAGACCGCGCCGAGAGCGGGTCTTTTCCGCCAGCTCTTCGTTGCCAAACCTCGGAATACTCCCGGTATGCCTCCGGTTTGGCGCCTCGATCTGACGCAAAACCCCTCGCTCTCGCCCGCGGTGCACTTCCACCACGGGCTGCCAAGCCGCGCTGCCCGGCTGCCGTGAGCCGGGTCGCGAGCGCCCCTGCCATGGCGGCGATGCTCTCGGGGTGGGGCCGGGTGGGCGTGCCGGGCCGCGAGGTGCGGTCGGAAGACCTCCGGGCGATCACCCGCAGCGCGGTCCTCACCCGGGGCCTGGGCCGCTCCTACGGCGACTCCTCGCTGCCGCCCCCCGGAGAGAGCTGGGTCGCCGCCACGCCCCTGGCCGACCGGATCCTGGGCTTCGACGCGGCCCCCGGCGTGCTGCGCGCCGAGTCGGGCCTCTCCCTGGGCACCCTGAACCGGCTGCTCCTGCCCCGGGGGTTCTACGCGCCGGTGACGCCCGGTACCCAGCAGATCACCCTGGGGGGGATGGTGGCGGCCGACGTCCACGGGAAGAACCACCATCGCTCCGGATGCATCGGGAGCCACGTGCACTCCCTGCTGGTCCAGGTGGCCGACGGCCGCGTCGTGCGCTGCTCCCCAGACGAGGAGCGGGACCTGTTCCGGGCGACGGTCGGGGGAATGGGGCTCACCGGGCACGTCCTCGAGGTGGAGGTCCGCCTCGAGCGGGTTCCGTCGGCGTGGATTCTCAGGGAGACGGAGCGCGTCCCGGACATCGACGCCTTCGTCGCGGCCCTCAAGCGGGCCGGGCCGAGCTGGCCCCACACCATGGGCTGGATCGACTGCGTCAGCGGCGGAACCCGGCTGGGGAGGGGCATCCTGATGAGGGGGCGCTGGGCGGAGCCCCGGGAGGCCCCGCCGGGGCTGCCCCGGCCTCTGCTACGGCCCGCGCTGCCCTTCGTGTTCCCGGGGTTCGTGCTGAACCCGGTCACGGTCCGGGTCTTCAACGAGCTCTACTTCCGGGCGCACCCGCGCGGTGTGCGGCGGGGAGTCGTGCACCCCGAGGCCTTCTTCTACCCCCTCGACGCCGTCGGCCACTGGAACCGCATGTACGGCCCCCGGGGCTTCACGCAGTATCAGTGCGTGCTGCCGGACGAGGCCGGGCCGGGTGCGGCCCGGCGGCTGCTGACGACGCTGACGGGGCTCGGCGGAGCCTCGATGCTGTGCGTGATCAAGGACTGCGGCGACGAGGGGGCGGGGCTGCTCTCGTTCCCGAAGCGGGGCATATCGATCGCCATCGACATGCCGATCCGGGACCGCACCCAGGCCGTGGTGGACGCCCTCAACGCCCAGGTGATCGCCGAAGGCGGCCGCGTCTACCTGGCCAAGGACCAGTTCACGCGCCCCGAGGACTTCCGGCGCATGGAGCCCCGCCTCCCGGAGTGGCAGCGGATCCGACGGGAGTGGGATCCCGACGCCCGACTGCGCAGCGCGCAGTCGGTGCGGGTCCTGGGTGATGCGCCTTGAGGGTCGCGTTCCTGGGGGCGACCCGGGGAATGGGGCGGGCGCTGGCCCGGCTGATGGCGGCCCGGGGAGACCGGCTGTTCCTCCTGGGCCGCGACCCCAAGGAGCTGGAGCGGAGCGCCGCCGACCTGGGCGCCCGGGCCGCGGCCCCGGTGCCGAGCTGCGCGCGCTGCGACCTGGAGGATCCCGCGAGCTTCGCCGCCGCCCTGGATGCCGCGGAGCAGGCCCTCGGCGCTCTGGACGCCGTCGTTGTCACCGCCGGGATGTTCGCGACACAGGAGCGGCTGGAGCAGGACGCCGAGCTGGCGCGCCGGCTGCTGGTGGTGAACTTCTCCCACACCGTGGCGTTCTGCGAGGAGGCCCGGCGCCGGCTCCTCGCTGCCGGCGGGGGGACGTTGTGCGTGTTCAGCTCGGTGGCCGGGGAGCGCGGCCGCAAGCCCGTCGTCCTCTACGGCGCCGCGAAGGCCGGTCTCAGCCGCTACCTGGAGGGCCTCGACCACCGCTTCCGCGCCGCGGGCCTGCGGACCGTCTGCGTCAAGCCGGGCTTCGTCCGCACCTCCATGACCGACGGCCTGAAGCAGCCGCCCTTCGCGGGTGAGCCCGAGGCCGTGGCCCGGCGCGTGCTCGGAGCCATCGACCGGGGGCAGCCGGAGGTATACGCTCCCGGCGTGTGGCGCTTCGTGATGCTCGCCGTCCGCGCGCTGCCCCGGGCCGTGATGCGGCGGGTCGGGTTCTGAGGCTCTCTTGCTGATCGACCTGATGCTCGTGGCGGCGGGGATCGCCGTGCTCACGTTCGCCGGGGACAAGCTCGTGGACTTCGCCGCGGCGATCGCCGAGAAGGCGCGGCTGACCCCCACCGTGGTCGGCCTGACCGTGGTCGCCGCCGGGACGTCCGCGCCGGAGCTGTTCGTCTCCGTGGTCGCGGCCCTGCGCGAGTCGCCCGAGATCGCCCTCGGCAACGTCGTGGGCTCGAACATCGCGAACATCGCCCTCGTGCTCGGTGCGGCCGCCGCGATCGCGCCGATCCCGATCCGCCGCCAGATGGCGGCCTTCGAGCTCCCCTTCATGGTCGCGGCATCGCTGGCGCTGCCCGTGGCCTGCCTGGGGGGATCCCTGGGGCGGGCGTGGGGCTGGGTGTTCCTGGCGGGGATGGCGGTCTTCCTGGTCCAGTCGGTCCGGATGGCCCGATCGGAGGGGGAGGAGATGCAGGCGGTCGCCGAGCGGGTTCCGGTCGCCGTGGGCCGACTCCAGAAGCGGCCGCTGCCGCTGCTGCTGCTGGGAACGGTCCTCACCATCGCCGGGCTCGCTCTCGGGGCCCGCCTGCTGGTGGATGGCGCCACGGGGGCGGCGCTCCGACTCGGGGTCAGCGAGCGCGTCGTGGGCCTGACCATCGTCGCCTTCGGGACGTCCTTGCCCGAGTTCGTGGCGACCCTCGCCGCTGCCCTGAAGCGCCACCACGACATGGCGGTGGCCAACATCGTGGGATCGAACGTCTTCAACCTGCTCCTGATCCTGGGCGCGACGGGAGTGATCCACCCGATCCCGGTCGCAGCTGAGATGCTGGGGCAGGACATACCGGTGATGATCGCGTGCGCCCTGGCCCTCGTGCCCCTCGTCTGGCGCGGCCGCCCCATGACCCGGGCCTTCGGTGTCACCCTGATGCTGGGGTACGCCGGCTACGTGGCGCTTCTCGTCGGCAAGAGCGGCTGAGGACGAGCTCGCCGGTTCAACGACGTGAACGCAGCCGCAGGCGCGCCTTGGGGATGGCCAGCGCGGGCACCTACAATCGGGAGGTGGTTCCAGCTCCCGAGGATGCGACGCTGATGCGAGCGCTGACGGGCCGCTCCGTCGTCCGGGGTTGTGCCGTGGCCGCCCTCGCGGGACTCGGCGCCGGCATCAGCGGGGGCGGACCCGAGGCCGCGCCCCGGGAGTCCGGCAGGAGCGTGCTGCTCGTGACCATCGACACGCTGAGAGCCGACGCGCTGGGAGCGTACGGCCACGAGTCGGCCATCACGCCGTGGATCGACCGCCTGGCGCGGAAGGGCGTGAGGTTCGATCGGGCGCGTGCTCACAACGTGGTCACGCTCCCGTCCCACGCGAACATCCTCTCCGGGCGGCTGCCCCTGGAGCACGGCGTGCGCGACAACTCGGGCTTCCGTTTCCCCGCCGAGCTGCCCACCCTGGCCACGCTGCTGCGCGAGCGGGGCTACCGCACCGGCGCCTTCGTGAGCGCCTTCCCGTTGGACTCGCGCTTCGGGCTGGCCCGCGGCTTCGACGTCTACGAGGACAGCTTCGTCAGCGTGGACGCCGGCGGAGCGTTCAGCGTGCAGGAGCGCCCCGGGCCCGAGACCGTGGCCCTGGCCTCCGACTGGATCCGCCGGGCCGGAGCGGAGCCCTACTTCTGCTGGGTCCACCTCTTCGAGCCCCACCATCCCTACCGCCCGCCCCCCGGGATCGCGAGCCGGGTGGAGGATCCCTACGCCGCCGAGGTCTCGGCGGCCGACGCGGCGCTGGGACCGCTGCTGGCGTCCCTGCTGGAACGGGGCGCCTCGGCCCGCACCGTCGTGGTCCTCACCTCGGACCACGGCGAGTCGCTGGGGGAGCACGGCGAGCAGACCCACGGGCTCTTCGCCTACGAGGGAACGCTGCGGGTCCCCCTGATCCTCTGGGCGCCCGGGCTCCTGGAGCCCCGGGCGGTCGCGAGCCCGGCGCGGCACGTCGACGTGCTCCCCACGATCCTCGACGCGCTGGGTGTCGGAGCGCCGAAGGTCGCGGGCTCGAGCCTGCTCCCGGCGGCCCGCGGGCGGAGCGCCGAGCCGGTCCCGAGCTACTTCGAGTCGCTCTCCCCGGCGCTGAACCGGGGCTGGGCGCCGCTGTACGGAGTCGTCCGGGGCGAGCGGAAGTACGTCGACCTTCCCGTTCCCGAGCTGTACGACCTGGGCGCGGACCCAGAGGAGGCGGACAACCTGTTCGGGACAGGGGCCGGGGAGGTCGAGGCGCTCCGCCGGCTGCTGGGGACGTACCGCGCCCGCGACGTCGGGATCCGGCGGCCCGGGGCCACCGTGGACGACCCGGAGACGCGGGCGCGGCTCGAGGCGCTCGGCTACCTCTCCCACCCCGCCGGTCCGCTGGAACGCACCTACTCGGAGGACGACGACCCGAAGAACCTGATCGGGATCGACGCGATGCTCCACGAGCTGGCGGCCCTCCACGGGAAGGGCGACCTGGACGGGGCGATCGCGCTCTGCCGGGAGATCGTGCGCCGGCGTCCGGGGATGCCCCTCGGGGTCAGCCGACTCTCCTACCTGCTCCGGCAGAAGGGAGACCTGGCGGGCGCGATCGAGGTCCTGCAGGCGGGCCTCGAGCGCGAGCCCGACGACGTGGACCTGGTGGCGGTCCTCGGGGCGTACCTGAACGAGGCGGGGCGCTCGGGAGAGGCGGCTCGGCTGCTGGCGGTGTACGCCGAAGCGGCGTCGCCGGAGTTCGACGTGCTCAACGCCTACGGCGTGGCTCTCGCAGGAGCCGGCCGGCCCCGTGACGCGCTGGACGCCTTCCGGCGCGCCCTCGACGTCGACCCCTCCGACGCCATGACCCACGTCAACATGGCCACGGTGCACCTCATGGGGCGGGACCACGAGCGCGCCCGCCGCGAGCTGCAGACCGCCCTGGAGATCAACCCGCGCCTGGCCCGGGCCCACAACGGCCTGGGCGTGATCGCGAGCCGCGAAGGCCGGCTCGACGACGCCCTGGCGCACTGGAAGCGCGCCGTCGAGCTGGACCCGGCGGAGTTCGACACGCTGTTCAACGTCGGCTCCCAGCTCCTGCGCAGCGGGAAGCACGCCGAGGCGCGCCCCTACCTGGAGCGTTTCGTCCGGGAGGCGCCGCCGGCGCTGTACGCTCCGGACATCGCCACGGTCCGAGGCTGGCTGGAGAGGATGAGCCGGAGCGAGCGCCCCACGGGCTGAGCGGTCCGCGAGACGACATGGGGAAGCGCAAGGGAAGACGAAGAGGATCGGGAGCGGGCCGCGAGGCGGCCTCCCCGGCCCCGGCGGCAGAGCGCTCCGGGGGGAACGCCCCTCGCGTCGCGGTCCTCGGCGTCGCCCTGGCCCTGGCCGCCGCCGCATGGTGGACCCTGGGCGACCGCGCTCCGAGGGGGCCCAACCTGCTGCTGATCACCGTGGACACGCTGCGCGCCGACCGGATCGGGGCCTACGGCCACGAGGCGGCGGCTACCCCCACCCTCGACGGGCTCGCGGAGCGGGGAGTGCGCTTCACGAACGCGACCGCGTCGGTGCCCCTGACGGGCCCGTCCCACGCCACGATCTTCACCGGCGTCTACCCGCCGGTTCACGGCGTGCGGGACAACGTGTTCTTCCCCCTGGACGACTCGCACACCACCCTCGCCGAGCGCCTCCGGGCTCGGGGCTACCGCACCGGGGCGTTCGTCGGCGCCTACCCCGTGGCCTCGACCTTCGGCTTCGCGCGGGGCTTCGAGCACTACGACGAGGAGTACGAGGCGTCACCGGTGGAGGGGGAGACGGCCGAGCGGTCCGCGGGAGCCGTCGTGGACGCGGCCCTCGAATGGCTCAGGGGGACCGAGGCGCCCTTCTTCGCGTGGGTCCACGTCTACGATCCCCATGCGCCGTACGCGCCGCCGGCGCCCTACGATGCGCAGTTCGCGGGCCGTCCCTACGACGGAGAGATCGCCTACACCGACGCGCAGCTCGGCCGGCTGACCGAGGAGCTGGAGCGGGCCGGGCTCGCCGGGACCACGCTGGTCGCGGTGCTGGCGGACCACGGGGAGAGCCTGGGGGAGCACCGCGAGGCGACCCACGCGATCCTGATCTACCAGTCGTCGCTGCACATCCCCTTCATCCTCGCCGGTCCCGGGGTGCCCGAGGGGACCACCGTGGACGCCCGGGTCGGAACCGTCGACGTGGTGCCGACGCTGCTCGGGCTCCTGGGCGTGCCCCTGGACGACGCGCTTCCCGGACGCGATCTCCGACCGGCCTTCGACGGGGAGCCCCTGGCCCCGGGGCCGGTCTACGCGGAGAGCCTGTTCGGCCGCTTCCACTGCCACTGGGCGATCCTGCGCGCCTGGGTCGACGGGGACTGGAAGCTGATCGAAGGTGCCGCGTCCGAGCTGTACAACCTGAAGGACGATCCCGGCGAGACCGTCGACCTCGCCGAGGAGCACCCGGAAGAGCTGCGGAGGCTGCGCGGCGCTCTCTGGTCGGCGATGCGCAAGATGGCTCCCGAAGGCGACAGCGCGAGGGCCGTCTCGGTCTCGGAGGAGCAGGCAGAGCGCCTGCGCAGCCTCGGGTACGCGGGGGGGACGTCGTCATCGGCGACCGCCATCGACGAGCCGGGCCTTCCCGATCCCCGCGACCGGGTCCACCTCTACGACCGCCTCAAGGCGCTGCTCGTGGCGCGGGGCTTCCAGCTCCCGGAAGCCCTCGCGGAGGCGGCCGCGATCGCGTCGGAGGACCCCGGCAACCCCTTCGCCCACTTCACCCTCGCCCGACTCGCGTACCGGCAGGGATCCCTGGACCTGGCGCGGCAGGCGTTCGAGCACACCCTCGGGATCGACCCCGACCAGCCCGGGCTCCGGCTCTCCCTGGGCCGGCTCCTGAAGGACATGGGTCGCCTCGAGGACTCGGAGCGCGAGCTGCGCATCTCCCTCGAGCTCTCCCCCGAGGACGACCCGGGGGCCGCGATCGCGCTGGCGGACACGCTCCTGGCGCGGGGTCGCCCCGAAGAGGCGGAGCCACTGCTCGAGCCGGTCGTGGCGCGGGAGCCGCGCCACGTGGAGGCGCTCGGCGTCATGGGACGGCTCCGCCTGGCGCAGGGGCGGACCGCGGAGGGCCTGGAGCACCTCGCCCGCGCCGCCCGCGACCAGGAGCCCGACTCGGTGCTGGAGCTGGCCCGGGCGCAGATCGATGCCGGGCGCTACCCGGAGGCGATCGAGACGACCGACCGCGTGCTGCGCACCTCGAGCGGCCACCCCTGGGCCCTCGCGCTCAAGGGCCACGCCCTGGTGCTCGGCGGGGCCCGCCCCCAGGGCCTCGCGCTGCTGGAGCGGGCCTTCGAGCTGCACCCGCGCCGCGTGGACGCGTGGAACAGCCTGGCGGCTGCCTTCGAAGCCGCGGGCGCCGCCGCGCGCGCGGAAGAGTGCCGCGTCGCGGCCGAGGAGATCGCCTCGGGCTGACGCGCCGACGGCCCCGTTCACTCGCTGCAACTCGCAGCTGCGGGCGCACGTTCACGCCTCGCCACGGGTTCTGGAGGGTGGATCCGGACGCTTGGTCTCGCCCCTTTCCGCTTCCAGCGGCTTGAATCGGCGTTCAGGTCGTCGATCACAGCGGCGCGTCGAAACCCCTCGCCGGTTGCGTGTTGATGAAGGCTCTCGTCCGCTAGCCGCCATGGCCTGCGCCTTGCTCTTCACACCTGCGTACAGCGGCGCACCCGTTCCACGGGGCGTCGCATCCGAGTCTCAGGCTCGGGCATGGAGGTTGTGGAATGAACGCATTCAAGACGTTGATGCTGGGTCTGGCGCTCGGCATCGCATCGAGCGCCTTCGCGCAGATCTCGACGGGCAACGTCTACGGAACCGTGAAGGACGAGCAGGGCGGCGTCCTGCCGGGGGCGACGCTGGTTCTGTCCGGTCCGGCCGGGGCCCGTACGACGACGTCGTCCGAGAGCGGCGACTTCCGATTCCTCAACGTGTCTTACGGCACGTACACCCTGACGGCTTCCCTCGACAGCTTCTCGACGGTGGAGCGGGAGGTCGTGGTCACGACCGGACAGAGCGTGACCCTGGACGTCGCCCTGCGGGTGGCGGCGATGGAGGAGACGGTGCTGGTCAGCGCCGAGACCCCCGTGATCGACAACAAGAAGATGGGAACCAGCACCACCCTGACCACCGCGGAGCTCAAGAGCACGCCCCAGGCTCGCGACCCCTGGGCCGTGCTGCGGACGATCCCGGGCGTCTTCGTCGACCGGGTCAACGTGGCCGGAAGCGAGAGCGGCCAGCAGGCGAACTTCCAGGGCAAGGGGGCGAATACCTTCGACAACTCCTTCATCATCGAAGGGGTGGACGTCACCGACCAGGGCGCTCCGGGCTCGTCGCCGGGCTACTGGGACTACGACGCCTTCGCAGAGATCGCCGTGACCACGGGCGGAGGCGACTTCGTCGAGCAGACCGGGGCCGTCAACATCAACTTCGTGACCAAGCGCGGCACGAACCGCTGGCGCGGCTCGGCCCGAGGCTACCTGACCCACGACGACTTCCAGTCCTCGAACGTGTCGGGTACGGAGCTCGCGAGCGACCCGCGGCTCGGAGACTCGGACAAGGCCGACCACATCGACCAGATCGCCGACTACGGCTTCGAGCTGGGCGGGCCGATCATCGAGGACGAGCTCTTCATCTGGGGCTCCTACGGACGGCAGGACATCCGCCTCGTGACGCTCAACCAGGTCAAGGACCGCACTGTGCTCGAGGGCTTCAACGGCAAGCTCAACTGGCAGGTCACCCCCAACACGCTCGTCACCGCGTTCTGGTTCAACAGCGAGAAGACCAAGCTCGGCCGCGACCCGGGTCCCGGCGGGATCCAGAACTCCGAGGAGACCGTCGTGGACCAGGGGAACCGCAACGCGGAGTTCCTGCCCCTGGACGTCCCGGGACTGATCAAGCTGGAGCTGAACCACGTCTTCTCGCCGAGCTTCATGGTCAACGTCCGCTACTCGAACCACGACAGCGGCTTCGGGCTCGAGTCCCGGAACCTGCAGAGCCCCGTGACGCTGGACTTCGTCAACGGCGTGGCCCGGGGCGGGTCCTGGATCCAGTTCGGGTCGATCCGGCCGATGAAGAACATCACGAACGTCGACGGCAACTACTTCACCGAGGGGATGGGAGGCCAGCACGAGCTGAAGTTCGGGTTCGGGTACAAGAAGTCGGAGGTGACCTCCACCACGACCTTCGGCGGCGAGCCGGGGCTGCTCGCCTGGGACTTCGGCCCGGGGGCCGCCTACGCGTGGGTCACCCGCCAGTCCTTCAAGGAGTACGAGACGGAGTTCTTCAACGCCTACGTGGCGGACACCTTCACGAAGGACCGCCTCACGGTCACCGCCGGCCTGCGCTTCGACCACCAGGACTTCACGACCCTCCCCTCGGCGACCCCCGCCAACGCCACCTTCCCCGACCTGCTCCCCGGCATCCAGGCCGAGGGCGACGTGGGCAACGGCATGGACTGGAACGAGGTCTCGCCCCGGGTGGGCGTGACCTACGCCCTGGACGAGTCCCGGAAGACCCTGGCCCGGGCCTCCTTCGCCCGCTACGCAGGGCGGATCGACTCCTACTACGGCGGCCTGGAGAACCCGGCGCAGTTCTCCTACCTCGCGTACCTGTGGGACGACGTGAACGGAGACGGCCTGCCGCAGGGGGCCGAGGTGCGCCTCGGCGACGGCGTCCAGTACTCCTACAACGTCGATCCGGCCAACCCGGGTGCCGCCACCTCGCCGAACCGAATCGATCCCGACTACACGGCGCCGATCGACTACGAGCTGGTCTTCGGACTGGATCGCGAGGTCGCTCCGGACTTCGCCGTGAGCGCCGCCTACACATGGCGCCGGATCACGAACGTGCGCAACTGGGACACCCGCATCGGCCTGACCACGGCGGACTACGTTCCGAACGCTCCGGTCACGATGAACGGGTACACGGCCCGGACGTTCTCGCCCGATCCCGCGTTGCTCGCGGCGACCAACTCGGGGGTCGCGAAGTCCAACCGCCCCGACTACCACCAGACCTACTCCGGCCTGGAGCTGTCGTTGTTCAAACGGCTCTCGAACCGATGGATGGCACGGGTGGCCTTCACCTACGCGGACCACACCGAGAGCCTCGGGCCCCTCGCCATCGGCAACCCCACGAGGACCGACGTGTCGGGAGGACCCGGCAACTTCGGGCTCTCGGGCCCGCAGGTGGACGGAGGGGTGGTGGCTCCCCGATCCACGGGTTCCGGGGGCGGAGACATCTTCTACAACGCGAAGTGGCAGCTCACCGCGAACGCGCTGTACGAGCTTCCCTACGGGCTGGAGGTGGCGGGATCGCTCTACGCCAGACAGGGCTACCCGCGGCCCATCATCATGAACCTCGGCGCGGGCGGTGACGGCACGCTGCGCACCCTGGCCGTGCCGGAGCTCGACACCGAGAAGCACCCGGACCTCTGGGTGGTGGACTTCCGGCTGGCGAAGAACCTCCGCTTCGGGGGGGACCGCAGCATCTCCCTCTCCGCGGAGCTGTTCAACGCGTTCAACTCGAACAGCACTCTCAACCAGAACCGCGACGCCAGCGCGTCGGTGTTCAACCGGATCGACCGGATCCTCGCCCCGAGGGTCGCGCGATTCGGCGTGGTCCTGAGCTTCTAAACCGCAAGCTCGACGTGAAGGGCCCCGAGGTTCCCCGGGGCCCTTCCGTCGCGCCTGGGGCTCAGCCTCCCGTGCGGAAGCGCGGGTCGTCGGGGAAGAGCTTCCGGGCGCGCCGCGACCACTCCATGGCGCCGTCCCCGTCCTCGAGGGCGGTGAGCATCCGCACGACGCTCCAGTAGACCTCCGCGGTGGGGTGGGGAGCGGCGTCGAGGAGCCCGGCCACGACTTCCCTCGCCTCCCGCCTGCGGCCCTGGGCGGCGTAGAGCCCGGCGAGGCGGGCGCGGGCCCGTCCCGAGCCGGGGATCTGTCGCAGCTCCCGGAGGAAGGCCGCCTCGGCCTCCTCCGAGCGCCCGAGCCGAGCGAGGCACTCTCCCATGTCCAGGTAGAGGTCCCGCAGCACGGCCCGGGAGCGCAGCCGCTTCGCGGCGTCGGCCCTCTCGTAGGCCGCCAGGGCCTCCCCGCAGCGACCCTGCTTCTTCGCGATCCGGCCCAGGAGGAAGTGGCTCACGGGCCGCTCCGGATCGGCGTCGACGCTGAGGGAAGCGTGCTCCACGGCCCGGGCCGCGTCTCCGGCGTCCATCATGAGCTGAGCGAGGAGCTCGTGGGCGCGGCCCGGCTCGGTGCGGGCGGCGACCTCCGCGTGGTCGGCCGCGACCCGGATGCGGCCCGCGAGGCCGTGGAGGCGGGCCAGGCTCAGGTGGCTCTCGGCCCGGGTCGGGGCGATCCGGATCGCGGCTTCGAAGGCCGCGGCGGCCTCTCGGGTCCGCCCGCTCTCCAGGAGCGTCGTGCCGAGCATCTCCCACGCGTCCACCATCCCCGGGCTCGAGTCGAGCAGGCGGCGCAGGGCGACGGCGGCTTCGCCGAGCCGGCCGGCCGCCTTCAGGGCGAGGGCCCGCTTGTACTCTTCGTAGGAAGCGATCTCGTCCTTCGGATCCGGGAGGTCTCCGTCGGGGACGGGAGCGGCCGCGCCGCCCACGTAGCCGAGGGTGCGGAGTCTCTCCAGGACGTCCTCGGGGACCCGCTCCGGGGCGTGGAGCGGCCCCGCGGCGATCCGCGCCGCGAGCCAGGCGTCCAACGCGCGGGCGGTGGCGGCCCTGGAGTCGAGCACGCTCGCCCGCTCCCCCGGGTCGTCGGCGAGATCGTAGAGCTCCGCCCGTGGCGCCCGGACGTAGCGCAGCCGCTGCGTGGACGCCGCGTAGATCTCGCTCCAGCCGAAGTGGTAGCGGCCGTAGAGGCTCTCGGAGTAGACCGTCAGTGGGGAGCTCTCCTCGCCCCGGAGCGCCGGCACCAGGGACGTCCCGTCGAGGTCCGGAGCGCCGACCCCCGCCAGGTCCAGCAGCGTCGCCGCCAGGTCCACGTGGCCGGCCGCCAGCGCCGCGCGGCGGCCTGCTCCGCGTCCCCCCGGGAGGCGGAGCAGCAGCGGCACCTGCACGGCCTCGCGGTAGAGGAACACGCCGTGCTCGGCTTCCCCATGGTCCCCCAGCCCCTCGCCGTGGTCCGAGGTGACCGCCACCACGGCGTCGGCGTAGCGGCCCGCCCGCTCGAGCCGATCGAGGAAGCGCCCTACCAGCTCGTCGGCGTGGGCGATCTCTCCGTCGTAGGCGTGGGGCAGGTGCCGGTAGCGCTCCGGTGGCGAGTACGGGGCGTGGGGCTCGTAGAGATGGAGGAAGGCGAAGAAGCGACGCCCACCGAGGCCCTCGATCCAGCTCCCCAGAGCGGCGGCGGCGGCCGCGCCGTCCCGCTGCAGGCTCCCGAGAGAACGGGTGTCCCCCTCGATCTCCACGTCGTCGTCGTAGAACGCGAAGCCCTGCGCCACGCCGGTCTGCGCCCGGAGCACGAACGCCGAGACCGCCGCTCCGGTCTCGAAGCCCGCGGCTCGGAACCGCTCCGCCAGGGTCTCCCGCTCGTCCCCCAGGCGGAACCCGACGTTGTCCCGGACACCGTGCCGCGGGGGGAGCAGGCCCGTGAGCAGAGACGCGTGGGCCGGGAGCGTCAGGGGGCAGTGGCTGTAGACGCTCTCGAAGACGATCGACTCGGAGGCGAGGCGGTCGAGGTGCGGCGTGGCCCCGGCGGCGTAGCCGTAGGCGGGGAGCCGGTCGGCTCGGAGCGTGTCGATCGTGATCAGGACGATGGAGGCGCCGGGTACCGGACCGACCTCGGGGGCGCCGCAGCCGGCTCCGAGCGCTGCCGAGAGCACGGCGACTGCCAGGCGGCGCATCCGGCCAATGTACCATCGCGCCCCCGCGCGGCCCGGGCGGTTCACGCCCTTGAACCCGAGCGGTGGCGATCAGGACGTCATCGACTCACACAGCTCCCAGAGCCGCTCCTCGTGCTCGGGGTCGCGGAACCGGCACGGCCGCTCGCGCCGATCCACCCAGAAGCGACCGCTCACCCCCTCCAGCTCCGGGCTGGTCGCGAGCCAGAGGGGCGTGTCCGCGCCCTCGGCGGGAGACTTGCCGCGCAGCCCCACCAGCGCCCCCACGAGCCGCATCAGCAGCCCGCCCCCCTTGGAGACGAGCGGCGTCGCCACTCCGCCGGGATGGACGGCGTTCGCCGCCGGCGCGCCACCCGTGCGTCGGTGCAGCGCCCAGGTGAACATCCGGTTCGCCTGCTTGCTCTGGGCGTACGCTGTGATGCCGTCGTAACGGCGGCGCGCGAACTGGACGTCGCCCAGGTCGAGCCCCCGGGCCAGCTCCGACGCGACGTTCACGACCCTCGCCCCCGGGGTCGCCGAGAGCAGGGGAAGGAGCTCCCGGGTCAGCAGGAAGTAGCCCAGCTGGTTCGTGGCCCAGGTCAGCTCGACGCCGTCCGGGGAGGTGCGCCGGCGCATGGAGAAGGTGGCGGCGTTGTTGACGAGTACGTGGAGCGCGTCGAGCTCCCGCTTCACGCTCGCGGCGAGCTGGCGGATCGAGGCTCGGCTCCCCAGGTCGACGACGCCCACCGAGACGGCGTCGTTGCCGGTTGCGGTCCGGAGCTTCTCCCGCGCGGCCTCGGCCTTCTCCCGGCTCCGGCACGCCAGCAGCACGCTCGCCCCGGCGGCGGCCAGGCCCCGGGCGATCTCGAGGCCGATGCCGCTGTTGGCTCCCGTGACGAGGCAGCGGCGGCCCGCGAGGCTCAGTCGGGGCCCCTGCGCTTCCCCCTGAGCTCCTCCAGCTCCTTCTCCAGGGAGCGCACGCGCCGCTGCAGGTCGGGCAGCTTCGCGTAGACGGCGCTGGACTTGAGCCAGCGCCGGTTCTCGATCGCGGGGGTTCCCGAGACCACGGTCCCCGCCTCCACGGAGCCGGGGATGCCGGTCTGGGCCGTGGCGACCACGCCGTCGCCGAGGCTCAGGTGTCCCGCGACGCCCACCTGCCCCGCGAGGATCGCCCCGTTCCCGACCCGGGTGCTGCCGGCGATGCCCACCTGGCCTGCGAGCACGCTGTGCTCTCCGACCACGACCGAGTGCCCGATCTGCACGAGGTTGTCGATCTTCGTTCCGCGGCGGATGCGGGTCTCGTGCATCGCAGCGCGATCGATGGCGACGAGGGCGCCGATCTCGACGTCGTCCTCGATCACCACCACGCCGATCTGGGGGATCTTCTCGTAGTGGCCGTCGGCGGCCCGGGCGAAGCCGAAGCCGTCGGCGCCGATCACGCTGCCGTTGTGCACGACGACCCGGGATCCGAGGCGGCACCCCTCCCGCACCTGGACCCCCGAGTGGAGGCGGCAGTCCTCGCCCAGGGTCACGTCCTCGTACAGGACGACGTGGGCGTGAATCACGGAGCGGTCCCCGATCCCGACGCGCGGGCCGACGACGGCGAGCGGCCCCACGTGCACGTCGGTCCCGATTGCGGCGGTGGGATCGACCTGGGCCGAGGGGTGGATCCCGGGATCGGGCCGCGTCGCGGGATGCAGGAGCGCGGCCGCCCGGGCGTACGCGAGGTAGGGGTTGGCCGAGACGAGGGCCGGGAGCGACGTCTCCACGCCGGGAGCCACGATCACGGCCGCGGCGCGGGTGCGGGCGAGGAGCGGGAGATAGCGCTGGTTCGCAACGAAGCTGAGGTCGCCGGGGCCCGCCTCCTCGAGACCCGAGACCCGGCCGATCTCCACCTCCCCCGGGCCCCGAAGCTCGCAGCCGAGCTGCGAGGCGAGCTCGGCCAGGTTCACCCTCTGGGGGCCCCCGGTGGAGCGGGCTTGGGAGCCGGGGTCTCCTTCCCCTTGGCGTCGGCTCCCGCGTTGACGCCGCCGTTGATGCGGGCCCCCTCCCGGACCGCCAGGCTCCGGGTCTCGAGCTTGCCCGTGATGGTCGCCTTCTCGAGCAGCACGAGGCTCGCAGCCTTCAGCTCGCCGTCGAAGCTGCCGGCGATCTCCGCGGACTCGACCACGGCCGTGGCGTCGATCCGGGAGCCCTCACCTGTGGAGAGCCGGCCGCTCAGCTCGATCTCTCCCTTGAAGCGCCCGAGGATCCGTGCGTCCTTTCCCTTCAGCTTGCCCTCGATCTGGGTGTCGGTGTCGATCAGCGTGAGCTTGTCGTCCATCTGGGCCCTTCCTCCTGCGGGCGGGCCCATTCTACCGGGAGGGCCCTTCCGCGCCGAGTGTACAATCCGGGAGTGGCGCGCACCCAGACCCGCAAGCCCGGACGCGCGCGCCCCGAGGAGCCCCGGTTGGCGCCTGCCTCGGCGGCCACCCGCTTCCAGCTCCGGAGCGACTTCGAGCCCCGGGGGGACCAGCCCCGGGCCATCGACGCCCTGACCGAGGGCCTCGAGCGGGGCGACCGACATCAGGTCCTGCTCGGGGTCACGGGCTCGGGAAAGACCTTCTCCATCGCCTCGGTGCTGGCCAGGGTGAACCGCCCGGCACTCGTCCTGGCCCACAACAAGACCCTGGCCGCTCAGCTCTACCAGGAGTTCACCGGCTTCTTCCCGGAGAACGCCGTCGAGTACTTCGTCTCCTACTACGACTACTACCAGCCCGAGGCCTACGTTCCCCAGTCGGACACCTACATCGAGAAGGAGGCGACGATCAACGAAGAGATCGACCGGATGCGGCTCTCGGCCACCCGCAGCCTGTTCGAGCGGCGGGACGTGGTGATCGTGGCCTCTGTCTCGTGCATCTACGGCCTCGGGGCTCCCGAGGCGTACTACGGGATGCTGCTGTTCGTCCGCCAGGGAGACGAGCTGGATCGCCGGGAGCTGCTCGGCAAGCTCGTGGAGGCGCGCTACGAGCGGAACGACTACGACCTGAAGCGCGGCACGTTCAGGGTGCGGGGCGACGTGGTGGAGATCGTCCCGGCATACGAGGAGTCCGGCATCCGGATCGAGCTGTTCGGAGACGAGGTGGAGCAGGTCGCGTCCTTCGACCCGCTGACGGGGAAGGTCATCGACAAGCTCGCCCAGGTGGCCATCTACCCGACCAGCCACTACGTGACGCCCCGGCCCAGCCTGGAGCGGGCCCTGGGGACGATCGAGGCGGAGCTGCTCGAGCACAAGGTCGCTCTGGAGAGGCAGGGGAAGCTGCTGGAGGCGCAGCGGGTCTACCAGCGCACCATGTTCGACCTGGAGATGCTCCGGGCGGTGGGGCACTGCCACGGGATCGAGAACTACTCGCGGCACCTCTCGGGGCGCGCCCCGGGTGAGCCCCCGCCCACGCTTCTCGACTACCTCCCGAAGGACGCACTGCTGGTCGTGGACGAGAGCCACCAGAGCATCCCCCAGGTGCGGGGGATGTTCCACGGCGACCGGCAGCGGAAGCAGACCCTGGTGGAGTACGGCTTCCGGATGCCCTCCGCCCTGGACAACCGCCCGCTGAGCTTCGAGGAGTTCGAGGAGCGGGTCGGCCAGCGTGTCTACGTCTCCGCGACGCCGGGACCCTACGAGATGCAGCACACCGGAGGGGCGGTGGTGGAGCAGGTGATCCGCCCCACGGGTCTGATGGATCCCGTGGTCCTCGTCCGGCCCGTGCAGGGACAGGTGGACGATCTGCTCGCCGAGATCCGCGCGCGGGCGAGCAGGGGAGAACGGGTCCTGGTGACCACGCTCACGAAGCGCATGGCGGAGGACCTCACCGAGTACTACCACGACCTGGGCGTGAAGGTGCGCTACCTCCACTCGGACATCGACGCCCTGGAGCGCGTCAGGATCCTCCGGGACCTCCGGCGCGGGGAGTTCGACGTGCTGGTCGGGATCAACCTGCTCCGGGAGGGGCTGGACCTCCCGGAGGTCTCCCTCGTGGCGATCCTCGACGCGGACAAGGAGGGCTTCCTGCGCTCCGGCGGCTCCCTGATCCAGACCATCGGCCGGGCGGCGCGGAACGTGGCCGGGACCGCGATCCTCTACGCGGACCAGGTCACCGAGTCGATGCGGACCGCGCTCGACGAGACCGAGCGGCGCCGCGGGCTGCAGGCCGAGTACAACGCCGCGAACGGCATCACCCCGGAGACGGTGCGCAAAGGCATCGGCGAGCTGCTGGCCTCGGTCTACGAGGCCGACTACCCGGAGATCCCGGCGGTGGCCGAGGCGCCCGAGGATCGCTACCGCACCCTCGAGGAGCTGGAGGCCGAGGTCCAGGCGCTCGAGCGACAGATGCGGGAAGCGGCCAAGGCCCTGGAGTTCGAGCGGGCCGCGGAGCTGAGGGACCGCATCAAGACGCTGAAGGCGAGGGAGTTCGGCCTGCGCTGAGGCGGTCGACGCAGCCGTCTTCGGCGTGAGAGACTTCGCCGGGAAGGGGGTGGCGAAGCTCCCCGGACCCGCGCCGGGCGAGAGGACGCGAGAGCTCGTGATGAGACGCGCGACAACCTTGGCGCTTCTGGCGACCGCCGCCGGGACGGGACCGGCAGCGGCCTCGGATCTGTACGTGCTCGCCCGCAACGAGCTGAGCTGCTCCCCGGAGCTGCCCTGCCCCCCGCAGCTCCAGAGGCGGGTCGACTTCTGGATCAGCGTCTTCGCCGAGCACGGCGCGGACAAGCTGGTGCTCCACGACTCGGATCAGCCCGAGCGGGTCTTCTCCGTGCTCACCACCGAGGCGGGGTGCTCGCGCCGGCGCCCGGCCACGGTCGTGGTGCGGGAGCGCCGGCGCATCCAGGAGCAGCTCTCCCACGTGGCCAGCACTCTCGGCAAGGCGGGGGAAGCGGACTGGACCGTCGGGCAACGCCACCTCGCGGGGCTGTTCCCCGGGGAGTCGGCGGCGGAGATTCGGGCGGCCGCGGGGCGGATCCGCTGCCAGGAGGGGAACCGGGATCGCTTCCTGGAGGGCCTGCGTCGCTACGGGCAGTACCGGGACATGGTGGTCCGGCACCTCCGGGAAGCGGGGCTCCCGACCGACCTCCAGTACCTCCCCTTCGTGGAGTCGGCCTACAACCCCGAGGCCCGCTCCCACGTCGGCGCCGCCGGGCTCTGGCAGATCATGCCCCGTACCGGGCGGACCCTCGGACTCGCGATCAACTCCACCCTCGACGAGCGGCTCGACCCGGAGATCGCCACCCGCGCCGCGGCGCGCTACCTCAGTGACAGCCGCGACGCCCTCGGGCCCCTGGCACGCCGGCTGGTCCCGGGGGTGAGCGAGGGGGCGATCAACCCGTTCATCGTCACCTCCTACAACTACGGCCAGGCCGGAATGAGCCGCGCCATGCGGGAGCACGGGCCGAGCTTCATCGAGGTGCTGGAGCGCTACCGGGGCCGGTCCTTCCGGGTGGCGGTCAAGAACTTCTACGCGAGCTTTCTCGCCGCGCGCCACGTCGCGCAGAACGCCGTGGGGCTGTTCGGCTCCCTGGCCGTCGACCCGCCGCTCCTCTACGCCAAGGCCCGGCTGGAGGCGGCGGCTTCCGCGAAACGCCTCGAGGACCACTTCGCCGTGTCCAGGGAGAGCCTGCAGGGGCTGAACCCCGCCCTCAGCGTCCACGTCTGGGCGGGTCGCCGCCCCGTCCCCGCGGGCTACGAGCTGAGGCTTCCCTGGCGGCAAGGCGGATGGGATGCCGAGATCGCCGCGCTCCGCGCGCTGCCGGCCGAGACGCTGGAGATGGCCGAGTCCCAGTATCGCGTGGAGCGGGGCGACACAGCCTGCGGGATCGCCCGGCGCCACGGCGTGTCGTGCCGCGAGCTGATCGACGAGAACGCCCTGGGGCGACGCGCCCTGATCCGGGTCGGGCAGCTCCTGACCATTCCGGGCAGAATCGTGAGGCCCGAGCCCGACTCGCCCCGAAGCTCTCCGGGGGCCGGGCCCGCAGCGCCGGGGTCCGGAGGGCAGTACCGCGTCGCGCGGGGGGACACGGCGTGCCGGATCGCGACCCGCCACGGGGTCTCCTGCACCGAGCTGATCCGCGAGAACGGTCTCGGGGTGCAGGCGCGGATCTACCCCGGACAGATCCTGAAGCTCCCCGGCTCCCAGGCCGCGAGCACGGCGGAGTACCAGGTCCGTCGCGGCGACACCCCCTGCGCGATCGCGCGGCGCCACAACGTCTCCTGCGATGCGCTGCTCTCGGCCAACGGCCTCAGCCGGCGCTCACCGATCTACGTCGGCCAGACCCTCTCGATCCCCTGACCGCGGCCGGCGCGAGCTCAGCCGTCGCTGAGCCGCGCGACGGCCCGGGCCCGGGAGCCGCCTCCGGCTGCCTCGCAGCCGTCGCCCTCGAGTTCGTCGATCCAGCGCCGGATCAGCGCCAGCCCCTCCTCGTGGCGCAGGTCGCGGCCCAGCTCCGGCATCATCACGTCGGGCTCCCGGGACTGCATCCGGAAGTAGAGGATGGACTCCTCCGGGCGACCCGGCACCACGTCGTGGAGCCGCCCTCCGGAGCCGCGCCCGGCGGCCACGGGGGGCTTGCAGATGCCCAGGGCCCGAGGGCGGCTCTCGTCGAAGCCGAGCAGCAGGCCGGAGGCGTCTGCCGGCCGGGCGGGTCCGTGGCAGTGGGCGCACTGGACCTCCAGGTAGGCCCGGGCGCGATCCGCCGTGCTGCCGGTCGCCGGGTCGTCCCATACGGGCAGCCGCGGGGCGTCGGCGGGGTCGGGACCGTCCTCGAGGAAGCCCCGCCGCCTCCAGGCGGCGAGCTGCGGGGCGGCTCCCACGTCCCGGTTCAGGTTCGCCGCCGTGGTGCCGATCGGGCGCAGGCTCCCCGGCTCGCCCGCGGCGTCGTGACAGCTCCGACACTGGTCCCGGTTCGGGACCAGGTACGCGAGCTCCCCGCGCCCTCCCGCGCCGTCGCTCCAGCGCAGCATCTCCAAGCCACCGGCGGGACGGAGGAACGCCTCGCTCTGCTCCGCGTTCCACAGGTAGGGGAGCGCGACCCAGCCGTCGCGCCCGCGGACGAGCAGCCGCGTCTCGACGCGCCGGCGGCCGAGCCCGCCGGAGGCCGCGTCGATCCGGACGCTGCCGTCCCCTTCCACGGGGTACCAGAACGTCTTGCTGAGCACGGTGCCCGCGGGGAAAGCCAGGGGACCCTCGTCCCGCCACGCCGCGGAGACCCCCTCGGGCATCCACACCGTCCGCAGTTTCGCGGCGTAGTCGGAGAAGAGCGCCGTGTTCAGCTCGTACACCAGCACGCCCGGGCTCGGCTCGAGGGAACCGTCGCGGAAGATCCGCCAGTCCCCGAGGCGCTCCGGCCAGGGCTCGGCCAGGTGCGGGACGGGTCCGGGGGGCGCGCAGGCGCCGGCGACGAGCCAGGGGAGCAGGGAGAGCGCGCCCCGCCCGGCTCGGGCCGCCGGCCGCGTCTTCAAGTCGCGGGCTCGGGGCCCGGGGCCTCTCCAGCGGTCTCCAGGACCACGGCCTCGAGCCGGGACAGCGTGCAATCGAAGGGCCCGGCGTCCCAGGAGACCGACGCGAAGTCGTTCGCGGCGTCGGCGTTGGCGAAGCGGGCGGCGCCGTTGTCCCGGAGGCAGAGCCGCGGCTCCCGGTCCGGAGGCGCGATGCCGTCCCAGAGGATGTCGGGGAGCGGCGTGCCCAGGGCGAAGCGCAGAGCCAGCACGAGCTTCTTGCTCTGGAACGCCGAGCCCCCCGCGGGGGCCCCCCCGCCCCCGCTGATGTCGTTGTCGTGGACGAAGACCCGCTCCGGGAAGGGGTCGTAGTGTTCGTCCCTGATCTCCTCCTCGGTCACGTAGTAGCTCACGATGGCGATGCCCGCGGTGCCGTTGTCGCGGATCGTGTTGCCGAAGATCTCGACGTCGTCGTTGGCCATGACCATGATCCCGGTGCCGGTCGGCACCTTCGCCACGAAGTTGCCGGCCGGGGCGAAGTTGGGCTCGTCGTTGGCGATCACCTGGTTGTCGAAGATCCGCACCGAGCGCCCGCCCTGGACGGGGAGGTCCGGGAGGTCGAAGACGAGGATCCCCCCCGTGTTGCCCGTGGCGACGTTGTCGTGGACGTCGGCGAAGCTGGTGTTCTCGATCTCGATGCCCGCGACGTTGCCCTCGGCGCGGCTGTCGCGGATCACGACCCGGGTCGACTGCCCCACGTAGAGCCCGGCGTCGGAAGCGCCGCTGGCAACCGCTCCGTCGACGAGGACGTCACGGCACTGGACCGGGTAGATCCCGTAGGCCCCGTTCTGCTCGTGGGGGCCGCGGCTCCACCACGTCTTCACGTCGCGGATCGCGATCCGCGAGGACTTCTCGACCCGCAGCGCGTCTCCCCGGGTGTCCTGGATGGTCAGCCCCTCGATCGTGAAGTCGTCGGAGCTCGAAACCCTGACGCCCTCGGCGCCGACCCGTTGGGAGGAGAAGTCGAGGATCGTGCGGTCCATGCCCGCCCCCCTGAGCGTGATCCCCGGGCGGCCGCTCAAGGTCAGGGTGCGACTCAGGGAATGGCGGCCCTCGGGGACCTCGACGACGGCTCCGGGCTCCGCTGCGAGGAGCTCCTCCTGGAGGCGGCGGTAGAACTCGTCCGCGCCGGGGGCCGGGGGTGGCGGGGCGCCGCCGCAGGCGGCCAGGGCGGCTGCCGCCGCGAGGGAAGCGACGAGGCGGCGAGAGCCCCCGTGCCGCATCCCGCCTTGCCCGACTACGCCTTCGCCTGGCGCGCCACGGCCTCGGCGGCGGCCTTCGCAGCCTCGGGGTCGCCCAGGTAGTAGTGGCGGATGGGGGAGAGGTCGTCGCGCAGCTCGTAGACGAGGGGGATCCCGGTCGGGATGTTGAGCCCGACGATCTCCTCCTCGGACACCGCGTCGAGGTGCTTGACGAGGGCTCGCAGGCTGTTGCCGTGTGCCGCGATCAGGACGCGGCGCCCGGCCCGGATCTCGGGGGCGATGGTTTCCTCCCAGTAGGGGAGGAAGCGGGCGACCGTGGTCGCCAGGGACTCCGTGAGCGGGAGGTCAGACTCGGGGAGCGACGCGTAGCGGTCGTCGCGGCCCGGGTAGCGGTCGTCCTCCCGGGTCAGGGCGGGCGGCGGCTCGGCGTAGCTGCGGCGCCAGACGAGCACCTGATCGTCGCCGTACTTCCTCGCGGTCTCGGCCTTGTCGAGCCCCTGGAGCGCTCCGTAGTGGCGCTCGTTCAGCCGCCAGCTGCGGTGGACGGGGATCCACATCTGGTCCATCTCGTCGAGGGCGATCCACAGCGTCCGGATCGCCCGCTTGAGGACCGAGGTGTACGCCACGTCGAAGACGTAGCCTCCTTCCCGGAGCAGCTCGCCTGCGCGCTTCGCCTCGCTCCGGCCCTGGTCGGTCAGGTCCACGTCGGTCCAGCCCGTGAACCGGTTCTCGAGGTTCCAGGCACTCTGACCGTGGCGCAACAGCACGAGCTTCTTCATGCGGGTCTCCTCGGCAGCACGGGGAACATGAAAGCAGCGGCGGCAGCCCAGGTCAAGCGCACCCGAGCCGCCACTGGCGCAGCACCTCGAAGCACGCCACCCCTACCGAGGTGGAGAGGTTGAGGGAGCGCAACCCCTCGTCCCGCATCGGGATCCCGATCAGCCGGTCCGGGAAGCGCTCCCGCAGGGCCGCGGGCAGTCCCACGCTCTCCCGGCCGAACAGCAGCACGACCCGCTCCGGGAAGCGCACGCTCCAGTACGGCGTCGGGGAAC
>Ga0299906_10000868_pt1 | contig 26616 bp, 22 predicted proteins | sample RVTome_14_FD_200259 | JGI IMG/M metagenome (GOLD analysis project Ga0299906, IMG submission 200259) | Soil microbial communities from uranium-contaminated site in the Upper Colorado River Basin, Wyoming, United States - RVT145D125 (version 2) ...
CGGCACCTTCCTGGTGCGCTCCGGCGTGCTCACCTCGGTGCACGCCTTCGCCACCGACCCGGGGCGCGGCGTGTTCATCCTGGCGCTGCTGGTAATCGCGATCGGCGGCAGCCTCGCGCTCTACGCTTGGCGCGCGCCGCAGCTCAAAGGCGGCGGCCTGTTCGCGCCGATCAGCCGCGAAGGCGCGCTGCTGCTCAACAACCTGATCCTCGCGACCGCGGCGGCGACCGTGTTCATCGGCACGCTCTATCCACTGGTGCTGGAGGCGGCCGGCGGCGGCAAGGTCTCGGTCGGCCCGCCCTACTTCAACGCCACCTTCGTGCCGCTGATGGCGCCGCTCGTCGCCGCGCTCGCCGTCGGGCCGCTGCTCGCCTGGAAGCGGGGCGACCTCGCTGCCGCCCTCGGCCGCCTGAAATTCGCGGCGGCGGCGGCGCTGGCGGCGCTCGTCCTTGCGGGCGCGCTGGCCTGGGGACGGCCGGTGCTGGGCGCGGTCGCCATCGGTGCGGCGGTCTGGCTCGCGGCCGGCGTGCTGAGCGAACTGGCGGCCCGCATTGGCTTGGGTGCACTGCCGGTGAGCCAGAGCCTCGCGCGGGCTCGGGGGCTGCCGCGCAGCGCCTGGGGCATGACGCTGGCCCATCTCGGGCTCGCCGGCGTGATCGCGGGGGCGGCCGGCGCGGCGCTGTGGTCCGAGGAAAAAATCCTCACCATGCAGCCCGGACAGGCCGCCTCGATTGCCGGCTACGACATCCGTTTCGAGGGCGCCACAGAACGCCGCGGACCCAACTACGTCTCGCTGTTCGCGACGTTCCAGGCAAGCCGCGGCGGCGCGACGGTCGCCCGGCTCGAGGCCGAGCGGCGGCGCTACCTCGTCGGCGGCCAGGACACGACGGAAGCGGCGATCCACACGATGGTCTCCGGCGACCTCTATGCGGTGGTCGGCGAAGCGCAGAAGGACGGCGGCTACTTCGTCCGGCTCTATTTCAAGCCGTTCGTCGCATGGATCTGGGCCGGGGCGGCGGTCATGGTGCTGGGCGGCCTGATGTCGCTGAGCGACCGGCGCCTTCGCATCGGCGCGCCGGCGCGCCGTAAGGGTAGCATGGCGACCGGAGCGGCGCCGGCGGAATGACGACCAGGGAACGCACCCGGGAGGACGCATGAAGCGCGCGCTCTTTTTGATCCCGCTGCTGTTGTTCCTCGGCCTCGCCGGCTATCTCGGCTTCGGCCTGACGCGGGACGCGCGCGTGCTGCCGTCGACGCTGCTCGACAAGCCGGCCCCGGATTTCGACCTGCCGCCGCTGCTGCCGGGCGGAGCCGGGCTTAAGACCGCGGATCTCGTGGGACAGGTCAGCCTGGTCAACGTCTTCGCGTCCTGGTGCGTGCCCTGCCGCGCCGAGCACGCGATCTGGGCAAAGGTCACGAAGCAGGAGAACCTGCCGATCTACGGCATCAACTGGAAGGACAAGCAGGCGCAGGCGCAAGCCTGGCTCGCGGAGCTCGGCAACCCTTATGCCCGAATCGGCTTCGACCCCGACAACAAGGCCGGCGTCGAGTGGGGCGTCTACGGCGTGCCGGAAACCTATGTGATCGACCGCAAGGGGAGCATCCGCTTCAAGCATGTCGGCCCCGTGTTTGAGGATACGCTCGACGGCACGATCATGCCGCTGATCCGGAAGCTGCGGGAGGAGAAGTGATGCGGCGTCCGGTCTTCGCCTTGGCCGGATTGCTGGCGCTGCTGATTGCCGCCGCCGCGGGGGCGGTGCAGCCCGACGAGATGCTGCAGGACCCGACGCTGGAAAGCCGCGCGCGCGATCTGTCGGCCGAGATCCGCTGCCTCGTCTGCCAGAACCAGTCGATCGACGACTCGGATGCGAGCCTGGCGCGCGACCTGCGCCTTCTCGTCCGCGAGCAGATCAAGCAGGGCCGCAGCGATTCGGAAATCCGCGACTACCTTGTCGACCGCTACGGCACCTTCGTGCTGCTCGACCCGCCCTTCCGCGCCTCAACGCTCGTGCTGTGGCTCGGCCCGCTGTTCGTGCTGCTGGTAGGCGGAGCGGGACTGATCGTCTATCTCCGCGGCCGCAGCCGAATCGCCGCCGACGGCAGCGCCCTCAGCGAGGACGAGATGGCGCGTATCGAGCGGCTGATCGGCGACGGAGACCGGCGCGCATGATCTTCTGGATCGCCGTCCTGCTGCTGACGCTGGCGGTCGTCGCCGCGTTGCTGCTGCCCTTGCTGCGGCGGCGCGCGGGGCCGCTGGACGCCGCCGACTACGATGTCGAGGTCTATCGCGACCAGTTGCGCCAGATCGACCGCGACCACGCAGCCGGGCTGATCGGCGATCGGGAGGCCGAGGCCGGCCGCGCCGAGGTGGGACGGCGGCTGCTGGCGGCCGATACGCGGCGCGGCGACGCGCGTCCGGCCGGACCGCTGCGCCCGGGCCGGGGCGCGGCGCTGGTCGTCGGCGTGCTCGTCCCCGTCGCAGCGCTGCTGCTCTATACCGACCTCGGCGCGCCGGGGCTTCCCGGCTTCCCGCACGGCGAGCGCGGCGCCAGGGGCGACCGGGCGCCGGAGCTGCGCACGCTCGCCGCCCAGATAAAGAAACGTCTCGAGCAGGACCCGACGGAGATCCGCGGCTGGGTCCTGCTGGGACGCACCTATGTCCAGCTCGCGGAATACGACAAGGCCGCGCAGGTCTACGAGAAGGCGTTGACCTATGACGGCGGCAACAGCGACCTGCGCGCCGCTTACGGCGAAGCGCTTGTGCTGGCGGCCAACGGAACCGTGACGCCGGAAGCGCGGCGCGTTTTCGAGAACGTCCTTGCCAAGGCGCCGGACGATCCGCGCGCGATGTTCTACCTCGCGCTGGCCGAGGAGCAGGCCGGGAAGGCGCAGGAAGCGCTCGGCCGCTGGATCGCGCTGCTCAAGGCCTCGCCGCCGGAAGCGCCCTGGACGGCGATCGCCCGCGAGCGCGCGACCAAGACGGCGGCGGCGCTCGGGCTCGATCCGGCTACGGCATTGCCACCGGTGCCCAAGGGCCCGACGTCGGGCGACGTCGCTGCGGCGCAGTCGATGACGCCGGAAGAGCGGCGCGTCATGATCGAATCGATGGTGCGGCAGCTCGCCGACCGTCTCAAGGAGCAGCCGGACGACCTGGAGGGCTGGCTCCGGCTCGGCCGCTCCTACACAGTCCTGGAGCGCCATGACGAAGCGCGCGACGCACTGGCAAAAGCCGCGGGCATCGCTCCGGAGAATACCGACGTGCTGCTGCTGCAGGGCCGGGCGATCCGCGCGGCCGCCGGCGCCAAGGAAACGCCGGAATCGCTCGCCGTCATGCGTCGGGTGCTTGTCCTCGATCCGCAGAACATCGAGGCGCTGTGGCTCGTCGGCCTGTCGGAGGTCGAGGCCGGCGACCGCGCCGCCGGCATCGCCAAGATGCAGCAAGCGCTCGACCGGCTGCCCGCGGACGCACCGAACCGCGACGCGCTGGCGCAACGCCTCGAGGCGCTGAAGAGTCAGCCCAACTAATCCGCGGCTGCCGTGAAGCGTCTGCGGTAGCGGCCCGGCGACACGCCGAGGCTGCGCAGGAAGGCGCGGCGCAGGCCTTCCTCGTCGCCGAAGCCGCAGCGCCGGGCGATTTCTGCGATCGGCGCCGTTGTCTCTTCCAGCATTGCCCGCGCCGCCTCGACCCGCATCGCGGCGACTGCCTTCGCCGGGGTCGTCCCGGTCTTGGCGCGATAGAGACGCGCGAAGTTGCGGACGCTCATTCCGGCGCGCTCGGCGAGCCGCTCGACCCTCATGTCCGCGTGCGGATTGGCCGCCATCCAGTCCTGCAGCCCCGCGAAGGCGCCTTCGTCCGACGCTTGCGCCGCCAGCGCTGCGCTGAACTGCGACTGCCCGCCCGGGCGCTTGAGAAAGACGACGAGCCGCTGGGCGACCTGCAGCGCGAGGCGCCGGCCGAGGTCGCGCTCGACCAGCGCCAGCGCCAGGTCGATCCCGGCGGTGACGCCGGCCGACGTCCAGACCGCGCCGTCCTCGACGAAGATCGGATCGGCATCGACCCGGATGTCGGGATAGCCCTGCGCCAGCGCGGCACAGGCGCGCCAATGGGTCACGGCCCGTTTCCCCGACAGCAGGCCGGCGGCGGCGAGCAGGAAAGCGCCGGTGCAGACCGAGCAGGTCCGCCGCGACCGCTTCGCGGCGGCGCGCAGCCAGGCGACGGCGCGCCGATCGGCCGCGGCGGCGTCGATGCCGGGCCCGCCGGCGACGATCAGCGTATCGATGGCGCGCGGGATCGCCCGTCCGACGGCGGCGGTCACGACGGCGATCCCCGACGAGGTCACGACCGGCCCGCCGGCAAGCGATACGACCGTCACCCGGTACGCTGCGGCGCGCTCCGAGCCGGCCGTCTCCGCGGCCGTCGCGAAGACCTGGGCCGGCCCGGCGATGTCGAGCAGCTGCGCCCGGTCGAAGGCGAAGACGACGACCTCTCGCGTCTTCAGGCGACTCGATCCACCTTTGGCTGAATTAGAGGATATATTGTCATTTCTGCCAAACATGCTTCTCTGTACAATAGCGCTCGGTTTGCATCAACGCCTTTTCGACATTCCGGAGGGTCCGCCATGCCCGGCCAAAGCTTCACGATCGGACTGCTGCTCTTCCCGCGCCTCACCCAGCTCGACCTGACCGGCCCGTTCGAAGTCTTCAAGCGCATCCCCGGGGCAACGGTCCACCTGATCTGGAAGGACCTCGAGCCGATCCGGGCCGATTCCGGCCTCGGCCTGCTGCCGACCACGACGATGGCGGACTGTCCCCCGCTCGACGTGATCTGCGTGCCTGGCGGCCCCGGCGTGGCGGAGCTGATGGAGGACGCGGCGGTGCTCGCCTTCCTCCGCAAGGCGGCGGCAAACGCGCAATACGTGACGTCGGTGTGCACCGGCTCGCTGGTGCTGGGCGCGGCGGGCCTGCTCAAGGGCAAGCGGGCGACCAGCCATTGGATGTCGCGCGACCTGCTGAAGAGCTTCGGCGCCGAGCCGGTCGCCGAGCGCGTGGTCACCGACGGCAATGTGATTACCGGCGGCGGCGTGACGGCCGGCATCGATTTCGGCCTCGCCATCGCCGGCGCCGCCTTCGGCCGCAATGTGGCGGAGGCGATCCAGCTGTCGATCGAGTACGACCCGCAGCCGCCCTTCGACGCGGGCTCGCCCAGGACCGCCGAGCCAGCCCTGGTCAAGGACGTGAGCGCGCGCAGCGCTGCGCGCCAGCAGGAGCGCCTGGCAATCGTGCAGCGGGCGGCGGCACGCATCGGGCTCGGCTGACGCCGGCCTAGCGACCACCGGTTTGGCAGGGGGTTGCCCGCCGGGGTAGGGTCGGCGGCATGTCCGCAACCGTGACCTCCGCAACCGGGCCGGAATCCACGAGCTTCTTCGAGCGGGCAATGGTGCTCGCGACCGCGACGCTAACCACCATGCTGGTCGGCATGATGCTGCTGGTCACCAGCGTGATCATGCCGCAGCTGCAGGGATCGCTGTCGGCGACCCAGGACCAGGTGGCCTGGGTCATCACCTTCAACATCATCGCGATCGCCGTGGTGACGCCGATGACCGGCTGGTTCGCCAACCGCTTCGGCCGCCGCAACGTGATGGTCTGGAGCACGCTCGGCTTCGTCCTGTCGACAATTCTCTGCGGCACGGCCAACAGCCTCGAAGTGCTGGTGCTATACCGCATGATCCAGGGCGTTTTCGGCGCGCCGCTGAACCCGCTGTCGAATGCGATCGTGCTCGACACCTTTCCGCGCGAGCAGCACGGCACGGTCAACTCGATCTACGGCGTCGGCGTGGTCGTCGGCCCGATGGTCGGCCCGATCGTCGGCGGTCATCTGGCGGAAGCATACGACTGGCGCTGGGCGTTCGTCGCCGTCGGCATCGTCGGCTCGCTTGCCGTCGTCGGCGCTTGGCTGTTCATCCGCGACGACCGCCGGGCGCCGGCGCGCGCGCTGGACTGGACCGGCTTCGTCGCGCTGGCGCTGGCGATCCTATGCTTCCAGCTCATGCTCGACCGCGGCGAGCGGCTCGACTGGTTCGACTCCCACGAGATCATCATCGAGGCCGGGCTCGCCTTCGCCGCCCTCTACATCTTCATCATTCACAGCCTGATGGCGCGACGGCCGTTTCTCAACCTGCGCCTTCTGCTCGACCGCAACTATGCGATCGGCCTCCTGCTCGTGCTGATCTTCGGCATGATGAACTTCACGCCGATGGCCCTGCTGCCGCCGCTGCTGCAGAACCTCGCGGGCTATCCGGACGACACGATAGGATTCCTTCTGGGATATCGCGGCTTCGGCGCCTTCATCGGCTTCTTCGCCTCGATCTGGATCAACAAGCTGGATCCGCGCGTCGGTATGGCCGCCGGCTTTCTCATCCAGGCGCTGTCCGGCTGGATGATGATGGCGTTCGACCTCAACCTGACCGGCTTCAACATAGCATTGACCAGCGCCATGCAGGGATTCGCGGTCGGCATGATCTGGGTGCCGCTGGTGGTGGCGACCTTTTCCACGCTGGCACGCGAGCATCTCAACGAGGCGACCGCGGTCTTCCACCTCATGCGCTACATCGGCAGCAGCGCCTTCATCTCGATCAGCGTCGCGGTCGTGCTGCACACCGGGCAGGAGAACTACGCCCGCATGACCGAGTTCGTATCGCCATTCAACGAGACGCTGATCGACCCAACCTGGCTTGGGCCCTGGGGGCTGGAGAGCCTCCCCGGCATCGCGTCCCTCAGCGGCGAAGTCGGCCGGCAGGCTTTCATGATCGGCTACATCAATGCGTTTACCGCCTACACGCTGCTGAGCCTGGCCGTGCTGCCGCTGGTCTTTTTCGTTCGAGTGCCGGGACGGAAATAGCGGCGTGGCCGCGCTCAGGCGAAGCTCTGCGTCCGCATCGTGCTGCGACGCGCAATCCGGCCGGCCACCATGCCGACGACGAAAGCGATAACGAGCGCCGCGCCGGACACCCAGTGCGGCAGCACGTCCAATGCCGCCAGCGCCACGGCCGGCGTCAGCACCGCAACGGTCGCCCAGAACAGGACGGCCGCACGGGCAATCCAGCGACGGCGGCTTTCGGTGGCCGCTCGCCGCATGGCGATGAGAGTTCTGGCGAACATGGCCAGGCAGGCGGCGATCAGCGCCACGGTGATCCCGATCAGGCTCAACGAGACCGCGTCCATATCAGCACCTGGAATCTGCTTCCGCGGTCCGCCCGTCGCTCCCCTGTGCCACCCGGCGCCGGACCGCGGCGGAAGCTTCCGTCGAACTTCTTAACGGATCGTTAACGTGCTGCCGCGCCGGTGCCCGCCTAGAGCAACCTGCGTCCTAACGGACGCAGATAAGTTGCTCTAACTTACTAAGATAGATCAATTTATCTTCGATCAGGTGATTCCACCTGATCGAAGATTGATCTAGAGGAACAGCCGCTCGCTGCTCAAATCGGTATAAAGGCCGGCAACGAATTCGCCGTAGCCGTTGAACAGCTGCGTCGGAACGCGCTCGCCGGTGCCGAGCACGCGCTCGGTCGCCTGGCTCCAGCGCGGATGCGGCACCTTCGGATTGACGTTCGCCCAGAAACCGTATTCCTGCGGCTGGATGCGCTGCCAGAAGCTGAGCGGCCGGATATCGGTGAACTCGAAGGCGACGATCCCCTTCGTCGACTTGAATCCGTATTTCCAGGGCGCCGCAAGGCGCAGCGGCGCACCGTTCTGCTTCGGAATCGGCTTGCCGTAGAGCCCGGTCGCGATGAAGGCCAGCTCGTTCGTCGCCTCCGCGACCGTGAGCCCCTCGACATAAGGCCAGGGATACCAGTCCTCGCGCTGGCCGATGGCGACCTTGATATTCTGGAAGCTCGTTATCTTGACGTATTTCGCGCCGGAAAGCGGCCGGGCCAGATCGACCAGCGCCCGCATCGGGAAGCCGCTCCACGGCACCGCCATCGACCACGCCTCGACGCAGCGGTGGCGATACAGCCGTTCTTCCAGCGGCATCTTGGCCAGAAGCTCGTCAATGCCGATCTGGTGTTCCTTCTCGACCATGCCGCCGATGGTCACCGTCCACGGCCGGATCGGCAGCTTACGTGTCCGCGCATGGATATTCTTGGAAGACCCGAACTCGTAGTAATTGTTGTAGGTCGTCGCATCCGCTTCGGCGGTGACCGCACGGTCGAGCGCATAACGCTCGTTGCGCTTCAACGGGTAGAGATGCGCGCTCGGATCGGGCTCATTGGCAACCGCGATCTCTTCCTCGCTGTCGCAACCGATCAAAGCTGCCGGCGCCGCCAGAAGGATCGGCCCCGCAGCGGCGGCTTTCAGAAACCGGCGGCGGTCGCAGAAGACGGACTCCGGCGTTGCGGCACTTTCAGGCAGCTCCCAACCTCGGCGGATTCGAGCCAGCATCGCGGACCTCCATCGGTACGCCCCGCTTTCACATTAGCAGAAGCAGGCAGGAAACGGCAGGCAGCCGGCGTGGCGGAGGAGAAGGGCGTCCGCCACGCCGACGGCGCCGGCAGGTTACTTCTTCGCCTTGCAGGGGCTGCAGGCTTTCTTCGCCGCGCAGGGATTCTTGGCTGCGCAGGGGTTGCTGGCCTTCTTGGCCGCGCAGGGATTCTTGCCCTTGCACGGGCTGCAGGCCTTCTTGGCCGCGCAGGGATTGGCCTTGCAGGCAGCGAGCTGAATGCGGGTGTCCGCGGCCTGGGCGGTCGCGGCCGGCAGGACGGCGGCGCCGGAGAGCGCGACGGCGGCGCCGATCGCGACGACGGTACGGGTCAGTAACGGTTTCCTGGGCTTCTGCATTGTTTTGCCTCCAAACACGTATTAGCGGGCCCACTCGGCGGAGCCCGGTGCCGCGGCCGCTCCCTGTCAGGAATGCCGCTGCCTGCACGGTCGCAAATACGCATGAAGCGCCAATAAGGAAGATATAAAGATTTTGTAAGGGCCGGATAGGCCCTTCCTACTGCGGCAGCCGGAACCAAAAGCGGATGTCGTCGCCGGCCAGCGCTACGCCCACCGTTCCGCCATGCGCCTCGACCAGCTCCTTGACGATGGCGAGGCCGATGCCGGCGCCGCCGCTCTCGCGCGAGCGCGATTTCTCCACCCTGTAGAAGCGCTCGAAGATCAGCGGCAGGTCGCCTTCGGCGATGCCGTGGCAGCGATTGGTGAAACTGACGGTTACTTGGTCCGCTTCCGCCTCGACGTCGACGCGGAGCCGGCCGCCCTGCGGCGTATATTGCCAGGCGTTCTGGGTGAGGTTGCGCAAAACCTGCAGCAGCTTGTCCCGGTCGCCGTTGACCTCGATCGGCGCGTTCGGCATGCCCGTTTCGACATCGATCCCGCGCGATCCGAACTGGAACCGGTCGAGCTCGATCGCCTGGGCGATCAGCACGCCGAGGTCGACCTGCTGGCGCTGCAGATACGCCTTCGCTGCATCCGCCTTGGTCAGTTGGTTCAGGTTCTCGACTAGCCGGACGAGGCGCATGATCTCGTCCTGCAGGATGCGCAGGGTCTCCGTCGACGACTCGACCACGCCGTCGTCCATCGCTTCGAGATAGCCGCGCAGGCTGGTGAGCGGCGTCCGGAGCTCATGCGCCAGGTCGACGACCATGGTGCGCCGCAGCGTCTCGACCTTCTCCAGGCTGTCCGCCATCCGGTTGAAGGCGAGACCGAGCCTGCCGACCTCGTCGGTCGAGCGCACCTCGACCCGGGCGCTGTAGTCGCCGGACGCGATGCGCTGGGTCACGTCCGTCATCTGCGACAGCGGCCGCAGCACGGTCCGCGTCAGCAGAAAGCTCAGCAGCGCGGCCAGCACCGCAGCGACGATGCTGGCGTCGATCAGATAGCTGTGCACCGAATCGACGAACATCTCGTGCGTGTCCGACGGCTCGATATTGTAGCGCTTCATCAGCTCCATGAAGTAGTCGGCGGCCAGCACGTCGACCGCGACCCAGACGACAAGGATGACGATGCCGATGACCGGGAGGTTGATGGCGAGCAGCTTCCAAAGCAGCCTGTTCCTCATCGCCGCCGGCACCATCAGACGTCCTCCGTGTCGGCAAGGCGGTATCCGACGCCGTGCACTGTCAGCAGATAGCGCGGCCGGGAAGGATCGGGCTCGAGCTTCTGGCGCAGCTTGCCCATATGCACGTCGATCACGCGGTCGATGACGTCGCCGCCATCGCTGTAGAGGTTGTCGAGCAGCTCGTTGCGCGAGAAGACCTTGCCGGGATAGCGCATCAGCGTCTGCAGCAGCTTGAACTCGAGCGGCGTCAGCGCCACCGGCGCGTCGTTCATGCTGACGCTATGCTTCGCCGGATCAAGCCGGATCGGCCCGTATTCGCATACGCCGTCGAGCGACGCCGGCCGGCCCTGCGTGCGCCTGAGGATGGCCTTGACCCGCTCCACCAGCTCGCGCGGGCTGAAGGGCTTCACCACGTAGTCGTCGGCGCCGATCGACAGGCCGACCACGCGGTCCATCTCGTCTGCGCGCGCCGTCAGCATGAGGATCGGCACGTCGGAGTCGCGGCGCAGCTCGCGGCAGACCTCCCAGCCGTCCTTGCCCGGCAGCATGACATCGAGGATGACCAGCGCCGGCCGCTCGCGCCGGGCGCAGTTGAGCCCGGCGGGGCCGTCGGCAGCCCGCAGCACGGTAAACCCTTCGCGAACGAGGTACTGCTCGACCAGCGCGGCGATGTTTCGGTCGTCCTCGACGACCAGGATCGAACGGCGATGCGGCGTCTCGGCCATGCGCTCCGATACATCCTCGTGCGGCCGGACGCAACAGAGACGGCGATAACGTTCGCGTCAAGGCTCGGTGCGCGAAGGTGCGGCCTCACCGCCCCGGGCTGCCAACAGAAGGAAGATAGCCGCGGTCAGGAATTGGGCGCAGAGCCACCAGCTCTGCCATACATTGAAGCTCAACTGCCCGATCACGAACACCGCCGCAACCAGGGCGGCGCCCGCGGCGAGGGCCTCGCGCGTGAGCGGCAGCCGGAGCAAGCCGATCAGGCATACGGCATACAGCGCCGCGTAGAGCGCCGCCCCGATGCCGCCGAGCTCGAGCCAGAGCTGCAGCGCCGCATTATGGGGGTGCAGCGGCATCAGCTCGATCTTTGCGCCGCGGTGGAAATACGTCACCGCCATGATATCCGCATACCGCGGATCGTTGTCCGCCCGGTTTTCCCGATCCTGCAACAGGCGTCCCGCATGCAGGCCCCAGCCCAGCAGGGGCTTCGCTTCGATCTTGTCGGTGACATACCGCCATATGATCAGCCGATGACCCGTGGAACCGCCGACGATCCTGCCTTGCGCCTCGATCCGCGCCGGCAGATCGAGCGTGGCCAATGTCAGGGGCATGGCAACAAACACCGCCGGCAAGAGCACGGCGAGCGCGAGCACGGCGCGGCGGCCGAGCCAATACGCTCCCGCACAGGCAACCGCGCTGGCCGCCAGCGCTATGAAGCTGGCGCTGCTGCCGCCCAGCACGATCGCGGCGGCGGCCGCCGCCATGGCCGCCAGTGTCAGCCGCACGTCCTGACGGCCGCCGAGCATCGCGAACAGCACGAGCAGGATCAGGATAGCCAAGGCGCTGAAGGGAAGCGCCGACAAACCGTCGATGAAGCCGGGCGTGTCTTTCGGAAGCAGCAGTCTGATCGCCTCGTGGACCAGGATAGCGGCGCTGCCGATCAGAAGACCGGCCGAGAGCCAGCGCGCCGCCGCCGCACGGCCCGTCGGCGCCAGGGTCATCGCCAGGCGGCAGAGCAGCAGGCCCGCCGCGACCGTCAGTGCCAGTCTGGCAAAGCGTGCGAGCGAATGCCCCGGATCGATCGACCATGATGCCGACGCGAGGCTCCACGTCAGGACCAGCGCGAACACGACGATAAGCGGCATCCAGAATCGAAGCCGCCACGGCCATGCGAGGAATGCGGCCGCCGCCAGCGCGCCCAGCATGACGACCGGCAGGAGCTTGTTCTCAACCGCAGCGACAAAGGGAAAAAGCAGGGCTGCATAGTTGAGCGGGTCACGAAAAGGACGCGGTTGCATGGCGCGTAAGCTGCGCAGCTTCACCCCGATTTGGCAAGGCATGCCGTCGTCTATTTGACGGTGCCCGCCGGCAGCGACAGCACGTGGGCGGCGATCGCCCCCGGCCGCGTGAACCACACGCGCTCCGCCAGCGCATGGCGCACGATGTGTTCCAGCGCCTGGCGGAGCTGGCGCAACCGGAAGGGCTGCCCGACAACGAAAGTGTGCAGCGCCAGCCCCATGACGAGCGGCTGCTGCTCGGAAAGCTCCACCATCTGGTCGAACTGATCGGTCAGCATCTGGCGGAAATCCGCCGCGGTGTGGCGCCGGTTGAGATGCGCCGGCGAATCGTTGATTTCCACCGGGTATGGCACGTGGAGGATCGGCCCGGAGCGGGTGCGCATCCAGAACGGCTGGTCGTCGCAGGGCCAGTCCATCAGGTAGGTGTAGCCGGCCTCCTTCAGAAGGTCGGGCGTCACCCGCGTTTCCGAGATCCAGGGGCCCATCCAGCCGCCCGGTGGCTTGCCCTCATGCCGTGCGATGGTCTCGGTCGCCTCGCGGATCAGCGCGGCTTCCCCTGCCTCGTCCAGGTCGCCCTGCCGTTCGGAGTTGGTGCGGCCGTGCCCGACGATCTCGTCGCCGCGCTTGCGGATCCGCGTAAGGATCTGCGGCGCGTGGCCGTAGACCTCGGTGTTCAGAAGATGGCAGGCGGGCAGGCCAAGCTCGTCGAGCAGGTCGAAGATGCGCCAGACGCCGACCCGGAGGCCATAATCGCGCCAGGCATAGTTGCGGGCGTCGGGCGCCGGCCCGGGCTCGGTGGGCGTATGGCCCATGCCGCTGCCGAAGGCGAAATGCTCGACGTTGAGCGCAACATAAAAGGCGAGGCGCTTGCCGCCCGGCCAGGAATAGTCGGGCCGCTCGATGATCGGCGAATAGTCGTAGCGGTCGTGCTTCGGCAGCTCCATGACGCGTCCCCCGTCTTCCGATGCCTCACAGCGGCGGCGGATCCTCCGCGATGACGCGATCCGCAAACCCGTTATCGACGCAAGTTTCGTAGGAAACCGGGCTGGCAATCAAGCCGCCCGACAGCATCGCCGCCTGGAGACGCTCGAAGCCGGATCGCGGCAGCCGCGGGTTCCGTCCCCAGATGCCGAGCGCAAGGTACCGCTCGGCACAGCCAGCCAATAGCGGCTCATCGACGTCCGGGAAGAAATCCGCCACCGCCCGGGCAATCTCCGCAGGGGCATGCGCATGCAGCCATTTTTGCGTCCGGTACATCGCGCGCGTCATTCGGTAGATCTCGTCGCTGCGGCGCCGCAGCGTCTCCCGCGGCGCGTAGAAGGTCGTGTAGGAACAGGGGCCGCGCGTCGCCGCGGCATGCCAGATGTGCCCGGCGCCGTCGCGCACCAGCTGCTCGGCGAAGGGCTGGAACAACTGAACCACGTCGAGCTTACCTTCGCGAAGCGCGGCCGCGTTTCCGGGCATGGTTCCGCCGGCGAGGCGGTCGAGCGCGGACGGGTCGATCCCCGCCCGGCGCAGATCGTCCTGCAGGCACATCCATGGGGTCGGCACCTCCGACACGCTCGCGAATCGGGCGCCGAGCAGGTCGGCAAGCCGGAAATTCTCGCGCGGCGCCCGTCCGACCAGGAAGAATGGATCGCGGGTCACCACCTCGCAGAAGCCGACGATCGGGCTTTCCGGATCGCGGTTGCGGCCGACCATGAGACGCATCGGCCCGCCCCAATAAACGTCCCCATCCTCGTCTGCGCGGTGCGATGTCTGGTAGTTGAGGTCGGGGCTGTTCGTCAGATCGACCTCCACGCCCTCCGCCTCGTAGGCGCCCAGCGCGTGCGCCAGGTAGAAGGGCGTGTAGAAGACCGCCCGAAACGTCTCGTAAAGAGCTATCGCCATCCTGCGCTCCGTGCATCGCCGAGAATCCTGAGTCGAACACAAATCCCGGGCCTCTACAAATCGCAGAATTCCGTGCGATTTTGAAACCGGCCGCTTCCTTGACTAGTATCGGGCGCGAAACGCCCGTCGTCTCCTCGTCAAAAAAGCAGAAACGCCTGGGAGAGCCTTATCGAAATCGTCCTCACAGCCTTGACGGAGTTGTTTGCGCCGTCGCACCTGCTTTATCTGCTCTATGGCGTCGTCGTCGGCCTGACGGTCGGGATATTGCCGGGGCTCGGCGGCATCGCCGGCTTGTCGCTGGTCCTGCCGTTCGTGTTCGGCATGGAGCCGATGGATGCGCTCGCCATGATGGTCGGGCTGACCTCTGTCACGTCGACCTCCGATACCTTCCCTTCCGTGCTGATGGGCGTACCGGGAACGGCGGCCGCCCAGGCGACGGTGGTCGACGGCTTTCCGCTGGCGAAGCAAGGGCAGGCCGCGCGCGCTCTCAGCGCCGCCTTCACCGCGTCGCTGTTCGGCGGCGTGTTCGGGGCCGTCGTGCTGACCGGTGCGGTTTTCGCCGCGAAGCCCATCATCCTGTCGATTGGCTTCGGCGAACAGCTCATGCTGGTCGTGCTCGCGCTCACCATGGTCGGCATGCTGACCGGCGAGAGCGCGCTCAAAGGGCTCACCGCCTGCGGCATCGGCCTTCTCATCGGCGCCATCGGTACGGCCCATGTCACCGGGCGCATGCGCATGGCCTTCGACTCGCTCTATCTGACCGACGGCGTGCCGCTGGTCGTCGTCGGGCTCGGCATCTTCGCGGTGCCCGAGATCGTCGACCTCCTGTGCCGGCGCACGACCATTTCCCAGACCGGCGGTCTCGGCGCCGGCTGGATGGAAGGGGTGCGCGACGCGATCCGTCATTGGTGGATCGTGCTGCGCTGCTCTGGCATCGGCTGCCTCGTCGGCGCCCTGCCGGGCCTCGGCGGGTCGGTCGTCGACTGGATCGCCTACGGGCATGTGGCGCAGACGTCGCGCGACCGCGAAAACTTCGGCAAGGGCGACATCCGCGGCGTTCTGGCCCCGGAATCGGCCAACAACGCCAAGGAAGGCGGCGCGCTGATCCCGACCCTGCTGTTCGGCATTCCGGGCTCGGGAAGCATGGCGGTTCTGCTCGGCGGCCTGATCCTGGTCGGGATCGAGCCCGGCCCGAACATGGTGGACGAGCACCTCGGTCTCACCTTCACGGTGATCTGGTCGATCGCGCTTGCCAACGTCTTCGGCACGATCTTTTGCATTGCGCTCGCAAAGCCGATCGCCCTGCTGACCACGATCCGCTACACGCTGATCGCGCCCTTCATGCTGGGCATCATTTTCTTCGCGGCGTTCCAGGCTTCCCGCGATTGGGGCGATCTGGTTGCCCTCCTCGCCGTCGGCACGCTCGGCGTCTATATGAAGCGCTTCGGCTGGTCGCGGCCGGCACTGCTGATCGGTTACGTGCTGTCCGACAAGGTCGAGGATGCGGTCTATCAAACCGTGCAGGCCTACGGCTTCTCCTTCCTCGAGCGCCCGATCGTCATCGGCCTCGTCCTGTTCGTCGCGTTTTCCATCGTCATGGCGCTCCGCAGCAAGCGGCGCGCGTCGATCGAGGGCAAGCCGGAGCATGTGCCCACGCGCCGGACGCCGCAGATGATCTTTTGGGCCATCCTGCTGCTGCTGCCAGCCTGGGCGCTGATCGACGCGATCGGTCGGCCGTTCAGCATGACGATCTATCCGATCACGGCGGCGGTCGCCACGCTCGTCCCCCTGCTCCTCGTCGGCGGCCGGCTTGCCGTGCAGCGCGGCCCGCACGTCTTGTTCTACGACTCGACCCATGAGGCCGATGCCGCCGGCGGCAGCCGTGCCGAGCTCTATCTCCTCTGGCTGATCGCGCTGCTGGCGCTGTCAGCGCTGATCGGCTTCGTCTTCGCCGTCGCCGCCTTCATTTTCGTCACGCTCCGCTGGAGCGCGCGCACGTCGGTCGCGTGGAGCGCCGTCGGCGCGGCCGTATTCGTGGCGCTGCTCGCCGCGCTCGGCAAAGCGCTCGTGCTGGAATATCCGCAGGGCCTGCTGCAGGTCTATATGCCGATGCCGGGGCTGTTCTTCTGACCCCGGCGCAAGAAATCCGGCGGCCAAAGGCCGCCGGTCAAAGACTTCGCGAACCCGGTCAGCTCACGTCGTAGCGGTCCTTCAGCCATTTCTTCAGCCAGGCTTTCGCTTCCGGGCTGATGGTCGCGGCATCCTTCATGACCCGTTCGGCGTCCTTGCCAAGCGTCTGCTGATACGGGCCGAATATCTTCGCTCCTTCCTTGCCCTTGAAGGCCGGGTCGTTGACGACCTTCTGAATTGCCGCCTGATAGGCCGCCAGGACGTCCGGCTTGGTCGCCTTCGGCAGCAGCAGCATCTTCGCCGCCATCACGCGGATGTTGAACACGGTCTTCCACGCCTCGAAGCCGGGGCCCGACGGCTTCTTGCCGTGGATGCGCTCGTAGGCTTCGATGAAGGTCGGCACGTCCGGCGCCATCGGGTCTCGAACGATGTCGCCTTTCGCGTCGGCGTAGCCGAGCGTGAAGAGCGGAATTGCCTGCCCTTCCTTGATCAGCGGCAGGATATGTTTCTCATAGGACGCCATGTTGTCGCCGTTGATCTGCACTTCGTTGCGCATGTAGGCGAGCCGGCCCTTGCCGCTGCTGAGCCCGAAGATCGGCTTCACGTCGAGGCCGAGCAGCTCGTAGGACAGCAGCATCGGCATGTCTCCGGCGGTCGGCGAGCGTGCCGGCGTCTTGAGCGCCTTGCCCTTGAGCTTTTCGACCTCGCCCGGGCCGGCGCCCGCTTCGGGCCGCGCATACACCATAACGCCGAAGGGCGAGGTGACCAGCGGCACGAAATCCTTGAAGTCATATTTCACCGCCGGGTCGTCGAGGATCACGGCGAAGATCGTGCCCGATCCGGTATTCGCGACCATGAGGCCCTCGTTGCCGCCCTTGCGCGCAAACTCGTTGATGCCCTTGATCGAGCCACCACCCGGAATGTTCTGCACAATGGCGGTGGGGCTGCCCGGCAGATGCTTTTCGAAGAGCGGCGCGAAGAACCGCGTATAAACCGATCCGCCGCCGCCTTCTCCGAACGGCACGATCATGGTTATGCGCTTGCCGGAAAAGTCCGCCGCCGCGGCGGATGCCGCCCACAGCGCGACCGCGCCGGCCAAGAGGTGGGCTCCGTAGCCGAATCGGCGACGAGCTATTCGCATGATATCTCCTCCCTAATTTTTTGCGGAGACAGTCTGACGACCGTCTTTGGGGACCGAACGCGCCCGATCTGCGCACGATAACATGATGATAGGGCGGCGTCACCCCGGGGCCTGCGGCCGCTCCTCCGTCGCAATCCCAGCCGGACGGCCGCCGAGCCAGCCCATCATCCGGTCGGCCTGCGCCAAACGCCGCTGCAGGAACTTACTCGTCTCCTCCTGCCGCGCCGACCCGTCGCGCCGCCATACGGCGAGCGTCGTCAGGAACAGCGCCGTCAGCCCGATCTCCTCGATCTGGCGGCGGCGTCCCGGCGCGTCCAGCAGCGCGGCATCCCGCAGCCAATTGATCAGGCGCGACAGGCTGAAGATCATCGGCGCCCAGTGGTGCGGATGGGAGGGATAGAGCTTCTCGCCCAGCATCTGGACGGTGACGTCCCGGTGCGCCGAAACCGCGTTGAACCAGCGCATCAGCAGCAGGTGGAGGCGCTCCGGAGCCGGCAGCTCCGCGAAGCCCGCCGGCGCGGGCTGAAGCATGGCCTGCAGCGCCCGGCCGAACCAGGCGTCCGCCAGCGCATCCAGGTCGCGGTACAACGCGTGCACCTGGGCCAGCGGGACGCCGAGCCGGTCCGCCACCTGCCGCAGCCGGACGTTGCTCCAGCCCGTCTCTTCGGCGAGCGCAATCGCCGTATCGACGATTCGCGGCCCGAGCACATCCGCGCCGAGGGCCGCCTTTCGTGGGGCTTTGCCATTCATCGATCCGCTATCTCCCTTGCCATCGGCCATGCGCGACCGTTATCACGGACGACACGATGCGCTGTCGGTCCTATTGAGACATGTGATGCAAAGCGATGCGAGGCAAGCTGCGGCGACCATCCTTGCCGACCTCCGGGTTCGGGAGAATGGTAAGAATACGCCGCTTGGCGAAATTCCGGCGCTCTGCCGGCCCGAAACCCTCGACGACGCCTATGCGGTCCAAGCACTGCTCCGCGCCCTCCTCGAACGGCGCGGGCTCGGGCTGCCTTGCGGCTGGAAAATTGGCTGCACGACCGCCGTGATGCAAGCCTATCTGAAGATCGCCCACCCCTGCGCGGGGACGCTGTATCGCGGGACGCTCCATGAAGGCCATGCGACCTTGCAGGCGTCCGGTTATTTCAAGCTCGGTCTCGAATGCGAGATCGCGGTGCGGATGGCACGGGATTTCGATGCGCGGACGGACGGCAACCGTGCCGAAGACGTCGCGGCGGCGGTCGGCGCAGTCATGGCTTCGGTCGAGATCATCGATCACCGGTTCCGCGACTTCGCCACGGTCTCAGTACCGAGCCTCGTCGCCGACGACTTCTTTTCTGCCGGTTGCGTGATCGGCGAAGGGCGCTCGCTCGGTGAGATGGGCGACCTCGCCGCGCTGTCCGGCGGCTTTCACATAGACGGGGCACCGGGCGAGCGCGGCGACGGCGCCGCGATCCTCGGCCATCCGCTCAACGCCCTGGCATGGCTAGCCGGACACCTCGCGGCGCAAGGCATGAGGCTCAAGACGGGCGACGTCGTGACCCTGGGAAGCGTGGTCAAGCTCATCTACCCCGCATCCGGCGCCCGGATCGAGGCGCGCTTTGACGGTCTTCCGCCAGTCACGCTGAGAATCGAGTAAGTGTTGTGCGACAGCCGGCAAAGGCTCAGGCGCCGCAAAAAAAGGAAGCCCCCGGGAGGGGGCTTCAAGGTTGCAAGGGAGAAGGTTCGCAGGGAGTCAGGCGTTTCAAGCGCGAGGGTGATCGGAGATCCATCTCTCTACAGGGTGCGGTGTGATGCTTGATCCGATCCACCGTCGCGCTTGCCTATAAGAACGTAAGCCGGCGGCGGGTGGGGTTAGGCCGGTACGATTTTTTTGCTGCAGGCACGAAAAAGCCCGCTTCCGATCGGGAAGCGGGCCGGATCGCCGGGGCGCGTCGAATTTATTTCGCGCCGGTCTTGATGAAATAATAGTTGCTGACGACCTGGGACCCGCTGGTTGCCTGGCCGACGGCGTCGAGCGCCTGGCGCAATGCGCCGAGATAGTCGTTGGCCTGCTCGACCTGCGGGCGCGCCTTGGCGAACAAGGGCGTCGGCGAGGCGATGACGACCAGCATCTCCGTCCCGTAGGGCGGCGCGACGGTATACTCCTGCGGGCCGTCGCCGATACGCACCCGTTCGCCCGCCTTGACGGCGTTGTCGGTGCGGTCCGCTCCCGGCAGCATGTGCAAGACGGTGCCGTCATGCTGGATGAAATCGACATAGAGGTACCCGTCGTAGAGGGCGGGCGCCTCAGCCTCGACCACGAGCTTCTCCTGCGCCGCGAAATCCGGGCCGTGCTGATAAGGCTGGATGACCGGCAGGCTCCTCAGGTCGGCGCGGGCGCCGGCCTTCTGATGCAGAAGATCCAGGACCTCGCATGCCGGCCGCCCGGCGACCATCGCCTGATTGACGATTTTCGCATTCCGCTCGAACCCGGCCAGCTGGTCGGCCAGGCGGCGCATGTCGGCGTCGCTGGCGACGTGACCGGAAACGACGATCCGCATGTCCTTCGACAGCGTCGCGGTGAGGGAGGCGCAGTCGAACCCGCTCAAGGCCTGCGTAAGCTGCATGATGCTGCCGGCGGAGGGCGCGGCCATGCCGCCGCCCGCACCGAGCGAGCGGGTCAGCTGGGTCCGGCTCTGGTTAAGCTCATCCTGCAGCCGCTTGTTGTCGCGCACCACCTGGTCATAGTCCGGCGCGACGCCGAGATCGACATAAGGAACCATGATCTGACCGGCAAAGACTCCGACCATGAGGCAGGCGGCGAGCGAAAAGCCCATCGCCGGCGAATGGATCACCCGGTTGACGAAGGAGCGCTGGCGCGGCGCGAAGGGGACGACCGTGCTCGCCGCCTCGGTCTCCGCCGCCGGCGCCTTGCCGCCCTTTGCATGGATCTCACGCGAAAACGCCAGGATCGCATCGTCCGACTCGTCCCAGTCGATCGGCGTCTTCGCGTCTTCATACAGACGCATCACCCGCCGGTCGGCTTCGGTCAGATCGTCGTCTCTTCGTTCCCGTACCATCTCGTCACCTAAAATCCTGAACGGTCCTGTTCCGACTCTTTACGTTTGCTCGCCGAGCACGCGCTGCCGCAGAGTCTGTCGTGCGTAGCGAAGCCGGCTCTTGACCGTTTCCCGGTTCGTTCCCGTCGCTTCTGCGATTTCCTCGTAGCTCATCTCCGTTTCCAGAGACATCATCAGCGCCGTTCGCTGTTCGGCGGGCAATTCCTCGATCGCGGAGAGGACGTTGCGCAGGTTCTGCTTATCGCCGAGGGCCTGCTCCGGGTTTCTTGTCCCGGTAAATTCCAGATTCGCCGCTTCCGCTTCGTCTGCCACCGCCTCGTCCATCTCGAGCTCCCGGTAGGAGCCCTTCTTGCGATACCAGTCGATCAGGTGATTCCGCGCGATCCGGTAGAGATAGGGCGCAAACCTGCCGTCGGCGCTGTAGCTTTCGTTCTGGACGGCCCTGATCACCCGAAACCAAACCTCCTGTGCCAGTTCCTGGGCGGTCGCCTCCGATCCGCACTGCCGGGCAAGAAACCGCCTGAGCCCGGCGCGGTGCCGGCGATAGACCGCCTCGAAGGCCTTCTCGTCGCCGGTGACATAACGAGCCATCAAGGACTCGTCCGACACCGTTTCCTGAGAGCTGCCTTCGAACATTAGAACGTAGCCTTGCGGTGATAGGGGTTAGGCCGGCGCAATTTTTCTGCCCACGCTCGGGTCCGGCGCCTGTTTCTCTTTATTGTCAGAGGTTTCTCCGGTCTATCAGGGAAAACTACCGTGCCGAATTAGGAATTATTACCTGTTTATCCATCGCCCCGGCGGACGATCCTATTTCTTGGGTGCGCCCGCGGTCCTTGCCCGGTGCGCCTTGATTGCAGCGAGCGCCGCGCGGATCTGCCCGGCATAGTCTTCGCCCTTGGTTCGCGCCAGCGCCATTGCCTCGACGATGATGCGCTGGAGTTCCGGGTCGGCCTGCGACTCGCCGAGAAGCAGGGCCGAGGTTTCGGACTTGTCCGCTTCGGGCGATTTGGCGCCCTGGGTCTCGCGGTCGCGATAGAGCTTCACCGCATCCAGCGCCGCCTGAACCTGGCTCTGGTAGCTCTTGCCCTCGGTGCGCGCGCGCGTCATCGCGATCTCGATGATCTCCTTCAGTTCCGGCTTGGCGACGGCGACGGCGACCGGCGCACCGGCGGCGGCGACCGCGGCCGGCGACGTCTCGGTCTTGCGATGGGCCTTGATCGCCTGCAGGGCCGCGCGCATCTGGCCTTCCCGGCCCTCGCCCTTTTTCTTCGCATCGGCCATCGCGGCGTCGATCACGCGCCGCAGATCGGCCGGGATATTCTCGCCGAGCCCGAGATCGGTCGACGAGACGGCCGCCATGGCCGCGCTTGGCTTGGCCGCCGGCGTCGGGGCGAGCTTGGCGATCTGCGCCTGACGCTCGCCCTCGGCGGCCTTTTTCGCATCCGCGAGGATGCGGTCGCGCTCCGCGTCGGCCTGCTTGTGCGCCATCGCCACGGCCGCCTCGTATTTGCGGGCGGCTTCCTGCTTGGCAACTTCGAGCCGTTTGGCCTCGTCGGCCTTGATCCGGCTTTCGAGCGCCGCCAGATCCTTCGCTTTCTTCGCCTCGGCCTCTTTTTGCACCTTGGCAAGCAGCGCAGCCGCCTTTTCGTCCGCCGCGCGCTTCGCGTCCGAAAGGGAGGACTGCAGCTGCTTGTCGGCGTTGACCCGGGCAACCTCAATCATGCGGAGGCGCATAGCTTCCGCCGCTTTCTCGGCATCCTCCAGCGTCTTGCGGTAGCTCTCCGCGGCCTGGTCGTTCGCTGCCGCCAGTTCGCGCTTGCGAGCCTCGTCTGCCTGCTTTTCCGCCTGAGCGAGGAGTTGCCCCACGGCTTGATCGGCCTGTTTGCGGGCATCGGCTGCCGTTGCCTCAGACGCCTTTCGGGCCTGTTCCGCGGCATCCGCGAGCGCCTTCCGGCGCGCTTCGTCCGCCGCGTTGGCGGCCGCGGAAAGCGTCACCTGCTGCGCGGCGACGGCATCGCGCTCGGCCTTCGCCAGCTCGTCCTGGAAGCTCTTCTCGGCTTTCTTCGTCACGGCCGCGACCACCTGCTGGCGCGCAGCCTCGGCTTTGCGGTCGACCTCCTCGCGCTGGCGGCGGATCTTGTCCAGCGCTTCGACCGCCGCCTGGATCTGCCGCGCATAGTCCGCACCGTCGGTCTTGGCGTCGACCATGGCGCGGTCGATCACGTCGAGAAGCCCCGCGTCCGTCCCCGCGCGCGGCACCGTCTGCACGGCGGCCATCTTGTCCGCTGCCGACGCCGCGGGCCTGCGCGCGTGCAGATCCGCCAGCCGGTTGCGCGCCAGCGCCGCGAAATTCCCCGCCGGGAACTGTTCGAGATAGGCTTCGAAATCTTCCGGGCGAGCGCTGCTGAAGATCGACTGCCAGAAGACGACCTCCCGGTCGACCGCCTTGTCCGCGCCCTTCTGCGCTTTTTCCGCCACCTTTGGCGGCTCGGGATTGAAGAAGAAATTCTCGGTGATCGAGGAGGCCGTCCAGGGAACCTGCAGCCCTTTGGTTTCCCTGATCACGGAAGCGCGCACCTGCTTGAAGGTCTCCTCGATCGAAACGCCTTGGTCCGGCAATGCTTTGACAAGCGCCCCGGTGTAGAAGCTGTTAACCCCCGTGCCGTCCGCCGCGACGTCACCCGGCGCGGCGGCATAGGCGATATAGGTGCCCGCTGGCGCGCGGGCCTGAGCCAGGCCTTCGGAATAGAACTGGAATGTGTCGCCGAAGGGATTGTCGCGGCAGGCGTCGAGGATCACCACGTTGAGCTTGTTACGCGCGCCCGCCATGCGGCCGATGACCTTGTTGAGGTCCACCGACTCCGGCTCGACATGATCCTCCACGCTGATCGCCGAGCCGATCGGGATCATGAAGTTCTTGCCCCGTATCTGCACGGCGTGGCCGGCGTAGTAGAAGAGGCCGATGCCGCCTTTTTCCAGCTCGTCGCCGAATTCGACGATGGCGTGGTGCATCTCGCGCTGCGTCGCGTTGAGCCGGGTGATGACCTTGAACCCCAGGCGGCCGAGAACGTCGGTCATCGCGCGCGCGTCGTTGATGGTGTTGGGCAGCGGCGACTGTGCGTAAGCGCCATTGCCGACCACGAGCGCGACCTTCCGCTCCGCCGCGGCCGCCGGCGGCACGGCCGCAAGGAAAACGGCAATCAGCAGGAATGCGCACGCCCAACCCTGGGCCAGCACGGCGCCGCGCCGCGCCGATGCCCTCACGCGGCCTTTCGTGCCTGCTGACATATCCGGTGATGGGCTTCCGCGCATCCTACCCCTAGGCCGCCTCCCGCCAATACGCATCCCGTCCGTGCCGAACGGCCGCATCGCCCCGCGGGCCAAGTCGCCGGCGTGGGGAAACACCGCTATCGCAAATCCCGTGCGACCCGAAACCCGTTGGTCGAGTAGCGCACGTTGAAATCATACCGGAGCCGGCTCGCCGAATGGGCATAACCGGCATCGTTGCGCCAGGAACCGCCGCGCAGCACGCGCGCGGTGCAGTCTCCCTGCCCGGCTGCCGACCCGTCCGTCGGCGTACGCTCGTAGCTTGCGTTCCAGCAATCGTCGGTCCATTCCCAGACGCCGCCGCTCATGCCGTGCACGCCGAACGGGTTTGCCTTGCTCATGGTCACCGGCGCCGGCGACTTGTAGGTCCAGGCGCTGCCGCATTCCTTGCAGTCCGCCATGCCGGCGTCCATGCGATCACCCCACCAGAATCGGCGGTCGCTGCCGCCGCGGGCGGCATATTCCCATTCCGCTTCGCTGGGGAGACGGTAGGGCTGCCCGGTAACCTTCTTCAGCCAGTCGAGGTATTCCTGAACGTCTTTCCAGCTCAGCCTGTGCATCGGGGCGGTATCGGGCACGTCCTTGAGGTCGGGCGTGTAGGTGCAGGCCTTAGCCGCCGCGCATGCCTTCCACTCGACGACCGTGACTTCGTACTTGCCGATCGCAAACTGCCTGGCGACGCGGACCGTGTGGGCGGGCTGCTCGGACGGGTCGCCCTTCTCCGAGCCCATCCGGAACGATCCTGCGGGCACTCGAACCAGCACGGGACAGTCGGGGCAGTCGCGAAGCTCCCCAGCCGAAGGCGCCGACGCCGTATCGCGCGGCGGGATCATGGCGACTTTCGGCGCAGGCGGCGCGGGCTTCGTCTCGGCCTTCGGAGGCTCGCGCAACAGATGCGAGGCGACATAGGCCGTCGTGCCGTCGCTCGTGCGCACCTGGTACCAGTTCTGCCCGACGACACGCCCGGTGACGACGATCCGCTCGCCCTTGCCCGCCGTCCCAAGGATCGGAGCGGAGGGGTCGGGGCTTTCCCGGATGTTGGCGGGGACGACGACGTCGAACTCGCCCTGCACCGGCTCGATCTTGGGCGCCGCGGGCGCGGCCTTGGCGGGCGCCGGCGTCCGCAGCACGGAGATGCGCTGCTTCGCCTCGCTCGCGAAGCGCCCTTTCGGAAAGACCTCGAGATAGGCTTCGAAATCGGCCGGATTCCCGCTCTCCTTGATCATGTTCCACAGCGCGCCCTCGAATTCCTGCGACCGGCCCGAGGCTTGCGCCGTCTCGCTGCCTTTGGCCGGCGGGCGGTCCTCGAGCCGCGCATGCGGCGTCTCGGACTGTGCGCGAAGACGAACGCCCCGGTTCACCACCTGCGCGTCCTGGTCGCTTTCGGCTGCGGGGCCGTCGCGCCCAGCGCCATAGGGGGATACGAGATAGATGTCGCGCGGAAACGAGGAGCTGTGCCAGGGAGATTGCGACCGGTTCGTCGTTTCGCTCACCGCCGCACGGACCGTCTTGAAGACATCGTCGGCCGAGCGGTCCGGGGTCCCGATGACGTCCAGCAGCTCCTTCGTGAAGACCGAAAGCGGCGGATCGGACTGCTGGGCCGCCGCCAGGCCGTTCGAATGCGCGATCAGGAAATTCGGCGGCGCGACGACAGGCTCGGAGCCGACCTGCAAACCCCTGTAACGGCTCTTGACGGGATAGGGGGCGGTATCGAGGACGACGAGCTTTGCCGCCTTGCTCGAATCGCCGCCCAGCAATTCTGTCACCCGGTCCAGTGCGATGGCGCCGGGCACGGCGTCCCCGCCGGGGCCGGCCTTCGCGTCCACCGGCACGATCAGCATCCGCTCCGGCGACGCCACCGTATGGCCCGCAAAGTAAAAGAACACGATTTCGCTGTCTTGCCCGCGCTGCCCGAGCAGGGACAGCGCATCGCTCAACGCGGCCTCGGAAACGTCCTCCATCAGGCGGACCTGAAAGCCGATCGACTCCAGTTTGCGCGCCATCGCGCGCGCATCGTTGAGGGTGTTGTCGAGCCGACCGGCCGCATACTGTGCATTGCCGACGACCAGCGCCTGCCGCGATCCGGCCTGCCCGGACGCCGCCGAGTCCGTCGAGCCGACCGCCGCCTGCGCCATCGAGGACGCCATCAACGGGGCGGTGAGGGTGAGCCCGCCTGCAAAAAACAGCCCGGCCGCCGCGGCGAGGAGCAGGAAGGCGCAGTTCCGCACGCGGCGCAACGCCACGGGGCGTCCGCCCGCGATTCGCTTTGTCCTACGAATGCTTCCCAGTGCCGCCATGCGCAACCGCCACCAGCCGTCCGACAGGTTGGATCTCAGAGTGAGAACACATGCACCCCGACGCGAGATGGCATCGGGCGGCGCTGTGGGCGATCGCCGTCTACCGGACCACCTTTCGTCGGTGCGCCTGTCAACTCCTATCCTGTTGGAGTATATCCTATATCACTAGTTGCGCAATGATGCCCGTTGCACGGCGGACGGCCAGCGGCCGCGCAGCAGCGCCATCGGGATCGCACTTCGGGAACGCCGAGCCGACCGGAGGTAAGGCGAGCCCTCTTTCGATTTCAACCAGCGCGCTCGCCGTTATTTCACATATATAGTGATTTTCCGAGAGTATACGGGCGGATTGTGCGGGATGTGCAGGTGGTCGCCCAGCAAGAGCTGCAAGGTATGCTTGCCGGGAGGAAGCTCGATGACGGCCTCCGACTGACCGGCGCCGAAGTGCAGGTGATTCTTGTCCGACGGTATCTCCTGGTCGAAGGGCGGCAACGGCGCGTCGATGATCAGGTGATGATGGCCCGTGTTCGCCTTTTCGACGCCCGCCGGTGCGATGCCGGAATTACGCAGCCCGAACCAGACGCGGAACCGTCTCGAGCGTATCTCCTCGCCGTCGTTCGGCCAGCCAATATAGAGATAAGCGTTCTTCGCCGCCGGGGTTTCTCCAGCCGGGGCGGGCGTCGCCGTGAGC
>Ga0299906_10000869_pt1 | contig 26611 bp, 24 predicted proteins | sample RVTome_14_FD_200259 | JGI IMG/M metagenome (GOLD analysis project Ga0299906, IMG submission 200259) | Soil microbial communities from uranium-contaminated site in the Upper Colorado River Basin, Wyoming, United States - RVT145D125 (version 2) ...
TCGAGCCCAGCCACGCCTCGCGGAAGCGCCGCTGGGCGTCGCTGAGCGTCTGTCCGGCATGCTCGGCCGCGACCAGCTCGACGTGCGGATTGGCGACGAGGCGCAGCGTCGCCGACCGCCGCGTGCCACGACGCTCGAACTCCACTGTCAGCTCGGAGCCCGGCGCACGCGGGGCCACGATACGCTCGACATCGGCGGCCTGGGTGACCGCCTGTCCGCCGAGGGCGACGATCGCGTCGTCACGGGCCAGCCCCGCCTCGAAGGCCGGCGAGCCGAACGGAACGTCGGCCACGATGCGCGCACCCGGCCGGCCGCCCTGCAGCGGCAGGTCCCCCGCATGGCCCTCGGCGCTCTTCGACCGCAGGAGCAGGCCGGCACGCTCGAGCAACGGCGCGTAGTCCACCACCTCACGGCCGGCCACGTACTGCGCCATGAACCGGCGTGCGAAAGCCGCGTCGCCCGAGACACCGGCCAGCACCTCGGTGACGTCGTCCAGCGTATAGGGTCGCTCCACGTAGCCCACCACGCCGCCGCCAGGTCGTCCATGCCGCTCCCACATCGCGCGCATGAAGTCGTCGAGCGTCACGCGTCCGTCCGTGCGATCGCGCAGTGTCAGGTCGAGTCCCAGGCCGATGACCTGGCCCCAGGCGTAGTAGGACAGGTAGGTGTTGGCGAACGCCGTGCGGTCGATCGAGGTCGCCGCGTCCACCATCGGCGCGAACTGGCTCATCTCCACCGCCGAGCGTACCAGCCGGCCGGGGCTCGTCACGACCGCGTCGATCGCGCGGCCCATGTCGGCCGCGAACCCGGCGACGTCGGTCAGGCCGGCGCGCTGCATCACGAGCGGGCCGTAGTAGCTGGTGAAGCCCTCGGCGAGCCACAGCTCACCCGACATGTTGGCGGCCTCGAAGTCGAACGGCTCGAGCGAGGCCGGCCGGATGCGCTCCACGTTCCAGGCGTGGAAGAACTCGTGGGCCACCGTCTGGAGCAGATCGTCACGATCGATCCGGATCGACGACGGGGAGGTCAGGATGGTGCTGTTGCGATGCTCCATGCCGTCGCCGTTGGCCCAGGGCCCGTAGTCGGCAATGAACGTGTAGCTGTTGCCGTCGAAGACGGGGAACTCGTAGAACACGCCGCGCATCTCTCGCACGATCGACTCCACGTCGCGCGCGAACCGATCGACGTCGTCGTCGCTGCCCGCATGGTGCACCGCCAGCCGGAACACCGGCGTGCGCACGCCGTCCGGCACCGTGAAGGTACGGAGCGCGAACGGGCCGAGCTCGCTGGGGCTGTCCATCAGGTACTGCAGGTTCGGCGCCGTGTAGTTGAACGGATCGCGCCCCGGCAGCAGTTGCGTCGCCACCGCCCACAGGCTGCCCGGCGGACGCTCGAAGCGCACGCGGACGGGTCGCGCCTCGAGGCCCCGCGCCCACATCAGCGCGGCCGGCATGTTGATGTGCGCGTGCGTCGTGTCGATCGCCAGGTAGGTCCCATCCACGCGGTCCCCGTAGATCCGGTACCGCACACGCACGGTGCCGTCGTGGCCGCTCACGTTCCAGCCGTGCGGATCGGGTCTCTCGACCGCCAGCGCCGCGCCGTCGGCGTCGGCGATCTCCACGTCGAACACGTTCTTCGCGAACTCGTGCAGGGCGTACCGCCCTGGAGAGGTCCGGCTCATCCGCAGCTCGAGCGTGCCGGGCGGCAGGTCGGGAAACGTCACCTCCACCGACATCAGGTGCTGTTCGGGCTCGGGAAACGACATGCGGTACTCGACCGGCTGCTGCGCGAGCGCGGCCGTGACGAGGGCGACCAGACACAGCGGGACAGCGGCCATGGCCCGACGAAGGGTCATGGTGGCGATGCTACTACACGGGGGCTACAGGCTCCGGGCAACACACTTGGGCCACAGGCGACGGGCTTCAGGCTCCAGGCCCTCGATGATCGAGCTGCCTCGCAGCGCCGGTGGTACGATTCGCGGCGCTCGTGACTGACCTCGTAGCGATCGACGTTGCCATCCTTCCGCCGGAGTCGGCTTCTCGCGAGGCGGTTCGTCTCAGTGCGGCGCTGCCCACCGGTGGGTTCAGGGGGCTTCGGCTGGGTAGTGAGTGTCTGCCGCACGTGACGCTCACCCAGCAGTTCGTGCGCGCGACCGACCTCGAGCGGGCGCTCGAGGCGGTGGGCGCCGTGCTTCGCGGCATGTCCGCGCCGCGGGTCGAGGTGACCGGCGCCGAGGCGAGCGGCGCCACGGTCTGGATTGCGATCGGGAAGACGCCGGCGCTGGTGGACCTGCACGAGCGACTGATGGCCGCGCTCGAGCCCTTCGAGCGGCCGGACGGCACCGAGGCCGCCTTCACCGGCGGCGACGCGCGACCGCGGGACGTCTCGTGGGTCGCCGGCTTCCGCCAGCGATCGAGCTTCGCGGCCTTCACGCCGCACATCACCCTCGGCCACGCCGCCCGCCGGCCGTCGGTTCGGCACACCGCCTTCGCGGCCAACACGATTGCCGCATGTCAGCTGGGCAAGTTCTGCACTTGCCGGACGGTCTTGCGCAGCTGGCACCTGCGGCCACCGGTTCAGAACCCGCACCCATAGCCGCCCGTGTCTTCGAGCTGCGCGCGATCGCCTGCCTGGCGAGCCAGCTCGAAATCTCAGGCCCTGGAGCCCGGAGCCCGGAGCCCGAAGCCCGTCAACTCCAGCGCTCTTCCCCGCCGATGCCGCTCGATGGTCTTCAGTGCGACGTCGGCCATCATGTCCAGGAAGACCGGGTCGTCGTTGGCCGCTTCGGCCCGCGTCATCGGCAGGCCGATCTCCCTGCACACGTCGCCGGCCTCACGATCGAGGTCGTACAACACCTCGATGTGATCGCACACGAAGCCGACCGGGCAGATGACGGCGGCCGCCAGGCCTCCCGCGCGCGCCTCGCGCAGGTAGTCGCAGACGTCTGGCTCGAGCCACGGATCACCCGGGCGGCCGCCGCGGCTCTGGTAGACGAGCACCCAGTCGTCGATCCCGACCTCGGCGGCGACCAGCCGCGCCGACTCCCGCAATTGCTCGGCGTAGCGGGACGTCTCTGCCATGGGCACCGGGATGCTGTGCGCCGTGAAGACGAGCCGCGCGCGCGGTCGCACGTCACCGGGCAACCTCACGAGCGCCTCCCGCACGTGTGCCGCGTTCACGCCGATCCATTGCGGGTGATCGAACCAGCTCCCGGTGTAGGTGACCTCGACGTCCTTCCCCTCCTGCCGCAACGTCGCGCGGGCGGCAGCCACGTTCTCGCGGTATTGCTGGCAGCTCGAATAGGAGTGCTGCGCGGCCAGGATGAATCCGAGCGCGCGGCGCGCGCCGGCCGCGTGCATCTGGCCGAGCGTGTCGTGGAGCAGCGGGTGCCAGTTGCGCATGCCGACGTAGACGGGCAGGGCCACCCCCGCGCCGGCCAGCCGGCTCCGGAGGCCTTCGGCCTGCCGCAGCGTGATGCCGGTGATCGGGGAGACGCCGCCGAAGAGCTCGTAGTGGCGCACCACCTCCTCTACCCGCTCCGGGCTCACGCGGCGGCCGCGCAGCACGTTGGCCAGGAAGGGCCGGATGTCGGCGAGGCCCTGCGGCCCGCCGAAGGAAACGAGGAGGACGGAGTCCAACACCGGTGTGGTCGCAGGCAGAGGATGGCCGTGGCGCGCACGGCGGAACGCATGGCCATTATATGCAGCGGGACGCGTGCGACCTCCTCGCTTCAGACGGGAACCGTCGAGACTCACTCCAGACGCAGCGCGACGGTCGGATCGATACGCGTGGCGCGACTCGCCGGCAGGTACGCCGCGACGAGCGCCACTGCCACGAGCAGCAGCGGCACGACGGCGAACGTCAGCGCGTCGGTCGTGCTCACGCCGAACAGCAGGCCCTGCAGCAGACGCGTCGCGCCCAGCGCCGCTGCGACGCCGAGGAAGGTGCCCGCGACCGTGAGCGCCAACGCGCGGCGCAGGACCATCAGCAGGACGCCGGTGCGCGGGGCCCCCAGCGCCATCCGCACGCCGATCTCGCGCGTCCGGCGGTGGACGACGTAGGACAGCAGACCGTAGAGGCCGACGGCTGCCAGCGCGAGCGCCACGGCGGCGAACGCGCCGAGCAGCAGCATCGTGAATCGCGATCCGGCCACCGCGTTCGAGGCGAGCTGATCCAGCGTCCGGACGTCGCTGACGGGCACGGTCGGATCCACCTGCGCCACCACGTCACGCAGACTCGCCGTGAGCGCCGGCAGCGGCAGCGACGATCGCATGACGAGCGACATGTCGCGCGCCGGCAGGTGCGCGAACGGACGATACACCTCCGGACCGATGTCCCCGGCCGGGCCGTCGTACATCACGTCGCGCACGACGCCGACGACCGTCGACCAGTCCTGGGCCCAGCTCACCTTGAAGCGCTTGCCGACCGGATCGTCACCGGGCCAGTGCTCGCGGGCCATGGTCTCGTTGATCACCGCCACGTCCTGGAACCGGTCCGAGTCCTGGAGCCCGCGGCCGCGCACGATGGTGAGCCCCATGAGGCGGAGATAGCCGGGCGTGACACGCCGGTCCCAGAAGGCCGACGACAGCCCACCCGGCACGTAGCGGTCGTCCTCGGTCTCGAAGATGTACTGACCCACACCGCCGCTGAACGGGACGAGCGGCGGCAGGCTGACGGCCTCCATGGCCTCGACGCCGGGGAGGCCGGCCACCCGCTCGAGCACCTGGTCGTAGAACACGCGCCTGGGCGCGTGCAGCTCGTCGGTGAGGAGTGGGTCCGACTCGTTGCCGAACCGGCTCTCGGGCGGCGTGATGCGGGCGGTCACGAGGCCGGAAGCCCGGAATCCGGGGTCCACCTGCAGGAGCGCGGCGAAGCTCCGGATCAGGAGGCCCGCGCCCGTGACGAGCAGCACGGCAAGCGCCACCTCGCCCACCACGAGCGCACCGGCCGCGCGCCCCGGCGATCCGCTGGACTCGCGGCTCTCGGACTTGAGCGAGGCCTGCACATCCGCTCGCGACGACCGGAGGGCCGGGACGGCGCCGAACGCCAGCCCCGTCAGCAGGCTGACGAGCAGCGTGAAGCCGAGCACCCAGGCGTCGATGCCGATCTCGGCGGCGCGCGGGACGTCGTCGGGCAGCGTGCCCAGCAGCAGCGGAATGCCCCAGACGGCGAGCACCAGCCCCGCGGTGCCACCGAGCAGGCCGAGCACCGCGCTCTCGGTGAGGAGCTGCCGCACGAGCCGGCCGCGGCCTGCGCCGAGCGCGTGCCGGACGGCGAGCTCGCGCTGCCGCCCGCGGGCGTCTGCCAGCAGGAGGCCAGCGACGTTGGCGCACGCGATCAGCAGAACACAGCCGACCGCCCCGAAGATGACGAGCAGGCGCGTCCGCACGTCGCCGACGATCTGTTCCTGCAGCGGCAGGATCTGCCATCCCTGGCCGTAGTCGGGCGGGAGCGGCCAGATGGTGTTCGACGCGCGCATCTCCGGCACGACCGAGAGGAACTCCCGGCGGACGTCGGCCGGCGTCGCGGCGGACGAGAGGCGGCCGACGATCTGGCCGCGGGGTGCGCGACTGCCCCACAGGTCGACGGCACTGAGGCGATCGAGCCGGAACGGCAGCCAGATCCGGACATCGGCCGCCGGAAATGCCAGCGTCGGCGGCATCACGCCGACCACGGTCCGCGGCTCGCTGTCCACCAGGATCTCGCGACCGACGATTGCGGGGTCGCCGCCGTGGCGCTGCCGCCAGAGAGCGTGGCTGAGCACCACGACGCCCGTCGCCCCGGGCTCGTTCTCGCCGGGACGGAAGGTCCGGCCGAGCAGCGGCTCGACGCCCAGCGTGGTGAAGAAGTTGTCCGACACGTGCGAGGCCGACACGCGTTCGGCCAGCTCGCCCTCCGCGGCCAGATTGACCGCGAGCCCGGTGTCGTAGAGGGCGGCGGACGCGAGCGCCGGCACGCGATCGCGCAGGACGACGTACTCGCCCGCCGACAGCCCGGCGTTCCTCGTAACGAGCCGCCCGGGATCCTGGAAGGGCAGCGGCCGGAGAAGCACGGCGTTGACGACGCTGAAGATGGCCGTGTTGGCGCCGATGCCGAGTGCGAGCGTGACGACGGCCACGGCCATGAAGCCAGGCCGCCGACGCAGGCCCTGCAGGCCGTGCCGGAAGTCGCGCGCGAGATCCTCGAGCCACGGCAATCCGCGCTGGTCGCGCATCGCCTCCAGGGCCTGCGCCGTGCCACCGGCGCGGACGCGCGATGCCCGCAGCGCCTCGCCGTCCTGCACGCCGCGCCGCCGCGCGGCCTCGGCGGCCAGCTCCACGTGGGACCGCAGCTCCTCCTCCATTTCGCGGTCCGGGCGTCCCTGCCGGAGCGCACCGAGCAGCCGGGTGATCCATTCCCGCAGTAGCGACATGCGAGCCTCCAAACTACTCCTGCCCGTGCAACAGAGCTTGCATGATGGCCGCCATACGGTCCCACTCGGCTCTCGCCGTCGTGAGCTGCCGGCGCCCTGCAGCCGTGATCTCGTAGTAGCGCGCGTTGCGATTGTTCTCGGTAACGCCCCAGCGCGCGCGGATGAAGCCCCGCTGCTCCATCCGCATCAGTCCCGGATAGAGCGTGCCCATGTTGAGCTGGAGGGCGCCGCCCGACACCTGCTCCACGCGCGCGGCAATCGCGTAGCCGTGCAGCGGTCCGAGCGTGGCCACCGTCTGCAGGATCATCAGGTCCAGCGTGCCCTGCAGCACGTCCGCCTTGGCCTCTCTATTGGCCATACGAATGGAGTCTACACCATTCCATTGGCTTATCAAATGAAGATGAGAGGGCCGGGCGGGTGGTTCCGTCGGCCACGTCCGCGCGCCCGGCTGCGCCTGACCGGCCGTCTTGACGACCGGCAGCCGTTGCGGATAGCTTCAGGGCCTCAGTTTGTGCCGGTGCTCCCGCCCCCGAGGGCCGGGAGCGGTAAGAGGGAACCCGGTGAGAATCCGGGGCTGCCCCGCAGCGGTAAACGGGAACGACCGCCGTCATCACGCACTGGCCCCGACGGGCCGGGAAGCGACGGCCAGTAGGTCCGGCGCCACGCGCCGGTCGCCCGCAAGCCCGAAGACCTGCCGGTATCGTCAACCGACCTGAGCCTCCGAGGGGAGGACGAGGGCGCCCGCCTCGGGTTCTCCCGTACCTGTCCTCGGCGCGTCAGGCCTTGGCCGAGGGGTCAGGAGCTGCCGACATCGTGCCGGATCCCGTCGCGCTCTGCTTCAGTGGCGGCAAGGACAGCGTGCTCGCCCTCCAGGAACTGCGGAGGGACGGGCGCTGGCACGTCGTCCGGCTGATCACGACGGTGACCGACGCGTACGACCGCGTGAGCATGCACGGCGTCCGCCGGTCGCTGCTCCACGCGCAGGCCGCTTCGCTCGGCCTGCCGCTCACCGAGGTGGTCGTCCCGCCCGAGTCGTCCAACGCCGTCTACGAGCGCCAGATGGGACACGCGTTTCGCGCGCTGCGGGCCGAAGGCCTCCGGCACGTGGCCTTCGGCGACATCTTCCTGCAGGACCTGCGGGAGTACCGCGAGCGGCACCTCGCCGAGTTCGAGCTGGACGGGGTCTTTCCGCTCTGGCTCGCCGATACCACGAGCCTGGCCCGCGCCTTCATCGAACACGAGTTTCACGCGATCGTTGTGTGCGTGAACGCGTCGATGCTCGATCGCTCCTTCGCCGGCCGCGCCTTCGACGAGGCGTTTCTGGCGGCCCTGCCGGAGGGCGTGGACCCCTGCGGGGAGCGTGGCGAGTTCCACACCTTCGTGTCGGACGGGCCGGTGTTCGATCGACCGATTCCGTTCGAAGTGGGCGCAACCGTCGACCGCGCCGGCTTCGTCTTCTGCGACCTGCGCGGCCATGACGATGCCGCGGAACGTCCCTCATCCGCTTCGACGAGGAGTGCCTGACCGATGACCTACCGACCCCGCACGTCTCTGCTCCTGGCCCTGCTGCTCCTGAGCGTGGCCGTCCGGCTCGTGCCGTTCGTGCTCGCGCGCGTCGGCATCTCGATCGACCCGGCGGACACCGTCTATCCGTGGAACTTCTCGCCGCTCCTGGCCGCGAGCCTCTTCGGCGGCGCCTGCCTCGCCGATCGGCGACTCGCGTGCCTGCTCCCGATCGCCTCGTACTTGCTCGGCGACCTGGGCATCTGGCTCCTGAGCGGGCAGCGCGACTGGGCCTTCTATCCCTACCAGCCGATCGTCTACCTGTCGCTGGCGCTCGTGGTTGCCACCGGCTTCCTCGTGCGAACTCGGCGTTCCATGGCCCGGATTGCCGGCGCCGGACTGTTGTCGGCGGTGGCGTTCTTCCTGATCACGAACCTGGGCGTCTGGATCGGGGGCGGTGGCGCGAGGTATCCGCTGACAGCGGCCGGGCTCGTCGAGTGCTACGTGCAGGCCATCCCGTTCTTCCGCAACAGCCTGATCGGCATGGCCGTCTTCCTGCCGCTGCTCTTCAGCCGCGTCGGGCTGGCGCCGGCCCGGGCGCCCCGCCGCCTGCCGGTCCTGCTCGGCAGGCCCCGAGCAACCGTCGAGGGGCCGGGTTGAGGGCGATGCCGGAGCACCGCATCGTCTCGCTGATCGCGAGCGCCACCGAGATCGTCACGGCGCTCGGCTACGGGTCGCAGCTCGTCGGCCGCTCCCACGAGTGCGACTACCCGCCGTCGGTCGCCTCGCTCCCGGCGTGCTCGAGCACCAAGGTGGACGTGCGCGCATCGAGCCGTGCCATCGACGATTGCGTCCGCCGGATGGCCGCAGACGGTCTCTCCGTCTACCGCGTCAACGCCGCCCTGCTCGACCGCCTGGCGCCCACCGTCATCGTCACGCAGACGCAGTGCGAGGTGTGTGCCGTGAGCCTCCGCGACGTGGAGCAGGCCGTCTGCGACGTGGTCACGTCCCAACCGCGGATCGTGTCGCTCGAGCCGATGGCGCTGGGCGACGTCTGGACGGACATCCGCTCGGTCGCCGACGCACTGGGCGACGCGGCGCAGGGCGAGCGGCTGGTGGCATCGCTGCGCGAACGACTCGAGCGGGTCCGTCAACGTGTGTCGGGCCGGCCGCCGCAGTCGGTAGCCTGCATCGAATGGATCGATCCCCTGATGGCAGCGGCCAACTGGGTGCCGGAGCTCGTCGAGACGGCGGGCGGGATCGCCGTGCTCGGGCACGCCGGCCGGCACTCGACCTATCTGACGTTCGACGAGCTGGCCGCCACCGATCCGGACGCGATCGCGTTCATGCCGTGCGGCTTCGACATCGAGCGCTGCCTCGCGGAGCTGCCGGTGCTGACGTCACGTCCGGAATGGCGCGAGCTGCGAGCGGTGCGCCAGGGCCACGTCTTCGTGACCGACGGCAACCAGTTCTTCAACCGCCCGGGGCCGCGTGTGGTCGAGTCCGCCGAGATCCTGGCCGAGCTGCTGTATCCGGACGTGGACTTCGGGCACTGGGGAACCGGATGGCGTGTGCTGGAGGCGCAGGAACTGACAGGATGAAGTGTGGCGGTGAGGCAGGGATTCGAACCCTGGGTAGAGGTTTAAGCCCCTACAACGGTTTAGCAAACCGCCGCCTTCAGCCTCTCGGCCACCTCACCGCAGACGGTAAGTATACGGCGCGCAAGGACTTCGTCGATCACGTTTTTCTGTGCAGATCTACTACGGTTTTTCAAACCGCCGCCTTCGTCAGAGTCGGCCGGAAATCGGCTAATTTCGCAACGTCCCGTCGACGAAGTCTGGGCACACTCTCGAAGAGGCATCGAAAATCCTGTGCACGCTGTTGGCGCACGTTGTGCGTCATTGCGGTTTCACAAGTGTCGAGACCATCGGGAGCGCCGATGGCGGAGATCTCACTGACGACTGGTTCTGGCAAGCAGGACCTCGCCGTGAAACGCCGCCGTGGAACGCCAGTGGTGTGGCCTACGAGTGTGCCCAACCCGGTCCGGGAACGATTCACGTGGCAAGCAACGCCAACCAGGCGATCTGCGTGCCGCGAGTCGGAATGTACGGATTCGTCGCTGTTGACGCGGTCGACGGCCGATCAGACGCACGTCCGGCGCCGACCAGCGCCGACCCCCATGTTCTTGTCGATTCGCGCGATCAGGGATGCCGTTGGCAAATCTTCGAAGACGCGATGACGCCACGGCGCCTCTTCTCTCAACCGGGCGGAAAGCCCAACGCTTCGTCGATCTCGTAGTCGCCATCTGGCCACGCCTCGCCGGTGATGCAGGTAAAGCATGCGGCGCCGGCCTCGGCCGATCCGATCGCCCAGATGAACGACCCACAGGCACAACGCGTCCCCGCCTTGCGCGCGTCCACGGCCTGCCTCAGCCGGCGAACGAATTCCGCCCTGTCAACCGAGGGATTGTTCTGCATGTGCAGGTCCACGTAACGGTCGAACGGGATGGGCACGAATCCGGCCTGAACCTTGGACACGGCGCCCAGGTGTCGCCCTTTTAGCAGCTTCGTGATCTCGCCGAGCCGCTCCAACGGGATGCCGTCCTCGCCAAGATCAATCGTCGTCTTGATCTGGAGCATTGGCCTGCGGGCCGCCTGCTTGCGAGGCTTGTTCTTCTTCCTTTTCATCTCTGCTCCCGTGATCCTCCGACCGGAGCGCGAGGTCAACCTTGCACCAGCGTGAAAGCACACGGTCGACGTTCTCACGGACGCGATCGCGCGCGTCCCAGCGCTCGACGCCGCGGGCCAGGAGCTCGTCGTACCGTGTCTCGTCGTGGCGCACGTGCGCGACGACCGCCAGTCGCACCGCCCCTCGTCGAGGCGCTTGGCCGCAGCCCTGCGTCCGACGCGGCCGCTGTACTTCTTGCACGCGTGCGAAGCGATTCGCTCCGCCCGATCGGCCGGGCAGCCCGGGTAGCGCTGGCGAATACGTGCCACGAACTGCGCAACAAGCGCAGCGTCCAATCCGGCGCGCCGTTCCGCCTCGCGTTCGCGGCGCCTCGCCCGAGCCTCCGCATCCTTCAGGCACTCGGCCTCGGCGCGTTGAAGCGCTTCTTCCTCGACCAGCAGTCCCTGGCGTTCGTACCGCTTGCGTGCGCGGCTCCATTTCAGCACGATGGCGGCGAGCGTGGAATACTTTCGGGCCCGCCGCGTGAGCGCCGCGTCGCCGGGAGACAGGACCGTGAGGTGATCGAGATCCGCGCAGCTCAGACACAATGCGCCGCGATTGCCGGCCGCAGTCGTCGCAACGCGACTCGCGGGTAGACACGAAGACACGCAGGTCGTGAGATGCGCGATCGAAGGCGGCGCTTTCGGTGGCCATGGATTCATCCCGGGCCTGATCGCTGACGTGCATGACATGATATCGATTCGGACGTGGAATCTGATCTCATCGCGACGAAGTCCGTGGCGGCGCTCGCACTGGTCCTGACGCCCCACGGCCGTCTCCTTCTCGAACCTGCAGACGACGCGGGGGCGTTGCCGCCTGAAGTCTCACATCGGCTGCAGGAGGCGTTTGCGCGTGGATCCGGGCATGGGCTATTGCAGCTCGGCGCGGCCGAGGTGGGGACCATCCTACCGCCCGTCTTCGGATACTGGCGCGAGTTCGGGGCCCGGTACGTGAGCGCGGTGTGTGGACAAGAGGATCTGGGCGCCAGTCGCTCGCACACCATCGTCAGTCCTCCACCGCCCGGCGAGCTCGATACGCTGGCGGCGGCGGCGCCGCCCATGTCCGGCGGGGAGTACCTGACGCCGGACGTGCTGGAAGCGCTGTGGAACGAGCTGGGTGCAGCGTTCCAATCCGAGCTGGCGGAGTGGAAGACCTCGGTTCAGGACTTCCTCCGACGCAAGAGTCCAGCGTGGCATGTGGTTGGGCGCGTGCACTTCAATCTGGCGGAGAACCGACTGGATGCCGAGGCCCCGTTCGCCTTTCTCGCGACCTACACCACTCGGCTCTCAGAGCACGCCAAGGCCCAACATCTTCCGCTTGGCCGGGCCCTGACCGAGTACGCCGGCGCCGCAAACCGGCCCCGGCTCCTGTCGCTGCTCGTGCCGGTGCAGCGGGCGGCGGAGCAGTGCGGGTGGCTGAAGGCGATGGTCGACTCCGGTGAGATCTTTCACCCGCTGCGATGGACGCCCGCCGACGCCTACCAGCTCCTGACAGACCTTCCGCGCCTCGAAGCGGCTGGCGTGATCGTGCGCGTGCCCGGCACATGGCGCGCGAATCGTCCTGCCCGCCCCCAAGTGAGCGCCATCGTCGGTGCCAAGCCGCCGAGTGGCGTTGGCATGGATGCGCTCCTCGACTTCCGAATGGAGGTGACACTCGACGGCGAGCACCTGACTGCGAGAGAGATCGACCAGCTCCTCGCGGCGTCAGATGGCCTGCACCTCGTTCGGGGCCGATGGGTCGAACTGAACCGCGCCACGCTTCGCCGCAGGCTCGACGAGTTTCGCGCAATCGAGATCGCAGCGAAGGAGAAGGGCCTCGATTTTGCCTCAGCGACGCGCCTGCTGGCCGGCGTCCGGGTCTCCGGCGATGAGCCGCTCGATGCTGTCGCCGCCGACTGGTCTCGCGTGGTCGCGGGTCCATGGCTCACCAAGACCCTCGAAGCGCTCCGCCACCCGGAGGCGCGCGCGCGAGTCGATCCTGGCGACGACCTGAAGACCGTTCTCCGCCCGTATCAGCAGGCCGGCGTGCGCTGGCTGCATCTTCTGTCCGGCCTACGGCTCGGCGCCTGCCTGGCCGACGACATGGGCCTCGGCAAGACCATCCAGACACTGGCCCTCGTGTTGGTGCGGCGTCGACAGGATGCGGAGCCTCGCCCGAGCGTGATCGTCGCGCCCGCGTCTCTGGTCGCCAACTGGGAGTCCGAAGTTCGACGGTTCGTACCGAGTCTGCGTACGCTCATCGCGCATCCCTCGGTCACCCCGACCGCAGACCTCCAGACCCTCGACTCCGGAAAACTGCGCGACGTCGACCTTGTCCTCACGAGCTACGGAACGTTGGTGCGCACACCGGCGCTCGCCAAAATCCAATGGAACCTGGCAGTCCTGGACGAGGCCCAGGCCATCAAGAACCCGAGCGCGAAACAGACGCGGGCCGTCAAGCAGCTGGACGCGCGAGCGCGAATCGCACTGACCGGCACGCCCGTGGAGAATCGGCTTGGTGATTTGTGGTCGATCTTCGATTTCCTCAACGCCGGCCTGCTCGGCACGAGCGCCGAGTTCGGCCGGTTCACCAAGCGGATGGCCACGAGCCCGCAGCGCGGGTATGGGCCGCTGCGAGATCTCGTTCGGCCCTATATTCTCAGGCGCCTCAAGACGGATCGGTCGATCATCGCCGACCTGCCCGACAAGACGGAGGTGAAAGCGTTCTGCTCGCTCACGCGCAGGCAGGCGGCGCTGTACCAGCGAAGCGTGACCGAGCTGCGCACCGCGCTGGCGGCGGCCGACGGGATCAAGCGCAAGGGTCTCGTGCTGGCGTTCCTCATGCGCTTCAAGCAGATTTGCAACCATCCATCTCAGTGGCTCGGGGACGGAACGTGGGCCGAGGCCGATAGCGGAAAGCTGACACGCCTGCGCGAAATCGCGGAGGTCATTGCCGCCAAGCAGGAGAAGGCGCTGGTCTTTACGCAGTTCCGCGAGATCACGGCCCCCTTGGCGGCTTTTCTGGGAACCGTATTCGGTCGCCCCGGGCTCGTCCTGCACGGCGAAACCGAGGTTAGGAAGCGCCAGGCGCTCGTCCGCCGCTTTCAGGAGGACGAGCGCGTCCCCTTTCTCGTGCTCTCGCTCAAAGCCGGCGGCTCCGGCCTCAATCTGACCGCGGCTTCACACGTCATCCACTTCGATCGCTGGTGGAATCCGGCCGTGGAGAACCAGGCGACCGATCGTGCGTTCCGGATCGGGCAAACGAAGAACGTGCTCGTGCACAAGTTCTTGTGCCGCGGCACGGTTGAGGAGAAAATCGACCAGCTCATCGAGTCGAAGCGACGACTCTCGCAGGATCTGCTCGAGGGCGGCGCCGAGACGCTGCTCACCGAGATGAACGACGAGGAGTTGTTGAAGCTCGTCGCGCTCGATCTACGCGCGGTCTCACAGGAATAGGGAGATGGACTACTACGGTTGGCATCCGTACGTGCGCGTCGCCGCGCGCCGCCGGCAGGCGGTACACCGATTGGCCACGCTCGAGAAGAACGGTCATCAGGTCTCGCCCGTCGTGATCGAGGGTCGCAAGATCGCGACGACGTTCTGGGGGAAGGCCTGGTGTGAGAATCTGGAGCGCTACAGCGATTACAGCAACCGCCTGCCACGGGGCCGGACCTACGTCCGGAACGGATCCGTCATCGACTTGCAGGTGGCGGCCGGGACAGTGACCGCTCTGGTGAGCGGGTCCGATATCTACGATGTCCGGGTCGAGGTGGCGGTCGTGCCGAAGGCCCGTTGGCGCGCCATCTGTCGCGACTGCACCGGCGGCATTGACTCGATCGTCGAGCTCCTGCAGGGCCGGTTGTCCACCAGCGTCATGGCTCGCATCTGCGAACCCACGGCGGGGCTCTTTCCTGCGCCAAAAGAGATCTCGTTCCGGTGCAGCTGCCCGGACTGGGCTTGGATGTGCAAGCACGTCGCCGCCGTGTTGTACGGTATCGGCGCGCGACTCGACGAACGGCCCGAGCTGCTGTTCTTGCTCAGACGCGTGGACCAGCAAGATCTCGTGACGAAGGCCGACAACGGCTTGCGGCTGGCGAGGACCGGACGTGCGGCCGGCAAGGTTCTCGATGTGGGCAATCTATCGCAGATCTTCGGCATCGAGATGGCTCAGTCCGAGCCTGCATCCGCGCCAGCGAATCGCCGGAGGAGAGTCGCGCGCGACCCGGCTCCGTCAGAAGGGCAACAGCGCGCGGCGGGGTCCGCAGCCCGCGGAACGAAGCCGGCAGCGGCGGTCGCGAAGCGCAGCGCACAGACGGCTTCACCAACGGGACAGAGGGTGCCCGGGTTGTCCGCCGCGAAGCGCGCGGCCATTGCCGCGCGGATGAGGAAGTACTGGCGCGACAGGCGCAGGCGCGCGCAATAGGATCACCACTCGTAGGGCATGATCGGCTTTCATCTCCTGTTTCCCGACGAAGCGGCAAACGCGTGCCGCACGGTGATTCCCGTCGGCAGGGCGGACCTTCCGCAGCGGACGTTCGCCTTCCTGGAAGCCTATTGCGCCGACCCGCAGTGCGACTGCCGGCGCGTGATGCTCAATGTCATCGACGCCGAGACACATACCCAGGTCGCCACTATCAGCTACGCCTTCGAGCCTCCAGAGCCGCCGTTCGAGGACGAAGAACAGATCTTCCTGGATCCGCTCAATCCGCAAACGGCGATCTCGCCGGCGCTTCTCGAATTGACGGCAGAGATGATGGCACGCGACCGCGGCTACCACGACCGGCTCGTGCGCCACTACACGATGTGGAAGCGCGTCGTCGACGACCCCTGGCATCCTGACCAGGCGAAGCTGCGAGCCATCCGAGGCGCTCCCGATCTTCCGCCGCGGCCGTGGCGCCGCCCTGCTCCGAAAACCGGCCCAAACGACCCGTGTCCGTGCGGGAGCGGCCGCAAGTACAAGAGGTGTTGTCGGGCGTGAGCGCCAAGGCAAGCACACGGGCGCAAAGTGACGGTTCCAAGGCTCGGTTTCGCCGGCAGGCGTTCGGATGGAGGTCGCACCCGAGGATTCAGAGCCGCAATCCCGGAGAGCTGGCGCACGTAGCCGGCATTGGCGTCCATCGGCCTGACCCTCAAAAGGAGCTAACGTATGGTCGGAGGGGTCCGGAATCGAGCGGCAGAGCTGCTCGTTGACATTTGCACGCGGTCGATGCGGGGCGGCGCCACACGACGTCTCGTTTGACGCCTCTTTCTACAAGAATGTAGAATGTTCTAGATTTTCATGAACGAACAGGTATGGAACGAGAAACGCAAATCTCCGCACTCGTATCCCGCACGACCAGCGAGTTGCTCGACCAGCACGTCCGCGCAACCGGCGTAAAGAAGGGGCATCTCGTCGAACAAGCCCTCCGTCATCACCTGCAGGCTCTGCAGGAACTGCCGGCCGACGTCGTCGTGCATCCGAGGCTCGTCGTAACCCGGAGGTCCGGTCAGGCCATCCTGAAGCAGATCGAAACGGGCAAGGCTTCCCGGGCCCTGCGCAGCCTGCTGCGTGGTTGAGATCCGAGCGCTTCGCGAAGACGACGACCGAGCCGCGTTTCGATCGGGCGATGCCGACCTCGACCGCTTCTTTCAACGGTTTGCCGGCCAAAACCAGTTCCGCCACCACCTGGGCGTCACGTATGTGGCCGCCGAAGACCGAACGATTCTCGGGTTTGCGACCGTCGCGGCGGCGCATGTCGAGATTGACGATCTGCCGGTCGTCGTCCGTCGAAAGCTTCCCCGGTACCCGCTACCGGTGCTCCGGCTCGCTCGGCTCGCCGTCGATCAATCCGCGCAGGGGCAAGGACTCGGACTGCAACTTCTTCGGTTCGTTCTCCGACTGGCCCTGCAGATGGCCGACGACTACGGATGCGTGGGCGTGGTCGTCGACGCCAAACCAGACGCGGAGGCCTTTTACACGAAGTATGGATTTGTCGCGGTCGAAGCGGTCGAGGGCCGATCGGACGCACGCCCGGCGCCGACACCCATGTTCTTGTCGATCCGCGCGATACGCGAGGCAGTTGGCAAACCGGCGCCGAAAGAGCGATAGGGCGTCACACTTTCCGGGGGCGTCCGGACGCCTTCACCCGCCGGTTCCTGTGGAACGTCGCCTTCGCGTATCGAGCATAGGGAACGAAGCTGGTTGCCGTCGAGCCGAGATCACGCATCGTCCCCGGAACCTGGAATTGGTCATCCCTTCGATCCCGATGCCACGTCAGTCGTTCCGCAGAACGACCATCGGGTCCACCGTGCTCGCTCGATACGTGGGCAGCAGGCACGCGGCGGTGGCCACCACGGCCAGGAGCACCGCGACCGCGGCGCTCATGGCGATGCCGGGAGGGCTCACGCTGACCGGGAGCGTCTGAAGCAGCGGGGCCGCCACGCCCGCAGCGACGAGTCCGGAGACAAGACCCACGACCGTGATCAGGATGCCGCGGCGGAGCATCAGCCACACGAGGCGTCGCTGATCCGCGCCGAGCGCGCCGCGGATCGCGCATTCGCGCCGCCGGGCCGCTCCGACGTAGGCGATGAGCCCGTAGGTGCCCGTAGCCGCGAGCGTCAGGCCGACCACGGCGAACGCCGTCATCAGCCAGAGGTAGGGCAGAAAGGTGGCGAGCGAGTCGGTGACGACCTCGTCCATCGACTTGACGTCGAACATGGCGAGATTCGCGTTCACGTCGCGCACTGCACGCCGAATCGCAGCCACCAGCGGCCCTGGCGCCCCCTCGTGACGCACGACGAGCGTCATCCCGAGATCGTCCACCTGCGACCAGTTCTGCGCGATCGGGTAGTACAGCTCCGGTTCGGCCGGTGTGGCGAGGTGCACCTGCCGCACGTCGGCCACGACGCCCACGATCCGTCCTCGATTCGTCTCGAGCCCGATCGGATCGGTATTGCCGAATCGCAGCCGCGCCAGTGTTTCGTTCACGAGAATCACTGGCGGAGCACTCGCCGTGTCGGCCGGCGTGAACGCCCGCCCGGCCCGGATGGGAATGCCGAGCGCCCGGAAGTATCCGTCCGTGACGTAACGCAGATGCATCGCGAACGGACTCGCCGCCAGCCCTGTCTGGCCCCGGAGGCGGAAGTCGGCCGAGCTCGCGGTCCAGCCCCAATTCTGCAGTGGCAGCACTTGCGTGATCCCGGCGGCCTGCACACCGGGCAACTGCCGCGCCCGGTCGGCGATCTCGTAGAAGCGCCCGGTCGCGACCGACTGTCCCGCCCCGTTCCGCAGCGCCGGATCGAGACGCTCGCCCAGATGGAACGTGATGACGTTCGCCGTGACCATGCCGCTGTCGGTGGCCCGCAACAGATACAGATCGCGGATCAGCGCGCCGGCGCCGGCGGCCAGGACGAAGGCGAGACCGATCTGGATGGCGACCAGCGCGTCGCGGAAGCGCCCGAACGTCGCTGCTCCCTGCCGGTCGGCATCCGCCAGCATCGCGCGGGCGTTCGTGCGCCCTGCCATGACGGCCGGTGCCAGGCCGAACAGCAGGCCCGTTCCGGTGCACACGACGGCCAGGAACAGCGCCACGCGCCAGTCCACCGAGGCGTCGCCGGCCCGCGGCACCTGGGCCGCGAGCATCGCGCCCAGGCGGTGGCTTCCCCACCACGCGATCATCAGGCCCACGAGCCCGCCGGCCCCGGCAAGCTGGAGGCTCTCGACGAGGCACAGGCGGACGAGGCGCAGTGGTCCGGCGCCCAACGCGGCCCGCACGGTCAGATCTCGCCGGCGGCTGAGCGCGCGCATCAGGGCCAGGTTGGCGACGTTCACGCACGTGAGCAGCAGCACTATCGTCACGGCGACGAACATCAGCACCAGCGGACGCCGCACGGTGGGCCCCGTCACCACGTCGTCCAGACGTTCGAGGCGCACGCCTCGCGGACCGTACGGATCGAGGCGTTCCGCCTGCAGCCGTGCGTCGATGAGAGCCAGCTCGCTCGCTGCGGCTTCGAACGTCACCGGCTCCCGTAGCCGTCCTGTGACGTAGCTGAAGCGCGGTCGCGCGCGCAGCCCCGGGTCCGCGGGCGGCTCCCATAGAACCCAGAGATCCGTGCGCGTTTCGCGCACGACACCCGGGAGGGACGACGCGGCAGAGTACGGGAACTGGAACGATGCGGGCATGACGCCGATCACCGCGAACGGCTCGTTGTCGAGTGTGAGCGTGCGTCCGAGCACTCCCGGGTCGCCGCCGAGCCGTTCCTCCCAGAAGCGACGGCTGACGACGGCGACGGCGGCGGAGTCGTCCGGAGCAAAGGTGTGCCCGAGAATCGGCTCGACGCCGAGCAGTGAAAACAGGCTGCGCTCGGCCCGCACCGTCATGACGCGCTGAGGCTCGGCGTCGAGTCGCAGATAGCGTGCCGAGAGCGAGTAGCCGGCGAGCGCCTCGAAGGATGTGCTGCGGTCTCGATAGTCGTCGAGTCCGTCCACCGATTCGCCGCGTGTGGCAGGTGTGCCGTACAACTGCACCAGCCGGTCCGGACGTTTGAAGGGCAACGGCCGCAGCACGACGTGATCGAGCAAGCTGAAGATGGCGGCCGTGGCGCCAATGCCAAGCGCAAGCGTCAGGGTCACGGTGATCGCGAAGGCTCGGTCGTGGAGGAGGGCGCGCAAGCTGTGGCGCAGATCCTGCCGCAGTTCGTCGAGCGATCGCCACCCGAGCGCGTCGTGCGCGGCTTCGCGATGCCGGACGGGGCTGCCAAAGCGCCGTCGTGCATGCCGGCGGGCCGCGTCGGGCGCCATGCCCGCAGATTCGAGGCGCCGCTGCCTGAGGTCCACGTGGAGGCGCATCTCCTCGTCCAGCTCGTGGTCCACCTGCCGGCGTCTGAAGAGCATCCGCGTCCGGCGCACCAGCGCCGTCATCGTCCCGAGCAGACGGGTCACGATCCAACCTCGACGATGCGGGCGATGGCGGAGAAGACGCGCTGGAATCGCGACACCTCGATCTGGAGCTGCCGGCGCCCGGCGGGGACGAGCCGGTAATATCGAGCGCGGCGGTTCTCGGCGGTGGTGCCCCACTCGGCGCTCACCCAGCCCTTGGCGAGCATGCGCTGAAGGGCCGGGTACAGGGAGCCTTCCTCGACGCTGAGGACGTCGGCGGAGCGGCGTTCGATGGCCTCGGCGATTTCGAAGCCATGAAGTTCCCCAGCGGCGGCGAGCGTCTTGAGGATCAGAAGGTCGAGCGTGCCCCGTGGGATCTCGTCGCGGCGCATGTGGCTACTCCGCCTGGCGATCGACGATCGGCACGACGGTCGCCAGCGGCCGTGCCAATGACATAGACATCCTATGTCAGTGCACGAAAAGCAGTCAAGCCGGGGGTGCGGCTCCTGACTTCACCTGTTCAGCTCTCTACGTTGGAAACGCGGACGACGTGAATCCCCGCCGACGGAGAGAGTGCGGAGGACCGGGGGGACGCGGGACCCCGCCCAAGTTGGGACGCCGGGTGCCGCAGCGTGAGCGTGAGACTACGCCTAGCCTCCTCGCAGTGCCTCGGCCGTCGGCCCGTGTCTCGCGCCCCGCCGCACGTGCAGCACGCACACAGCCTCGGCATCGTCGTCGACCGTGAAGAAGATGCGGTACGTGTGCGGCTTCCGCCCGTAGGTCAGGACTCGGACCTGGCGATCGGGGTCGAAGCTCTCGGGCGCGACGGGACACCGCTTCGGATGCCGGTCCAGCGAAAGCACCGCCCGTTCGAGACCGTTGAACCACCGGGCGCCCTGCTGCGGTGCTCGTTCGACCACCCACAGGTACAGATCCTCGAGATCGGCTTCCGCGCGGCGCGCAATCTCAACGCGGTATGCCATGCTTGCGGCGCAACCGGCCAAAGACTTGCCGCGCCGGCCTCGTACGGCTGGCCTTGACATCAGCCAGGCCGCGCTGAATCCCTTCGATCGCCTCGACGCGGTCGAGAAGGGCCTGATAGGCCTCGGCATCCTGCACGACCAGCTCCGCCTTGCCGTTGATGGTCAGGACGAGGGGATGCCCGGTCTTTCGCAGGCGGTCCAGGAGGTCGACCGTGTTGCGCTTGAACTCACTGAGCGAACGGATGTCGTTGGCAAGATCGAGCATGCATGGCCTCATCAAATCCGCATCGAATTTGATGATCACACGATGGTGCCGGCGCGATCAACCGCAGCAGGGACTGTCCCCGAAATTGTCCCTGCGAGCCACCAAGCGAGGGGCCTCCAGGGCCAACAGCAGCCAACCCGCTCGATTCGAGCAACGTGCTGAAACGCTTGGATTTGCTGGGAAACACGACAGATGGCCGAGAGGCTGGTCGACGTTTGGCAAACCATCGCCTTCAGCCACTCGGCCACCTCACCGCGGCGAGAAACCTAGGTATACGACAGCCTTTGAGTTACGAGGAACCCTGCTGTCCCCAGATTGTCCCTGAAATTGTCCCTGCCAGCTCTCAGAACCGACGCTGAAAGGGCGCGGCATACCGCAGCGGAGCGCCAATCCGAACGCAGCGGTTCTTTTCGCCGACAACCATGCCGGCAACTGATTGGCGCGCAGCGATTTACCCGCAAGCGCCGGCGTCCACTCCTTTGGCCACCCGCCGCGTCGGAGACACGAGGCGCGCAGATCTGAGGCGCGAACGGCCGCTCGTAGGTGCCGGTTTCCTGAACCGTTATCTCTGCGCCCGCCGCGACGGTGCCTACTTGAAGTAGCGCTGCATCCCGAGGAACGCGATCAGGATCACGATGCCGCGCGCCCAGTGCGCCCACCATGGTTCGGTGCGCTTCAGGCGTGCGACCGGATAGAAGGTGATCCACACGGCGCACATCAGGGCGACGTCTGTTGCAGGCGCTGGGACGACGCGCTGGACAATCAGGGCAACGACCGACGCCAACGCAAAACACAGAATCACGACATGGAGACGGCGCCACCCGCGCGGCCACCAGGCGCCGGGATCGGGGCCGGCAGACTCGGTGCTCGTCATTCGTCGTCCATCCTTGTTCCCCACGGTGGCGGGGGCGGCGGCGGTCCCTTCAGGATCCATCGAATGAGAAGTGCGCAACACACCGCGCCCAGCGCTATGAACACTGCGATCACGGAATCGCCAAGAGTTGAGCGGCCACCGAGAACGCCATCAGACCGGTAATCGAATGCGCATACATCCACCCCATCAACGCGCTGCCACTGAACCAGGCGACGCCGTACGCCAGATTGAACACGCCATACGCCGTCGCGCGCCTCGCCGGTGACGTCAGGTCGGCGATCGCCGCGCGCATGATCGACTCCTGGGCGCCCATCCCGATACCCCAGAGGATGGTTCCGAGAACCGCGAACTCGGCCCGAGCACCGAACCCGAATAGCGCGAAGCCGGCTGACACCACCGTCGAGAACACCAACACGGTCACGCCGGACCGATCGAACCATCGTCCGAAGATGACCGTCGCGATCGCGTCCACACCCCTGGCCAACGCATACAACGCCGGAATCCACGCGAGGCTGACGGTCCCGGCGCGACCGAAGTGATACGCGAGCAGCGGGTAGTCAGCGTACCCGGCAGCCACCAGGGCGCTCCCACACAAGTAGACCCAGTACGCCTTCGGGAATCCGGCCGATGTAGAAAGGCGCACGTCCGGAATCTCGAGCTCCTGCGGGCGCGGGTAGAGGCGCCAGGCGAGCGCCAGCGTGCCCAGCGCGACCAGTGCCGGAACCAGCAACGCGGCGAATCCGCGGCGGTAGTCGGCGTTCTGCGCGATCACGACCGTCAGCACCAGCGGCCCGACCGTGGCTCCCACCTGGTCGAGCGCCTCGTGCAGCCCGAATCCCCAACCGCGGCCTGTGGTCTTGGTCGCGTACGACAGCATCGCATCACGGGCCGGCGTGCGGAGCGCCTTCCCCGTCCGTTCGAGGATCACCAGCGCCGCGGCCACCTGCCAGCTCCCGGCGAGCGCGAGCAGCGGCACGGCGAACAGATTGAGCGCGTAACCGGCAAACGTGATGCCCCAGTAGTGGTGCGTCCGATCGGCCAGTCGGCCAGACCAGAGCCGCAACCCGTAGCCGACCAGCTCACCGCCGCCTGACACGACGCTGATCGCAAACGCCGACGCGCCAAGCATTCCGAGGAACGGGCCGACGGCGCTCCGCGCACCCTCGTCAGCCTGGCCGGGCACCAGACGGGCAACGGCGGACTTCATCGCCGTACGTGTCTATCCCTTGAAGACGAATGTTTGGCACATGGCGTTCGCTGCGCACCAGAGCTGGACTCGAGGGGATGGTGGCCCCTTGACGCAGAACCACGTCACCACGCCCAGCATCATCACCAGGCACGCCACGGCAATCATTCCAAGCAGGGTCATATTCGTCGCCCAAAAACAAAAAACTCCTGCAGGTGCGTTCCCACAGGAGTCATTGGTCTCACCACGTGAGACGGTTCACGGCGGACTCCACCGCCGGCTGTTTTTCGCCATGCTACACCAGCCACTGTGCTGGGTCGGCGCGAGTGGACGACGTCACTCGGCGCTACGGCAGGGCGGTCGGCCCCGGGGCCTTACCGACTTCCTGAACCTGCCGAGAATGGCGCATTGACGGCACCGCTCGCTCGTCCCCATAATTGAAGAAACGGCGGTGGAGTCCGCCCGTAACCGCCGCGTCACCTGACGCCGCCAATGACTCCTACAGCAGTGGACCTGCCGTGGGCGAGTGATTGGCGCTCCCGGTATGTCTTCCGAGGCCGGGAGCATGAAGACGACTCATCTCCAATCAAATACGGCGCGAGGTCGGCCATGACGGAGGTCTGGCTTCGTGCAGCGCTCTGGCTGGGGCTCGCGCTCGCCGCCACGCTGATTTCGATTCGGTTGCGGATTGCGACCGCGCTGTCGGAGATCGTCGTCGGCACGGTCGCGCAACTCCTCATCGGCGCGTTTGTCGGGACTGCCCTCCTCGGCACGACCGAGAGCTGGGTCACCTTCTTGTCCGCCACCGGTGCGGTGTTCCTCACCTTTCTCGCTGGCGCCGAACTCGATCCGGCGGTGCTTCGCGCCAAGTGGCGCGAGACCGGCGTAATCGGGCTGGTCAGCTTCGCGGCCCCGTTCCTCGGATGCGCGGCCTATGCGCGATATGTCTTGGCGTGGGACTCGCAGGCAAGTTGGCTCGCCGGCGTGGCGCTGTCGACCACATCAGTGGCGGTCGTGTACGCCGTGATGCTCGAACTCGGTCTCAACAGCACGGGGTTCGGGAAAGCCGTTCTGGCCGCCTGCTTCGTCACCGATCTCGGAACCGTGGTCGCGCTCGGGTTGATCTTCGCGCCGTTTACGGCCCGCACGCTGGCTTTTGGTCTTGTGACGGCGATCGTCGTCGGCATCTTGCCCTGGGTGACCTCACGGTTCTTTCGAACATTCGGCGGGCGGCCCTCAGAACTCGAGGTCAAGTACCTCCTGCTGGTACTGTTTGCCCTCGGCGGGTTGGCGACCTGGGCAGACAGTGAGGCCGTTCTCCCAGCGTACCTGGTGGGGATGGTGCTCGCCAGCACCGTCGGCAAGGATCACGCGCTGATTCGGCGGCTGCGCACGCTGACGTTCGGACTGCTGACGCCCTTCTATTTCATTCGCGCCGGCTCGTTCGTTTCGGTGCCGGCCCTTGTCGCCGCGCCCACGGTCGTGGGCGGGCTGCTGCTGGTGAAACTCTTGACGAAGACGCTTGGCATCTGGCCTGTGACTCGGCTCTTCCGGTATCCCCGCACCGAAGCCGCATACGCCACGCTGCTGATGTCCACCGGATTGACGTTCGGCAGTATCTCGGCGCTGTTCGGCTTGACGCACGACATCATCGATCACGCGCAATACTCGTATCTGATTGCGGCAGTCATCGGCAGCGCGGTCGTCCCCACGCTCGTGGCGAACGCGTTCTTCGTGCCCCGATACCTGCTGCCGAAGGCTGAGGCGCCAACGCCGGCGGGTCCTGTGCGGCACGTGATGGCAGTTGGCGAACGGGAGGGCTGATGATCGCGACGCATATCCTGGTCGGCCACGATGGGTCCCGAGATGCCGAGACCGCGTTCGAGGACGCGCTCGACCTCGCGGCGCTTGCCCGGGCGCAACTCTCCGTCGTGTCGGTCGCGAGTCCTCCCGAGCCGCCGACAGAAGTCGAGACGCAGGCCGCCATCGAAGCAGCCACGGCTCATTACGAGAAACTGTTCGAAAGCTTGCGCCGGCAAGCCCAGGAGCGACACGTGGAACTGCGCACGCACGTACTTGTGGGCCACCCCGCAGATCAGATCTTGAAAACGGCCACGGCTCACCGTGCCGACCTGATTGTCGTTGGCCACCGCGGCCGATCGGCGATCCGCGAATGGGTCTCCGGCTCAACGTCGCGCAGGGTGGTCTCACACGCCAACTGCCCTGTCCTCGTCGTGAGGGCGCGTTGATGGCGATGCTGATGCCGTACCTCCTCGTCGGTGTTGGCGGATTCGTTGGCGCCAATGCGCGATTCGTCATCGCACGGCTGGTGGGGGCTGCCTTCGAGACACGCTTTCCGCTGGGCACGTTCGTCATCAACATCAGCGGCTCGTTTCTGTTGGGCGTGCTCGGCACGATCATCGCGCTCAAGGTGATGCCCAACTCGGAGGCGATGCGACTCGCCCTGGGCGTTGGCTTCCTCGGCGCGTTCACGACGTTTTCCACCTTCGAATTCGAAACGCACGCCCTGTTCGAGGACGGATCCTGGCTGCTGGCCACCACCAACATGTTTGCGAGCCTGTTCGTGGGACTCATCGCGCTCAGGGCCGGGATCGTGCTCGCGAGAACGTGGCTGACGTGAGGGAACGGCCATGAAGACCGAATCAGAACAGGTCCTGTGTCGGTTTCAACTTTCGAACTTCATTCGACACGGCATGTCGCCGCTGTACGAATGGATCGTCGAGACCGCCCACCGAGAAGGCTTGCAGGGTGCGACCGTGCTGAAGGGCTTCTACGGTCTTCGGCCTGAAGGGTCGGTCCTCGAAGAGCACACCTGGTCGATTTCACAGGAGCTCCCGATGATCGTCGAAGTGGTCGACGAACCGGCGCGTATTGAAGCGCTGTTGGCAAAGGTCGAACCCGTCTTCCGCGAAGGCGTCATTACGCTGGAGCGCGCCCATCTGCTCTTGTATCGGGCCGGCACACGAGAACCCTCGCCCCCGCTTACCGGCCGGAGCATCCTGGCCACCACCACGACCAGCGCGGCATATGGAGTGCGAACCATGAACGTACCGGAACAGGGTGTGTTGCTCCGCATATTCATCGGCGAGAGCGACAAAGAGCCTGGCCGCGACCGGCCGCTGTACGAGGCAATCGTCCGGCGTGCGCGAGAAGCCCACCTGGCGGGTGCGACGGTCCTGCGCGGTCCGATGGGCTTCGGCCGCCACTCACGAGTCCACACGGCGAAGCTGCTCGAACTCTCGACCGACCTGCCGATTGTCATCGAGATCGTCGATTCGGAGGAGAAGGTCGACGCGTTTCTTCCCACCGTCGACGAGCTGGTCACGGAGGGCCTCGTCACCCTCGAGGCGGTGCGCATCGTGCGCTACGTCTCGCCAGAGAGCCGATAAGAGCGAGCTGGATCGACCGACCGAGGTATGCATGGCGGCACACGGCCTCACCGAGAATCACGAGCGTGGGCTCCTGGCAAGCGTTCAGTACGCATCGAAGTTGATTCGCGACTGTGAGGAGATTCTTGCCGCCTCGGATCGCCCCAGCCCGCTGAACCGCTACACCGGCGGGCTGACGCCGCCACAACGCAAGATCGTCGAAGACTACCTGCATCGCCTCCAGCAACAGTTGCTTCGGTTCCTGGACGCCGCGGGCATCTCGCCACCGCCGGCACGGATCAGCGCCGTCCATGCGCTCGCCAACGCGATGATGTTCGTCGACAACGCGCTCGAGGAGATGCGAGGCGGATATCTACGGGGGTACGGAGAGATATCCCCAGAGGCCGAGCGGCTCCTCGATGGTGCGGTCTCCGAGA
>Ga0299906_10000870_pt1 | contig 26594 bp, 21 predicted proteins | sample RVTome_14_FD_200259 | JGI IMG/M metagenome (GOLD analysis project Ga0299906, IMG submission 200259) | Soil microbial communities from uranium-contaminated site in the Upper Colorado River Basin, Wyoming, United States - RVT145D125 (version 2) ...
GAAGAAGGCGAGGGCTCCGTAGGCCAGGGCCTCGTCCCGGCCCATCTCGAGTGTCCGGAGCCGGGAGTCGCGCAGGATCTCGCCGTTGACGCGGTTCTCGATGTGCCGGAGCTGGCGGGGGTCGACCTGGGCGTAGTGGCTGAAGTCGAAGCGGAGCCGGTCGGGCGCCACGAGGCTCCCGGCCTGCTTGACGTGTGTGCCGAGGATCTCCCGGAGCGCCGCGTGGAGCAGGTGGGTTCCCGTGTGGTTGCGCATCGTGGCGGCCCGCCGCGCGCCGTCTACCTGCGCCGTGACGGTCATGCCGCGCTCGAACCCGCCCCGCGTCACCCGCAGCGAGTGCACGTAGAGGCCCGGAAGGGGGGCCCGCGTGTCCGAGACCTGGGCCGAGGAGCCGTCAGACGAGATGGCCCCGCGGTCGCCGACCTGGCCGCCCGCCTCGGCGTAGAAGGGCGTCCGGTCCAGGACGATCTCGCCCTCGTCGCCCTCGTCCAGCCGGGAGACGATCCTCCCGTCCTTCAGCACCGCCAGCACCCGCGCCTCGTCCACGTGCAGGCCCGCGTAGCCCAGGAACGTGGTCGGGCCGTGGTCCCGGAGCAGCTCCATGTGGAGCGGGTCCCCCTTGACGGTCCCGAGCTTGCTGGCCTGCCGGGCCCGCTCCTGCTGGGCGGCCAGCTCGCTCTCGAAGCCCTTCCGGTCCACGCCGAGCCGGCGCTCGGCGGCCAGCTCCTCGGTGAAGTCCAGGGCCAGGCCGTAGGTGTCGTAGAGCTTGAAGGCCTCCGCGCCGGGGATCGTCCCGCCGGCGGGCAGCTCCGTCGCGATCTGCTCGAAGACCGCCACCGCCTGCTTGAGCGTGGATCCGAAGCGCTCCTCCTCCACCGAGGCCACGCGCCGGATCGACTCCTCCTGGGCGAGTAGCTCCGGGTACGCCCCCGACATCTCCCTCACCACGGTGGGGACCAGCTCGGCGAGGAACGCTCCGTCGAGGCCGAGGCGCTTCCCGTGGCGCATCCCGCGGCGCATGATCTTGCGCAGCACGTACCCGCGCCCCTCGTTGCCGGGCAGGACCCCGTCGGCGATCAGGAACGTGAGCGCACGCATGTGGTCGGCCACGACACGGAGCGAGACGTCGTCCTTCTCGTCGCTCCGGTAGCGGCGGCCCGCCAGCTTCGCTGCGGCGTCGATCAGCGGCGTGAAAAGGTCGGTCTCGTAGTTCGAGCGCTTCCCCTGGACCACGGCGGTCACCCGCTCCAGGCCCATGCCGGTGTCGATGCAGGGCGCCGGGAGCGGGGTGACGGTCCCGGACTCGTCGCGGTCGTACTGCATGAAGACCAGGTTCCAGACCTCGAGCCAGCGATCGCACTCGCACTCCACGCCGCGGCAGGAGCCTCCGGCGGTCTCCTCGGGGCAGGGGATCGCCTCGGACTGGAAGTAGTGGATCTCGGAGCACGGCCCGCAGGGGCCGGTGTCACCCATGGCCCAGAAGTTGTCCTTCATCCCGCACTCGAAGATGCGGTCCTCGCTCACGTGGGCGGTCCACAGCCTGCGGGCCTCGTCGTCCCTGGGGAAGGGATCCTCCCCGGCGAAGACCGTGGCCGTGAGCCGGTCCTCGGGCAGTCCCAGCTGCTTCGTGAGGAACTCCCACGCGTACGCGATGGCGTCGTTCTTGAAGTAGTCGCCGAAGGAGAAGTTGCCGAGCATCTCGAAGAAGGTGTGGTGGCGCGCGGTCACCCCGACGTTCTCGAGGTCGTTGTGCTTGCCCCCGGCCCGGACGCACTTCTGGGAGGACACCGCCCGGACGTAGTCCCGCTTCTCCCGTCCCAGGAAGACCTCCTTGAACTGGTTCATCCCCGCGTTGGCGAACAGCAGCGTCGGGTCGTCGGCGGGAACCAGGGAGGAGCTGGGGACGACCCGGTGGCCGCGCTTCTCGAAGTACTCGACGAAGAGGCGCCGTAGCTCCGTGCCGCTGCGGCGTGGCTCAGGCATCGTTCTCGTCCAGCTCCTGGGGCTCCGCCCCGTCGAGCATCTCGCTCCAGGAGGGCCAGAGCGCCCGCACCCGATCCCGGACCAGGCTTCCCGGGAAGCCGCGCCTCAGCAGGTGGTCGCACAGCTTCCGCATCCGGCGCCGGGGCTCGTCGCGCTCGTGGCTGCGCCAGTAGCGCCGGGCCACTTCGTCCAGGGCCTCGGCCTCGGAGACCTCCCGGAGGGCCGCCTCGAGGCCCCGCTCGATGGTGGCCCGCGGAACGCCCCGTCGGTGCAGGGCCTGCCGGACGCGGTGCCGGCCCTGGCCGCGCCGTCCGATGCGGCTCTGGGCGAAGCGCAGCGCGTAGGCGTCGTCGTCGACGAAACGGCGGTCCCGCAGCCGCTCGATGGCCGCCTCGACCTCGTCGCCGGGGTAGCCGGCCCGGGCGAGGGCCCGGCGCAGCTCCTCCTCGGAGTGATCGCGGAGCGCGAGTCGCTCGAGGGCGCGGGTGAAGGCCGATCGCGGGCCCGGGGCGAGGCCTCCCCGGGGGCGCTCGTGTGCGCCTCGCCTCACTCGAGCTCGAAGGATTCCATCGTCTTCTCCATCTCCTCGGCCGCCAGATCGGAGGTGGACTGGATTCCCTGGACTCGGAGCTTGAACTCGTCGGGGTTGCTGGCGCGGCGCAGCGCCTCCTCGTACGTGATCAGCTCCCTCTTGTAGAGCTGGAAGACGGCCTGGTCGAAGGTCTGCATGCCGTACTGGGACACGCCCGCGGCGATCGCCTCGTGGATCAGCTTGGTCTTGTCCTTGTTGATGATGCAGTCCCGGATGAAGGGCGTCGTGATCATGACCTCCACGGCGGGGACGCGCCCCTTGCCGTCGGCCCTGGGGATCAGGCGCATCGAGAGCACGGCCTTCAGGACCCCCGAGAGCTGGAGCCGGATCTGCTTCTGCTGGTGGGGAGGGAAGACGGCGATGATGCGGTTGATGGTCTCGGTGGCGTCGAGGGTGTGCAGGGTGGAGAAGACCAGGTGGCCGGTCTCCGCCGCGGTGATCGCGGTCTCGATCGTCTCGTAGTCCCGCATCTCGCCCACCAGGATCACGTCGGGGTCCTGGCGCAGGGCGCTGCGCAGCGCCCAGGCGAAGCTCTTGGTGTCGACCTCGATCTCCCGCTGGTTCACGATCGACTTCTTGTCCCGGTGCAGGAACTCGATCGGGTCCTCGATCGTGATCAGGTGCTCGCAGCGGTGGGAGTTGATGTAGTCGACCATCGCCGCCAGCGTGGTCGACTTCCCCGACCCGGTGGTCCCGGTGCAGAGCACCAGGCCGCGCTGCTCCTGGGCGATCTTCTCCAGGACCAGGGGGAGCCCCAGCTCCCGGACGGTGAGGATCTTGACGGGTATCACGCGGAGGACGAGGCCGACGGTGCCGCGCTGCTGGAACACGTTGCAGCGGAAGCGGCCGAGGCCGGGGACGGAGTAGGCGATGTCGATCTCGAGGTTGTCCTTGAACTTCTGCTTCTGGCGGTTGGTCATGATGGAGAACGCCATGGCGATGGTGTCCTCCTGCATCAGCCGCTTCGTCTCGACCAACGGGACCAGCTCTCCGGCCACGCGGATGACGGGGTGAGAGCCGACCTTCAGGTGAAGGTCGGAGGCCCGCCTCTCCGATGCCATCTTGAGCAGATCGTTGATGTGCATGACGCTCCTCTCGTCCTCGTCTCGGCCGGCTCAGGCCTTCCTCGAGCGGTGCGCAGACACCGCGCCCGCCTCGCCGACTCCGTGCACGAACGTCAGCCATCCGTGGCGATCGGCGTCCCTGCCGCGCAGGACGCCGAAGAACGCCTTCTGGATCCCCTCGGTGATCGGCCCTCTCGACGCGCTGCCGATCGGGATGTGGTCGACGGACCGGATCGGCGTGATCTCGGCGGCGGTGCCCGTGAAGAAGAGCTCGTCCGCCACGTAGAGCAGCTCCCGGGGGATGCGCTCCTCTCGCACCGGTACTCCCTCCTCCCGGGCGAGGGTGATCACCGCGTCCCGGGTGATGCCCGGGAGCACCGAGGAGGCGAGGGGCGGGGTGATCAGCGTCCCGTCCTTGACGGCGAAGAGGTTCTCGCCGCTCCCCTCGGAGACGTGTCCGTCCACGTCGAGGGCGATCCCCTCGGCGTAGCCGTCCGAGAGCGCCTCCAGCTTGATGAGCTGCGAGTTCATGTAGTTGGCAGCGCTCTTGGCCAGCGCCGGGAGCGTGTTCGCGGCGAGCCGGTTCCAGGAGCTGACCCTGACGTCCACCCCCTTCTCGAGGGCCTCGGCGCCCAGGTACCGGCCCCACTCCCAGACCAGGATCGCGACCTCGACGGGGCAGGGGCGCGGGTCGATCGAGAGCGGCCCGACCCCCCGGAAGACCAGCGGGCGGATGTAGCAGGCGTCGAGCCCGTTGCGCTCGATCGTCGAGGTCACGGCCTCGCTCAGGGTGGCGGTGTCGTAGGGGATCGGCATGCGGAAGATCTTCGCGGAGTCGAACAGGCGCGCCAGGTGGCGGTCGAGCCGGAACACCGCCGGGCCGTCGTCCGTGTCGTAGCAGCGGACGCCCTCGAACACGGCCGAGGCGTAGTGGAGCGCGTGGGCACCCAGGTGAACCGTGGCCTGGTCCCAGGGAACGTGCTTTCCGCTGTACCAGATCCACTCGCTGCGCGGGATCGTCATGACCTCTTCGCCTTGGCCTCCGCCCCAGTGAGCGCGCCTCCGAGCCGGCCGGCTCGCGTCGGCCTGACGCCGGAGCACGCCAGTGGAAGTCTAGACCCGGTGCGCGGGAGTGTCAAACGTGCCGTTCGGGGAAGTCTCTGAGGGGGAGTGGGTTAGGGGTGCCGGCTCAAACGGCCTCGCCGCAGAACGGGCAGTCGCTGGAGCGCGCGTGGACGGGCTTGCCGCAGTTCCAGCAGAAGCCCTTGCGGGGTACGTCCCGGGCCCGCAGCCGACGGCGGATGTCCTCGATCTCGGAGGCGCGGTGGTCGATCTCGGCGGCGGTCATCAGGTCCTCGAGGAGCTCCGAGGTGCGCTGGTAGCGGTCCGAGACGTCGCGGGCGATCGCCTTCATGATGATGTCGGAGATCTCCCGCGGGATCTGCTTGTTCCGGAGGTTCGGGGGCGTGCAGCGCCCCTCCGCCGCGAGCTTCTCGAGCTGGGCGGGGTTCGGGCTGAAGTAGGGTAGGCTGCCCGTGAGCATCTGGTAGAGCATCACACCCACCGAGTAGATGTCCGAGGCCAGCACCGCCTTCCCCTTGAAGTGCTCGGGGGCCATGTAGGGGGGGCTGCCGATCACGGTGCTGGCGTGGGCCTTCTCCATGACGCGGGAGATGCCGAAATCGGCCACCTTGAGCACGCCGCTCTCCGAGATGATGACGTTCGCCGGGCGCAGGTCGCGGTGCAGGATCTGGGCCTGGTGGGCGTGCTCCACCCCCTTCAGGATCTGCAGGGCGTAGTTCATGGCCCGGGGGCCGTCCAGCTCCTTGTCCCGCTCCAGGAGCGTCTCCAGGCTCTCGCCCTTGACGTACTCCATGACGATGAAGAACACGTCCTCGATGCGCTCGGCGGTGACAATCCCGACGATGTTCTGGTGGTCGAGGGCGGCCAGCAAGCGCGGTTCCTGCAGAAGCTCGTCGAAGTCGCCCCGCTGCTTGTGCGGGACCTTTATCGCGACCTTCTTGTCGATCCAGGTGTCTTTGGCGAGGAAGACCGTACCGAAGCCGCCTGAGCCCAGGTTCGAGAGGATCTGGTACTTGCCGACCTTCTGTCCCAGGAGGAACATGAAGAGCGGAGCCGAGTATAGCACCGCGAGATTCCGGGAGAACCGTGATGAGCTTCATAGACGAGGTCCGAGACAAGGTGCGGGGGCGCGGCGTGCGCATCGCGTTCCCGGAGGGTAGCGAGCCCCGGGCGGTGGAGGCCGCGGCCAGGCTGGCGGAGGCTGAGCTGGTCGCCCCGATCCTGATCGGGGACGAGGCGGCCGTGGCGGAGCGGGCCGCTGCCCTGGGCGTCCGGCTGCGGGGCGTGGCGGTCCGCGACCCGCGTTCGGACCCCGCCCTCGAGGCCGCAGCGCAGCGCTACCGGGAGATCCGGGCCCACAAGGGGGTGACCGCCGAGCAGGCCCGGGAGCGCGCGGCGCTGCCGCACTACTTCGCCGCCCTCGCCGTGGAGCGCGGCGAAGCCGACGGCTTCGTCTCGGGGCTGGAGAGCGCGACCAAGCCGTTCCTGCCGGCCTTCGAGGTGATCCGGATGCGGGAGGGCTTTCGGCGCGCGTCCTCCGTGTTCGTGATGACCTGGCCGGAGCGCGCGCTCTTCTACGCCGACTGCTCGGTCAACATCGCGCCGGACGCGGCCACGCTGTCGGAGATCGCCCGGGCCACGGCCGCGACGGTGCGCTCCTTCGGCCGCGAGCCCCGGGTCGCCTTTCTGTCCTTTTCGACCCGGGACAGCGCGCGCCACGAGCTGGTGGACCGGGTCAAGCAGGCCGTGGCGCTGACCCGGGCCGCCGAGCCCGACCTCGCCGTGGACGGCGAGCTCCAGCTCGACGCCGCCCTGGTTCCCGCGGTCGCAGAGAAGAAGTGCCCGGACAGCCCGCTCCGGGGCGACGCCAACGTGCTGGTCTTCCCCGACCTGCAGGCGGGGAACATCGCCTACAAGATCACGGAGCGCCTCGCCGGCGCCACCGCGATCGGGCCCATCCTGCAGGGGTTGCGCCGGCCCGCGAACGACGTCTCCCGGGGGTGCTCGGCGAGCGACCTGGCCGACGTGGCGGTGGTGACGGCGGCCCAGGCACTGGGCCTTCGGGCCGCTCCCGGCGTGTCATCTTTTGACCCGCCTTGACGGCCCCGGGGGGCTCACAGGCGGTATCCTTCCAGACGGAACCTCGATGATGCGAACCGCCCTCGCGGGGATCGCGGCGCTGCTCACGGCCGGCGCGGCCGCGGCCCAGCCCGTGAAGCACACCCGGGTCAGCCTCGTCTCGGAGCTGGAGGCGGTTCAGGCCGGCCGCCCCTTCACGCTGGCGCTGCGCCTGGAGATGGACCCGGACTGGCACACGTACTGGATCAACCCCGGGGACTCCGGGCTGCCGACGAAGATCGCCTGGGAGCTCCCCGAGGGGTTCGAGGTCGGCGAGCTGCAGTGGCCGCGGCCGGAGGTCTTCTCGGTCGGACCGCTGGTCAGCTACGGGTACAGCGACGAGGTGTTGCTGCTGGCGGACCTCCGGGCACCGGAGGGCCTCTCCCCGGGGGCGACGGTCCGGCTCGCCGGGCGCGCGGAGTGGCTGGAGTGCGAGGAGATCTGCCTGCCCGGGAAGGCCCCCGTGGAGATCTCCCTGCCCGTCACGGCGTCTCCGCCGGAGCCGAGCGAGTGGGCGCAGCGCTTCGCCGAGACGCGGGCTTTGCTCCCGGCGGCGGCTCCTGCCTGGGCCCTCGCGGCGGGGACGGCGGGGGACACGGCGGCCCTGGCCGTTTCGCCCCCCGCCGGCTGGGAGGGCACGCCGCAAGAGGCCTACTTCTTCCCGCTCGAGGCCGACGTGATCGACTACGCGGCCCCGCAGCAGCTCGTCGTCGACGGCGGCGGCTATCGTCTCGAGATGAGCCGGGCGCCGAACGCGGCCCGGCTCGAGGAGCTGCGGGGCGTGCTCGTGGCCGACGCGGGCGGCCCCGGCGGCGGGGAGCTGGTGCTCGACGTCCGGGCGGCGGTCTCGGAGGACGTGAGCGCCGCCATCGGCCGGCCCGGGGAGCGGTCTGCCCGGAGGCGGGCCGAGCTGAGCCTGCCCCTCGCGCTGCTGTTCGCCTTCGTGGGCGGGCTGATCCTGAACCTGATGCCGTGCGTGCTCCCCGTGCTGTCCCTCAAGGTCATGGGCCTGGTCCGGGACGCCGGGGACGACCCGTCCCGGGCCTGGCGCCACGGCCTGGCGTTCACCGCGGGGGTGCTCGTCTTCTTCCTGGGACTGGCCGGGGTGCTGATCGGCCTTCGGGCGGCCGGCGACCAGGTGGGGTGGGGCTTCCAGCTCCAGTCCCCGAGCTTCGTGGCGTTCCTCGGGTTCCTGTTCTTCGCGATCGCGCTGAACCTGTTCGGAGTGTTCGAGGTCGGCACGTCGCTGACCGGCGCGGGCGGGGCGGCTGTTCAGCGGGGGGGGCTGGGAGGCGCGTTCTGGAGCGGCGCGCTGGCCACGATCGTGGCGACGCCCTGCACCGCGCCGTTCATGGGCGCGGCGATGGGCTACACGCTCGCGCAGCCCGCGTGGATCTCCCTGCTGGTGTTCGCCTTCCTGGCGCTCGGGATGGCGGCACCCTATCTGTTGCTGAGCCGGTTTCCCCGCCTGCTGCGCGCGGTGCCCCGGCCGGGGGCCTGGATGGAGGGCTTCAAGCAGCTCATGGGCTTCTTCATCATGGGGACGGTGGTCTTCCTGTGCTGGCTGTTCGGGCGCCAGGTCGGCGTGGACGCCGTGGGCCTGCTGCTCGCGGGGCTGGTGCTGGCGGGCCTCGGGGCCTGGGTCTACGGGCGGGGTGCCGCTCCGGGCCGCGCGCCCCGCACGCGACTCGCGGCGGTCTCCCTCGCCCTGGTCCTGACCGTCGCCGGGCTGCTGGTCGGCTTCGCGCCGGCCCAGGCTGCGGCGGGCTCCCGGGGGGCGCGCCCGCTGGAGGCGGCCGGTCTCCCCTTCGAGCCGTTCAGCCCGGAGCGGCTGGCGGAGCTGCGGGGACAGGGCACCCGGGTCTTCATCGACTTCACGGCCGACTGGTGCCTGACCTGCCAGGTCAACGAGCGCGTGGCCTTCACCGCGGAGGTCCGCGACCGCTTCGCGGAGAAGGGTGTGGTGCTGCTCGAGGCCGACTGGACGCTGAGGGACGACTCCATAGGCCGCGCCCTGGAAGGGTACGGGCGGCAGGGCGTGCCGCTGTACGTCCTCTACGGCCGCGACGGCGAGCCGCGCCTGCTACCGGAGATCCTGAGTCCCGGGATCCTCCTCGACGCCCTCGATACCCTGCCCTGACGCCCTACTTGCCGCCGGGCTTCAGCTTGAGGGACGCGGAGTTGATGCAGTGGCGCTTGCCCGTGGGTGCGGGCCCATCGTCGAAGACGTGGCCGAGGTGGCCGCCGCAGCAGGCGCAGAGCAGCTCCGTCCGCCGCATCCCGTGGGTCGTGTCGGACTCGCTGGTCACGGCATCCGAGCTGACCGGCTGGTAGAAGCTCGGCCATCCCGAGCCCGAGTCGAACTTCGTGTCGGAGTCGTAGAGCGGCGCGCCGCAGCCGGCGCACACGTAGGTGCCGGCGCTCTTCTCGTTCCAGTACTCGCCGGTGAAGGCGCGCTCCGTTCCCTTCTCGCGCAGCACCCGGTACTGCTCCGGGGTCAGCTCCCGCTGCCACTCCTCCTCGGGCTTCTCGATCTTCCTGGACACGGTCGCCTCCTGGCAGTCCCGCTACTCTAACCCGGCCCCGCGCCGCTGTTGTGACGCCGCTCCCGTCCGTGAGCATCGAGCCCGGTCTACAGTGGGACGGTGATCCGCATCGCGCTCGCCCTGCTCGCGGCCACGGCCGCCCCCGGCGACGGGGAGGCCCGGCTCAGCCTCGACGTCAAGGACGGCGAGGTCAAGCAGATCGTGCAGGTGCTGGCCCGTGTGGGAGAGCTCCAGGTCGTCTTCGACCCGGACGTGAGCTGCTTCCTCACGCTGAGCGTCCAGGAGCTGCCCTGGACCGACGTGCTCGACCACGCGCTGCGGGCCTGCCGGCTCGGTGCCGAGGGGTCGTCCCGGGTGCTCCGGGTGGCCCCCCTCGAGCGCCTCGAGCGGGAGTCCAGGGAGCGCCGCGCCCTGGCCGAGTCGCGGGGCGCGCTGCCGAAGGGGATCGAGATGCAGCGGCTCTCCTACGCCCGGGCCGAGGAGCTGGCCCCGGTGATCCAGGCGATGCTCCCCGACGGCGAGGTGGTCTTCGACCGCCGGACCAACACGCTCATCATCGTCCGCTGAGGACGCTGGCAAGGGGACTCGATCTGGGGTAGTGTAGACCACTACTCTCATGGAGCCCTCCCGCATCAAGGCCATCCGCCGACGGCTCGGGATGACCCAGCGCCAGCTGGCCGAGCGCCTCGGGGTCCACGTTGTGACCGTCAAGAAGTGGGAGACCGGCGCGTACCGGATCGGTCGGACCGCGGCGGTGCGCCTGTGGCTCCTGGAGCAGGGGCACGGGGAGGCGGCAGGGGAGTCCGGGGCGCTTCCGGCTGCGGAGCTGGTGGACGCCCTCTCGCGCCGGGACGCGGGCGGCGTGATCGGAGTGGCCCGCACGGGTGAAGGGGCCGAGGGCGCCGTGACGGTCGACGGGGTGGAGCGCCGCTTCGTCCGCTACGACGCTCCGGGGCGGACGCCGGGGGTCGTGTTCGCGTTCTCCGACCTGAAGGCCGACGAGTTCGAGGCGGTCCGCCTGGAGCTGCTCGAGCAGGTGCTCGCGACGGCCGAGGCAGCCCGGGCCGAGACGGAGCCGTCTCCCGATCACGGCCCGCGGGCCCGGAGCGGCCCGCGGCCCCAGTGGATCAGCGCGGACTGGCTCCGGCGCCCGATCAGCTGAGCGGCAGCACCGCGCTCAGGATCAGCGTCGCCAGCATACCCGCCCCCCCCACGATGACCAGGGCGGGGGTCCAGGTCCGGAGCGACTCGGTCTCCTTGAACCCTCCCATCTTGGTGTAGATCCAGAAGCCGCTGTCGTTCATCCAGGAGCCCACCAGCGACCCGCTGCCGATGGCGGTGCCCAGGTAGGCCGGGTGGAAGCCGAGCATCTGCGCCGTCGGGCTCATGGCCCCGAGGATCGCGGACGCGCCGATCATGGCCACCGTGCTCGAGCCCTGCGCCACCTTCAACAGGCTGGCGATTCCGAAACCCGCGAGGAGCAGCGTCGTGCCGGTGGAGCTGGAGTCGATCGAAGCCATCTCCTGGAGGGCCTTCCCGATCCCGGCGGCCTGGAGCATGGCTCCGAAGGCGCCCCCAGCGGCCGTGATCAGGATGATCACGCCGCCGCTGGCCAGGGACTCCTCGATCGCCTCCGCGACCTCGTTCCGGGAGAGGCTGCGCTGTCGCTGCATCACCAGCAGCGCCACAGCAGCAGAGAGCAGCAGGGCGAAGCTCGGGTTGCCGACGATCCCGGTCCACTGCGCCAGAGCCGGGAAGAACGAGCCCGGGGCGGCGCCGCCGGCGAGGACCCGGGCCCCGGTGTCGGAGGTGATCAGGGCGACGGGGAGCACGATGGGCAGGATCGACGGAAGCAGCCCCGGCAGCTCGTCGTCGGAGGGCGGAGCCTGGGCGCTGTCCCCGGCCAGGGGCTTCATGGGAATCGGCGCCTTGCGGTCGGCGAAGCCCGCGAAGAGCAGCCCCGCCACCGCCGCGGGCAGCGCCACCATGGCCCCCACGCCGATCATGGCGCCGACGTCGATCCCGAGCTGCTCGGCGACGAGCAGCGGCCCCGGGGTGGGGGGGACCAGGGCGTGGGTGGCCGCCGCCCCGACGGTGATCGCCAGGACGTAGAGCAGGTAGTGGCCCCCCACCCTGCGGCACAGGGAGCGCGCCAGGGGGATCAGCAGGTAGAAGACGGTGTCGAAGAAGACCGGGATCGACAGCACGTAGCCGCTCACGGTCATCGCCGCCGGGGCGCGCTTCTCTCCGAGCAGCGACATGATCGCCCGCACGATGCGGTCGGCCGCGCCGCTCACGATCATGCAGCGCCCGATGACGGCCGCCAGGGCGATCACGATGCCGATCCCGCCCGCGGTGCGGCCGAAGGCCTCCGCGACGCGGGACACCTTCGCCACCGTGTCCCCGGGGGCCAGCAGGCTCACGACGAGCGCCGCGCAGATCAGGGAGAGGAAGGCGTGGATCCTGAATGCCAGGAGCAGGCCGACGACGGTCGCGATGCCGACGGCCAGGATGAGCAGCGGGTGGAGCTCGGTCACAGTGCCTCCGGGTGGTCGTTGCGGGCGCCGCGAGATTATGGCCGCCACGGCTCGCCCTGACAAGGAAGACCGCATACGATTCCGGCCTGGAGGCCCACACCATGACCCTCGTACGCTCTGCGCTGCTGATGCTGGCTGCCGCGGTCCCCGTCTCGGCCCAGGAGCTGCCGACCTTCGGCTCCGTGGAGCGGAGCGATCCCCGGATCGACGAGCTGATCCCGCAGGACGCGCGGGTGGAGGTCCTGGCCAGCGGCTTCGAGTGGGCGGAGGGACCGGTCTGGGTGCCCGAGGGGGACGGCGCGCTGCTCTTCTCCGACATCCCGCGCAACCGGATCATGCGCTGGCGCGAGGGGGAGGGGCTGGATGTCTACCTGGAGCCTTCGGGCTACAGCGGCGTGGCCGAGTACGGACGGGAGCCGGGGAGCAACGGCCTGGCCCTCGACTCCGAGGGCCGGCTCGTGATCTGCGAGCACGGCGACCGGCGCGTTTCCCTGCTCCATCCCGACGGCGGGAGGCGGACCCTGGCGGACGCCTACGAGGGAAAGCGGCTGAACAGCCCCAACGACGTGGCCGTGCATTCGAGCGGTGCGCTGTACTTCACGGACCCGCCCTACGGGCTCCCGGAGAAGACCGAGGATCCCCGCAGGGAGCTGGACCACCAGGGCGTCTACAGGGTCCTCGACGGGGAGGTCACCCTGCTCACGGCCGAGCTGAGCCGGCCGAACGGGATCGCGTTCTCGCCCGACGAGGGCACGCTGTACGTGGCGAACTCCGATCCCGCCCGCGCCATCTGGATGGCCTTTCCCGTCGTCGAGGACGGGACGCTGGGGGAGGGCCGCGTCCTCCACGACGCCACCGGGAGCGTGGGGGACGTCCCCGGGCTCCCGGACGGCCTGAAGGTCGACGAGCGCGGCAACCTGTTCGCGACGGGACCCGGTGGGGTGCTGGTCATGGATCCCGAGGGGACCGTCCTGGGGACGATCCGCATGGGGAACGCCACGGCGAACGTCGCGTTCGGGGGCGACGGGAGCGTCCTGTACCTCACCGCCGACGCCTACCTCGCGCGCATCCAGCTCTCGACCCGGGGAGCCGGCTGGCCCGGACAGGCGCCCTGAGCGGTCCTGGACACGGGCAGGTCGAGCCCGCCGCGGTCGTCGTGTTCGGGGTGGCCGGGTGCGGGAAGACCACGGTCGGCCGGCTCCTCGCCCGGCAGCTCGGCTGGGCCTTCCACGACGCCGACGACTACCACTCGCCGGAGAGCAGGGCGAAGATGGGCGCGGGCGTCCCCCTGGACGACGACGATCGCAGGCCCTGGCTCGAGCGCCTGCGGCATGTCGCCCTGGCCGCCTGCGAGCGGCGCGAGGGCGCCGTGATCGCCTGCTCGGCTCTCCGGCGCTCGTATCGCCGCTACCTGTCGTGGGGCGTCCCGTGCCTGCGCTGGGTCCTGCTGGAGGGCGATGTTTCCCTCCTGGAGGAGCGGATCTCGGGCCGGAGCGGCCACTACATGAAGCCCGGGATGCTCCGCAGCCAGCTCGAGACCTTCGAGGCTCCGCGCCGGGAGAACGTCCACGTGGAGGACATCGCCCGGTCGCCGGAGGAGATCGCGGCCTCGATCCGGCGGATGCTGGGGCGGCGTCAGGCCTGAGCGGCGAGCTCCGCCAGGAACGCCCGCACCGCGTCGGGGTCGGGAAGCCGGAAGCGCGCCCGGGAGCGGCCGGGACCGACGTGGACCGTCCAGGCGTCGTCGGAGACGTGTGCGAACAGGTCCTCGTCGTCGCTCGCGTCCCCGATGGCGAGGAGAAAATCGGGGGGCGGGCCGCTGGCCTGAAGCCGGCCCAGAACCTCCGTCTTGGTGGCCCAGGTGTGGCGGACCTCCAGCAAGTTCGCGCCGCGGACCACGGTGAGGTCGGTTTCGGTGAGCAGCTCGGCCAGCGTGGCCTGGAGCTCGTTGGCGAGCCACTCGAAGAAGCCGGGCTCGGCGGTGTGGTAGCGCCACAGAAGCGAGTGCTCCCGCTCTTCGATGTGGCTTCCCGGGGTGCGGTCCGTGAAGTGCTCGAGCAGGGGGAGCACCCGCGCCTTCCAGTCGGCGGCCCGGGGAGAGTGGAGCGGTTGCCAGTGGTCGGAGTCGGGCGCTCGGAAGACCGCGCCGTTCTCCGCCGCCAGCCAGAGCCCGGACACGCCTCCGAGCCACGCTTCCACCCGGGTCGCGGCGTGGGTGGAGACAACGGCCACACGGTGCCGCTCCTGGGCCGCGAGGGCAGCGAGGGTCTCCCGGAGCTGACCGGTGGGGATGGCGTCGCTGGGGAACCCGGCGCGAGCCACCAGCGCCCCGTCGTAGTCGAGGACGAGGAGCCGCTCCCGGGCGGCGCGGCTCGCTTGGATGGCCTCGTCCACGGGCAGGGCGGGTGGCGCCTTCGCCCGCCCCGGCCCCCGGGAGGCGGCGGCGCGGTCCAGCGCCTCGAGGAAGCGCGCGCTCCAGCTCCGCGCGTCGTTGCGGACGACGCGGCGGTAGAGCGCCTCCATGCGCTCGCGCCGCACCTCGACGGGGAGCGCCAGCGTGCGGCGCACCTCGGAGGCTGCGAACTCGCCGTCGTAGGGGTTCACGTGGAAGGCCTCGCCCATCTCGGAGGCGGCTCCCGCGAACTCGCTCAGCAGCAGGATCCCGTCGCCCCCGCGCTGGCAGGCGACGTACTCCTTCGCCACGAGGTTCATGCCGTCCCGGAGCGGCGTCACCCAGCCCAGGGCCGCGGTGGCGTAGAGCGCGACCAGGTCGTTGCGGGGGATCGCCCGTCGGATGTAGACGAGCGGGGTCCAGTCGGGCGTGGCGAACTGCCCGTTGATCTCGCCGACCAGCTCGTTGACCTCCCGTTTCAGCTCCTTGTAGCGGCCGATCCGCTCCCGGGAGGGGACCGCGACCTGGATCAGCACCACGTGGCCGCGCAGCTCCGGGGCGTGGTTGAGCAGGCGGCGGTAGGCCCGCAGCCGCTCAGGTATCCCCTTCGTGTAGTCCAGCCGGTCCACCGACAGCAGCAGCCGTCGCCCCTCGTGGCGCTTGCGCAGCTCCCCGATCGCCGTGCGGACCGTGGCGTCTGAGTCGAGGAGCCTCGTGAACTCTTCGGGGACGATCCCGATGGGGAGGGCCCCCACGTGGGCGGTCCGGCCCTCGACCCGAAGCCTGTCCATCTCGCTTGGGAGCCCGAGCACGCGTAGCAGGCAGGAGCGGAAGTGCTGGAGGTGGAGGTGCGTCTGGAACGCGATGTAGTCCGCGCCCAGGACCCCGTGCAGCAGCTCCTCGCGCCGGGGCGCGATGCGGAACACGTCGGAGGAAGGGAAGGGGATGTGCAGGAAGAAGCCGATGGGGGTCTCGGGGGAGGCCTCCCGGAGCATCCGCGGCAGGAGCAGCAGGTGGTAGTCGTGCACCCACACCCGATCTCCCGGCCGCAGCCGCTCCAGCACCGCCTCGGCGAAACGCTGGTTGCCCTCCACGAAGGCAGACCAGGACTCGGGGCGGAACTCCATCCGGGAGGGAAAGCCGTGGAACACGGGCCAGAGCGTCTCGTTGGGATAGCCGTTGTAGAAGGCGTCGGCGAGGGTTCTGGGCAGGCGCACCGAGGCGAAGCCCTTGTCGCGCTCCCAGCGTTCCAGGAGCGCCATGGAGTCTCCGTCGTCCTCCGAGAGCTCTCCGGGCCAGCCCACCCAGAGCCCCTCACTGCGCTGGAAGATGGGGTCGAGAGCCGTGACCAGTCCGCCCGCGGAGCGCTCGGCCCGGCTTCGCCCCCCCTTTCGCTTCAGCGTCAGGGGCAGGCGGTTGGAGACGACGATCAGGCGGCTGGGCTCGGTCATGCTGGGGTCGCACTTCGCCCGCCGACGCGGCGAGCAGATGGAACGACCGGCCGGCGTTGCGGGGGTGATCCGGAGGATATCAGCGGGCACCCCGGAGCGCCAATCAGGTCTCGGGTTCGGCGTCCTCGCCGCCGCTCCTGAAGCCGATCTGCATCGACTCCTGCTTGACCCTCCGCTCGAGCCTCTCGTAGGCCCGGGCCATCTCCTCGCTGACCGAGGGCAGGGTGTCGCTCACCGCCCTGAAGAAGTGCTCCATGCTCACGCTGCGCGCGTCGGGGCTCTCCCGCAGCGCCAGCAGGCCGGCCTTCACGCAGACCCCCGCGATGTCGGCCCCGGTGAAGCGCTCGGTGATCTCGGCCAGGCGGTCGAGGTTCACGTCCTCGTCCAGGGACATGACCTCGGCCTGGCGCCGGAAGATGTCGGCGCGCCCGTCGCGGTCCGGCACCGGCACGTGGATGATCTCGTCGAAGCGCCCGGGGCGGAGCAGGGCGGGGTCGATCCGGTCGGGTCGGTTCGTCGCCCCCAGGACGACCACGCCGCGCAGCTCCTGCATCCCGTCGAGTTCCGCGAGGAGCTGGTTCACGACGCGCTCTGTGGCCTCGGAGTCGGCCGAGCCGCCCCGGAGCGGCGCCAGTGAATCCAGCTCGTCGAAGAAGAGGATCGCTGGAGCCACCTGGCGGGCCCGGAGGAAGAACTCGGCGATCTTCCTCTCGGACTCGCCGTACCACTTGGAGAGCAGCGCGCTGCCCTTGGCCACCAGGAAGTTGGCCCGGGCCTCCGTAGCGACGGCCTTCGCGGCGAGCGTCTTGCCCGTGCCCGGTGGCCCGTAGAGCAGGATTCCCTTGGGCGGCCGGATCCCGAGGCGCGTGAAGGCCTCGGGGCGCTGCAGCGGCAGCTCCACCATCTCGTGGAGCCGCTGGCGCACACGCTCCAGGCCCCCGACCCGGGACCAGGCCACGTCGGGGATCTCCGACACGATCTCCCGGAGCGCCGAGGGCTGGACCTCCTTGCGCGCCTGGTCCACGTCGTCGCGGGTGACCGTGAGCTTCTCGAGGACCTCGGGGGGGATGCTCTGTGCCTCCATGTCCAGGATCGGCATGAGCCGGCGCAGCGTGGCCAGCGCGGCCTCCCGGGCCAGGGCCGCGACGTCGGAGCCGGTGAAGCCCTGGGTCGCGCCGGCCAGCTCGCCGAGGTCCACGTCGCTCTCGAAGGGCATGCCCCGGGTGTGGATCTGCAGGATCTCCAGCCGCCCGGCCTCGTCGGGGATGCGCACCTCGATCTCCCGGTCGAAGCGCCCGGGCCGGCGCAGGGCCGCGTCGATGGCGTCGACGCGGTTCGTGGCGCCGATCACGATCACGTTCCTGCGCCCCTGCAGGCCGTCCATCAGGGTGAGGAGCTGCGCCACGATACGGCGCTCCAGCTCGCCCGTGACCTCGGCCCGCTTGGGGGCGATCGAGTCGATCTCGTCGATGAATACGATCGACGGGGCGCTCTCGCCGGCCTGGGTGAACACGTCCCGGAGGCGCTCCTCCGACTCGCCGTAGTGCTTGCCCAGGATCTCGGGACCGTTGATGGCGAAGAAGCTCGCCTCCGACTCGTGGGCGACGGCCTTCGCGAGCAGCGTCTTGCCGGTTCCGGGCGGGCCGTGGAGCAGGACGCCCCGGGGCGGGTCGATCCCCAGCCGATCGAACAGCTCCGGGTGCTTGAGGGGCAGCTCGATGATCTCTCGCACCTTCTGCACCACGTGCCTGAGCCCGCCGAGGTCCTCGTAAGTCACCTCGATCAGGCGCCGGTCGTCGGCAGCGCCGTGCTCGGACACGAGCTGGATCTGCGTGCGCGGGCCGACCCGCACGACCCCCTTCGGGCTCGTGGCGGCGACCACGAGGCGGACCTCCATCAGCCCGTAGGCCGGCGTCTCGAAGAAGCGCCGCAGCAGGTCCTCGCCGCCGCCCGACCCTCCCTCCGGCGCCCGGTGAAACGCGCTCGTGGAGATGAGGTCCCCGGCCACGACCGCCCGGTGGATCAGCGTCGGCCGGAGCGCCTCTCCCTCGCCGGCGATGCGCAGCCCCTCCCGGCCCGGTGCGAGGCTGATCGAGCGCGCCTCCTTCCAGTCCGCCCTCCGGATGTCCACCGACTCTCCGATGCTGGTTCCGGCGTTGCCCCGGAGCAGCCCGTCCATGCGGATGATGTCCAGGCCGATGTCCTCGGGATAGGCGGGGACCACCAGGGCCGCGGTGGTGCGCTTCCCGGCGATCTCCACGACGTCGCCGTTGCTCAGCTGCATGACGTCGATCTGCGGCTGCCCGAGGCGGACGATCCCCCTGCCCACGTCCTGCTGCTGGGCGGAGGCGACCTTGAGGCGCAGGGATCGGGCTTCGGTCATGGGTGGGACCCCTCAGGGGCCGCGCTGTCTCCCGGGTTCGCGCCGGCCATTGTGACGCCCCCGGCCGAGGCCTTCAACGGGTGGCGGGCGGCGCCGGGCCCGTCAGTCGAGGGAGCGGTCGCTGGCGGCGCGCTCGATGCCCACCACCGAGGTCTCTCTCCCCCGCTGGCGCAGGAACACGTCGACCGGGAGGCGCCACGCCGGCTCGTCGGAGCGCCCGCGGATCCGCACCACGAGGAAGTCGGCGCCGTCCGCCGGGACGGGAAGCGACGGCCCGGGAGAGAAGCCCGGCTCCCCGAGCGGGGAGCGAACCCCGCGGGCGTTGTCGAACCGGGCCCACTCGAAATCGTAGCCCGAGACCCCGCCGAGGCCGTGGCGCTCGCCGAGGTGAGCGAACTCCAGGCGCCGCTCCGCCCCCTCGCCGCGGACCGCCGGCTCGTCCAGGGGCGAGAGCTGGCGCAGGTAGTACGCGAGGACCTTGTCCCGGCGCGCCCTCACGAGGCCCGCCAGGAGCCGCCCGGCGCCGGGGTCCGCGTAGTCGCCCGCAGCGACCGCCGCGCGGATGCGCTCGTCGTCGAAACGGGCGACGATCCGCGTCGCCCAGAAGGCGTCCTCCATCTGCATGCGCCGGAAGGCCGGGTTCGGATACTCGGGCTTCCAGCGCTGGGGCTCGAAGTAGTCGGCTTCCAGCCGCCCGATCTCCGGGTGCTCCGTGTATTCCACGTGGCGCCAGGGGCGCTCCCAGAGGCCGAAGCTGAACAGCGTCTTGAAGATCGGCGCCCACTCGATGATGTACTCGTGGCCGGCGCGGCGGCTCTGGGGCGCGATCTGGCGTCGCGCGTCCGAGCCGGCCCCGAGGATCGAGGAGAAGTCGATGAGGTAGTGCCGGAGGTGGCCGCGCTCGCCGTCGGGGACGAACACGTCGAGGGAGTTGAGGGCGCGCGAGTCGTCGTGGTTCAGCCAGGCGCAGAAGACCCGCAGCCCGCGAAGCTCCCGCCGATGCTCGTGGGGGAACACGTCGTTCGCGTCGTCGCCGCGGGTCCCGTAGAAGAGCCGGTGGCCGACCGGCTCTCCCGGCACGGCGCGGCTGGCCACCACACGGTAGCTCCCGTCGGGCTCCCGGGGGGCCAGCGCGAGGATCGCGTCGACGTCGGCGTCGCGCATGGAGCGCTCGCTCCGTCCCCGGGTGAGACGGGCGTCGGGGTGTACCTGGAGTCGAGCGCGGGTCAGGTGGGCGATGTAGTTCTCGGGGACGTTGTAGCCGATGGCGTGGAAGAGCTTCGTCCCGATCACGTCGGCGGCGGTGGCCAGGTGCGGGTAGCCCACCGAGTCGAACTTGATGAAGTAGGTGTCGCCCCGGGCGTCGACGATGGTGAAGCCGGGGGTGATGCCCTGGGACTTGCCGGCCACGACGCTCCACGGGCCTGAGGTGTCGGGCCCCTCCACGGTGTCCGGGCCGCGGGCCAGCTCTTCGAGGCTCAGCTCCCGGACGCCGATCCGGTTCGTGAACCAGCTCGAGTCGGGGACCTCGCCGAGGGTGTTGACGTTCATAGCCCGCACGCCCTCTCCGCGGCCGCGGTCGGCCAGGGAGTGGTAGACGACGTCGTGGGACGTGCTCAGCTCGATCTCCGCGGGCTTCGGGATGGGGATGTCGTCGGCGTCCCGCTGGAGCGGGTCGTCGTGCCGGAACATCCCCTGGGCCGCGGCGCCGGTGGCGACGGCGAGCCACAGGCCCAGGAGCGCGGCGGCGGCAACGCGGCGGCGGCGGGGATGGGGCGGCCGCATCAGAACACCGAGCTCGTGTTGAAGACGAAGCGCGTCCCCTCGCTGCTGCGCGCCACCTCGAAGCGGAGGAACACGGTGCGCCAGTTCTTGATCCGCAGCCCGAGGCCCCAGTCCGTCTCGAGGTCGTCGAGGTCGGGACCCGACCCGGCCGCGGCTACGGCGCCGGCGTCGAGGAAGGCGGCCAGCTCGATGGCGGGGGAGGCCTCCCAGCGGTACTCGGCCTGGAACAACACCAGCTCGTCCCCCCGGAAGCGGAAGTGCTGGAAGCCGCGCAGCGACTCGGTCCCCCCGAGAGACTGCTGGAGGTAGAAGGGGACGCGGGCGCCGTCGGCGGGGCGGTCGAAGCTGCCGAAGGCGCGCAGGGCGAGGACACGCTGCTTCGCACCGAGCGGGACGTAGCCGCGGGCGTCGTAGGAGAAGCGGTCGAAGTCGTAGGCGTCCTCCTCGCGATCGTCGAAGCGGGCGTAGTGGAGGGAGACGAAGGCGCCCGTGTGCGGGGCTCCCGGGACGTCCCGCAGGTCGAGGACGAGCCGGGCACCCGCGGTGATGAAGTCGGGCTGGTCGTCGAGCCCCGGCGCGGCGACGTCGTCGAACAGCGCGTCCACGGGCGGCAGCAGCGCGTCCTCGCCGGGGCCCACCTCGGGCTGGAACACCCCGGCCCGCGCGCGGATCGCGAGCTTCGGGTCGAACTGGTAGCCCACCACGAGCTCGGCAAGGGGACCCTCGGCGAGGAACGTGGAGTGGTCCCCGGCGTCGGAGCGAGGCCCCGAGCCGAAGTACTCCAGCTCCGTGTAGCGCCAGTACCGGAAGGAGCCGTAGACGGTCAGCTCCCTGGACCAGTCGCCGCTGCGCGCGCCGATCTCGTACAGGTCGGCGCCGTCGGTGGCGCGCAGGGGCAGCGCGGCACCGTCGTGGGGCACGCGGCCGAGCTGTACGTCGTAGTACTGGTAGCCCGCCGACGAGTAGAACGCCGAGGCGTGCACGTCGAACGTCGTGCCCGCGACGTCGGGCTGCCAGAAGCGCAGTCCCAGCGCCGTGCGGGACCCGACCGCGATGCTCTGGATGCGCGGGTAGAAGCCCGCGACGTTCCAGCCGGCGAGCTTCGGGAGCCTCCCCTGGTCGGCCTTCAGCATGAGCCGCTCGAAGAAGCCCGGGGAGTACGCCTCGGCGGGCTCGCGGGCCTTGCGCTCCCGGAGGGCCCGCCACTCCGCGGCCCGGCCCCCCTCGGGCTCCCCGGGAGAGCCCGGGTCCCGGGCTTCCGGCCCCGTCTCGCTCTCGTCGTCGGCGGCGCCCAGCGCGGCGAGAGACGGCGCGCCTGCCAGGGTGGCGGCGAGCACTGCGTGGGCCAGCATTCGCAATCCGGATCCTCGAGTCTGGGGAGTCGACAGCGCCACTCTAACAGGGGTCTCGCGGACCTGGGCGGTCTGCGACCGCGGTCGGGGCTACCGGGACGAGGGAGAGGGCGAGATCAGGAGACGCCGGCTTCGATCCAGAAGCCGGGATGGTGGCTCACCATCGCGAGGCCGAGCTTGTGTCGCCCGCTCGCGTCCGTCCCGCCGTTCCACACGACCTCGAAGCGGGCCATGCCTCCCGTCGCCGCGTTACGAAGCGAGAGCAGCGTGCCGAGCCGAAGCGGCTCGGCGCAGACGACGAGTGCGCCCGTCTCGCCGAGCACGACGGCCTCGGCCTGCGAGACGCGGTCTTCCAGGTGGAGATCGACTCGGAGTCGGGCCCCGTGGCTGGCCGCGGCGAGGCCGTGGGGATGGGACGAGGCGCTGCCGGTGGAGGGTGTCGCCATTGGATGAGGCTCCAGTATTCGCGCGCGAGCCGGAGTGGCTCCGGGAGGGGAGGAGCGGCTCCGGCTCGCGTACGCCGCCGGGGGGTCTCTGGAGGGAGGAGAGGCGCCCTGGCAGCGATGGCTTAAGCAACGGCCATGCCGGCATGGGGCCGGGCGGCTCGGCGCCCGCATCTCGTTGCTTCCGAGCGGGTTGGCGGTTGAGCCCAGTGGGTCAGGCGTGCCAGCCCCTGTACCGGATCCTGGACGCGTTCCCATAACCCGGACGACAGTCCGCACATCCTCACGTCGTACAATGCCCCGAATGGACTCGAGCGGCATGACGAGGGTGGGGCGTTGCTGGCTGGGTGGCCCGAGCCTGCTCGGCGTCTTCCTGCTCGGGGCGCCCGCTCCCGCCGTCGCCCAGGCGCGCCTCGAGGTGGGGTGGATCTCCCTCGAGCCGCGGCTTCCACCCCCGAACTCGCTGGACGCGCCCCACGGCGAGGGATGGCCCATGGAGGGAGACCGGGTCCACTGGGTCGCCCACGTGCTCAACCGCGGGCCGGAGACGGTGGCAGGCGTGCCGTACTCCTGGAGCATCGACGACGGCACTTCGCAGCGGGGAACCGTCGACCTGCCCCCCGGGGAGACGACGCTCTGGCTGTCCTGGTCCTGGACCTTCGACCGGCACCGGGTCTCGCTGGCGCTGCTCCCGTCCGCCGAGGTGGGGGACCCGAGTCCCGGGGACGACAGCCTGGAGGTGTTCAGCGACGCCCTCTCCGTCGGCCTCGGCGTGGAGCAGGACATCTACGACTGGCTGCTCGAGAACGACGGACCCGGCATCGAGCGCTTCATGCAGCAGCACATCGCCGCCTGGAACGAGATGCTCGCGGGGGCCGTGCACACCGCGACCCCGGACGGCGTCCTGGACCGGATCCGCCTCGAGGAGGTGCAGATCCATCCCGCCGGCAGGGGACCCCGCTTCGACGACGTCTCCACGGATCTCCGCTGGTTCTTCCGCAAGGAGCCCACCGATCCGCGCTACCTGAACCGGGGCATGCAGGCGAGGTATCGCAACGACCAGACCATCGTGCTGCACGAGATGCTCCACCTGCGCGGGCTGATCGACCTCTACGCCTACGCGGTGACCCACGACGGCGTCACGGGGAGCCGAGTCGAGATCGCGGAGAACGGCCACCCGATCGTCGGGACAAAGCTGATGCCGGACCTGACGCCGTCCTCCGCCGCCGTCACCGTCTACCGTCTGCCCGCCGACGGCCTCATGGGCACCCGCTTCTTCAGGGGAGGGAACATCACGGAGCACAGCGCCTTCGGGCTGAACCGGCTCGCGGGGCGGAGGACGCCGCAGTGGTTCGACGAGAACGGCAACCTGATCAGCCTGGGCAACGTGGCGTGGACCGAGCATTACACGAACCTGATCCCGGAGCGCACCGACCTGCGACTCCTCGACCAGGGCGGCAGGCGCGTCGCGAACGCGAGCGTCGAGATCTACCTGGATCAGAGCCAGTTCACCTATCAGAACGTCTTCGGTCCCGTCCCGGACCGGGTGCTCCGCACCGGTCTCGACGGCGTCGTTTCGCTCCCGGAAGATCTCCTGGCCGAGCTGCCCACCTGGAGCACGGCTCCAGCGAAGGCCATGGTCATGATCCTGGGCGTGAAGACGAGCGGCGCCCGGGGGTACCCCTTCCTCCCGGTCTACGACCTGAACCTCCTGTACTTCCGGGGCGGCGGCGGTCCCGCCGAGATGGAGCTGGAGGTGGAGATGCACACCTGGTGAGACCGCCAGCTCGCGGGTTGCCGTGGCGATCCTCCACGAGTCAGACCGACCGAAGCAGCTCAGGTGATGGCGCGCCGCGCAACGGACTCGGTGGCAGGTGAGCGCTCACGGGCGGCGGAGGGCCGCTTCGTGCCGGCCGAGAGTATCGGGGTCCTAGCGAAGTCGGCCACGATCGCCCCGACCGCGCTCGCGAAGATCAGCAGGATAGGTCGTCAAGGGCGGGGCCGACGTTCGGGAGCACTGCGGTGGGGTTGGTGCGCGACAGTGCGCGACAGGTTCACTTCAGGCCCTGACCCCCACGCCTTTGAAGAAGGTATAGCAGAACACGCCGTCCGCGCGCTTGGTCCGCCGCAGGTCGCGGATGCCGCGATCGAACTGCCGGGTGATGGTAAGCCCCTCCTCGACGGCACGTCCGCGCACGTCTTCGATCATGGCGATGAAGGTCCTCTCCGTGAAGCGGTCCACGAGGTCCGGACGACTCGCATCGACGTAGACCATTCTCGGCGAGACCTCGACGCCTTGAAGCCCGGCGCTCACGAGGAGCGGGTAGAGCTGCCGGCCCAGGAGCGCGTTTCCCCCGTCGCGGGCCTGGAGATCCACTTGACACCGGATGGCCGCGCGCGCGGCCGCGCTCTCGGGATGGAAATACGTCGAGCCGTGGTCACCTTCGATGACCGTCACCGTGCCCCTGGGCTTCAAGAGGCGGAGCAGCCGCTCGAGCGCCCGCCCCGGGCGGGCCAGATGCTCGAGCACGAAGCAGACGAACAGGTGGTCGAACGAACGAGTCGCGAAGGGCAGGTCGAGAATGTCGCCGTGACGAAACTCGACGTTGTCGAGGCCGGCCGACCTCACCGCGCGGCGCGCCGCCGCGAGTGCCTCCGAGGAGACGTCGACCGACACGAACGACGCCCCCGGGCTCCGTCGAGCCAGCGTCACGGTCTGCGCTCCGACACCACAACCCGCCTCGAGCACGCGGCTGCCGCTCTCGTATCTCGTGTCGTGATGGAGCAGCTCGACGAGAGCGCCGGCCTGATCCTGCAGCCGTCGGTGCGCGCGACGATGATGCCCGTGAACGTAGCGAAGCCGCATGGTGCCGCTCGACGAGTCCCGTTCCGGCCGACCGGGCCCTCGGCGGGATCGCCGCGCCTGGCCGGCCCGCGGGCAGAGATTCTCGCCCGTAGACCGGAGGGGCGTCTTGAACGTGGTTGCGGACGTCAGGCGCGCCGCGCCCGTGGGGGCCCCAGGCTCGCGGCACAGGCGCCGGGCGTGAATCCGAAGTGGGCGCTGAACGCGCGGGTCATGTGACTCTGGTCCGCGAACCCACACTCGAGCGCGATCTGGGCGAGGTCGCCGCCGCGACTCACGAGCGCGCGGGCACGCTCGGCGCGGACCTGCCTCTGCCACTCGTAGGGCGTCAGGCCGTAGGCTCGCTCGAACCGCCGCAAGAGCTGGTATCGGCTGAGCCCGATCGCCTGGGCGAGCTCGGCAAGCGATGGCGGGTGGACCAGATCGTCCGCCAGCCGCTCGCGGACCTCGGCGACGTCGCTGTCCAGGTCGGGGGACGGTCGGGCGGTGGAATGGGCGCTCAGCAGCCGACCGCACGCCCGGACCAGGGCCTCCTCGCCGCGGAGGGCCGCATCGGCTCCCGGCTTTCTAGCGGAGCTCCAGTGCTCCAGCCATTGCAGGATCTGTCGCAGCGCGGACGCGAGCGCTGCGCTCTGGATGACGGGCCGGGTGATGCGCACATCGGCCGAAGCGGCTCCCGACTCGTTCGCGATGGATTCCACCACGTCCGGGTCGAGGTAGACCATGCGCCAGCGGCGCGACGTCCCCCCGAGCGGCCTCCCGTCGTGAACCTCTCCGGGATTCGTGGTGATGATCTCCCCCACCGTGGCGTCGACGATGCCGCGGCCGCTCAGGGAACGATGTCCCCCCCGCTCCATGAGGCCGAAGCCGTAGGTCGCGTGCCAGTGCCGGTCGTAGTGGCGCGCGCTCTCGATGTCCGTGCCGAACACCCCGGCCCACGGTGAGCCGAAGATGCGGCAGACGTGGTCCACACTGGGCATGGGCTCCTCACGATCCCGCGCGACGCAGTCTATGACGGGTCCGCGCGGGGAGAATCTCCCCCTCGCAGCCGGAGCCGGGGTCGAGCATGTCGGGAAACGTGGAGCAGGTCGCGGCGCAGAAAGAGATCGCACGCATCAGATCGCCTGACGGCCTCGGCACCCTTGACAGAGTGAGCCAGGGTGGTGCATCGATAGAGCGGCCTAAGGTGCCTGCCACCGGCGGGGCGGGAGCCTCGAGCGTCGCATTGCTCGCCACCCTGTTCGTCGGCTCGGGGTTCAGCGCGTTGGTCTACCAGGTCGCCCTGGGCCGCTATGCGCAGCTCATCGTCGGCGCGACGGCGCGCGCGATCAGCACCGTCCTCGTCGCGTTCATGCTCGGCACTTCCCTGGGAGCGGCCCTGGGCGGACGTTGGGCCGATCGGAGCGAAGCGTCGGTGTTGGAGGTCGACCGGATTCTGAGGGAGTGGGGCTACATTCGCTGATCCCGCGCCGCACACGGCCTGCTAGAGTGAGCCGGCCAGCCGTCGGCTGGCTCCCGAGGCCCCCGCACGTTGAGCACAGCGCCGTCGACAGACCAGCCGCGGTTCGCCGAGTTCGTCGCGCTGATGGCGACGCTGATGTCCCTGGTGGCGCTCTCCATCGACGCCATGCTGCCCGCCCTCGGCGAGATCGGCCGGGACCTGCAGGCGCCGCGGGCGAACGACGTGCAGCTCGTGGTGGCGCTGATCTTCGCCGGGATGTCCGTCGGGCAGCTCGCCTACGGCCCGCTGTCGGACAGCGTGGGCCGCAAGCCGGCGCTGCTGGCCGGACTCGCGCTGTACATGGGCGGCTGCGTCGTCTCCATGGCGGCGCGCTCGTTCTCCGTGATGCTGGTCGGACGGCTGATCCAGGGACTCGGGGTCGCCGCGCCCAGGGTGATCTCGATCGCGCTGATCCGGGACCGCTACGAGGGACGGCGCATGGCGCGCGTGATGTCGTTCATCATGGCAGTCTTCATCACGGTACCCATCGTGGCGCCGTCC
>Ga0299906_10000872_pt1 | contig 26526 bp, 20 predicted proteins | sample RVTome_14_FD_200259 | JGI IMG/M metagenome (GOLD analysis project Ga0299906, IMG submission 200259) | Soil microbial communities from uranium-contaminated site in the Upper Colorado River Basin, Wyoming, United States - RVT145D125 (version 2) ...
CGCCGAACGGATCTTCAACCACGCCGAGGACGAGAAAAGGAGCTCGACCCAATGAATCATTCCATCCTGGCAGCGACACTGCTCGTAACGCTGAACGTTGCAGCATCCCGGCCGGCCCATGCCGAAGACAACACCCCGCCGCCGGGGTTCAAGGCGTTGTTCAACGGCAAGGACCTGACCGGCTGGAAGGGACTGGTCGCCGACCCGAAAAAGCGTGCCGCCATGTCGGCCGAACAGCTCGCCAAAGCGCAGGTCGAAGCCGACCGACGCATGCGCGACCACTGGCGGGTCGTCGACGGCGTGCTCGTCTTCGACGGCAAGGGCGACAACCTGTGTACCGCCCGCGACTACGGCAACTTCGAGTTCCACGTCGATTGGAAGATCAAAGCCAAGGGCGACAGCGGCATCTACCTTCGCGGCTCGCCCCAGGTGCAGATCTGGGACCCGGCCCTGCGCGACATCGGCTCGGGCGGGCTGTTCAACAACAAGAACAATCCCGCCGATCCGCTGGTCACCGCCGACAAGCCCGTGGGGGCGTGGAACTCGTTCAGAATCAGGATGGTCGGCGAGCGGGTCACCGTTCACCTCAACGACAAACTCGTTGTCGACAACGTCGTGCTCGAGAACTACTGGGAACGCGACAAGCCGATCTATCCCACCGGGCAGATCGAGCTGCAGAATCACGGCAACACGCTTTACTTCAAGAACATCTGCCTCCGTGAGTTGCCCGATGCGCCGAGCGCAACGTCGACGGCCCGGGGCGTGGTCTATCACGATCGCAACGGCAACGGCCGGCGCGACGATGACGAAGAGGGGCTGCCAGGGGTACGCGTCTCCAACCAGCGCGAGATCGTTACTACCGACGCCGCGGGTACATGGCAACTGCCGGTCGACGACGATACGACGGTGTTCGTGATCAAGCCCAGCGGGTGGATGACGCCGATCGATCCGGAGACGTTGCTGCCGCGGTTCTACTACACGCACAAGCCGGGCGGCTCGCCCAAGGCGAAGTTCGCCGGCGTCGCGCCCACCGGCCCGCTGCCGGCGTCGATCGACTTCGCCCTGACGAAACGTCACGAGCCGGCGCAATTCAAGGCGATCTTCTTCGGTGATACCCAGTCGCGCAACGAGGACGAGGTCCGCTACATGGCTCACGACGTGGTCGAAGAACTTGTCGGCACCGATGCCGCGTTCGGGGTCACCCTCGGGGACATCGTGTTCGACGACCTGTCGGTCTTCGACCTGCACAACCGCACCGTCGCCCTGATCGGCATTCCCTGGTACAACGTGATCGGCAACCACGACATCAACTACGACGCCGCGACCGACAAGCACTCGGACGAAACCTTCGAGCGGTTCTATGGGCCGGCTTATTATGCGTTCGATCACGGGCCGACGCACTTCATCGTGCTCGACAACGTGGTGTGGACCGGAACGACGGCCGAAAAGAAAGGGTCGTACACCGGCGGACTCGGCGCCGATCAACTCGCGTTCGTCCGCAACGACCTGGCCGGGGTGCCGGCGTCGAAGCTGGTGATGCTGATGATGCACATCCCGCTGACCGACACGCACGACCGTCAGGAACTTTACCGCCTCATCGAAAAACGGCCCTACGCGCTGTCGATCTCGGCCCACCGGCATATCCAGGAGCATCGCTTCATCACCAGCGAGGACGGGTGGCGGGGACCCGAGCCGCACCATCACATCGTCAACGTGACCGTGTGTGGAAGCTGGTGGAGCGGAGCGCCCGACGTTCTGGGGATTCCGCACACGACGATGGCCGACGGCGCGCCCAACGGCTACTCGATCATCACGTTTGACGGGCATGAGGCCGCGTACGTGTTCAAGGCGGCGCGACGACCGGCGGGGTATCAGATGAACATCTACGCCCCCGAGCATGTCCGCGCGTCCGAAGCGGACGACACCGAAGTGCTCGTCAACGTGTTCGGCGGATCGGAACGCTCGACCGTCGAGATGAAGCTCGGGCCGGGGGACGCCTGGATGACGATGCGCATGGAGCGCCGCGAGGACCCCGCCTATGTGCGCGTGAAGGCATCCGAGTCCAGCGAGACTCCACCGCCGGGACGTCCCATGCGCGAGCCGATGTTGTCGGGCCACATCTGGGTCGGCCGGTTGCCCGCCGATCCGCCGTCGGGGCTCTGGCTCATTCAGGTCCGCACCACCGACATGTACGGACAGCGCTACACCGCACAGCGCTCGATTCTCGTCCGCGGCGGATGAGTCTCGGCGGAATAGTCTTGGCGTACCATCCGCGCTTTGGTATTCTCCGTGCGGGCGATGTTCGGGCTTTGCCCATGGGCGCATCCTAGTTGGAAGATCGAGTCGACGTGAATCTACTCGCCGATCTGAGCTACTTCCGAGAGCACTGGTTTCTTTCGCTGGCCATTCTCGCCGGACTCTTCCTGCTCGGCGTGGCCGTCCACGACATGCTTCAGAAGAAGCACTCGATCATTCACAACTTTCCCGTTGTCGGCCACCTGCGCTATTGGCTCGAATCGATCGGCCCGGAGATGCGGCAGTACTGGGTCGCCGACGACCAGGACGAAGCGCCCTTCAACCGTGCCGAGCGCCGCTGGGTCTACGCGTCGGCCAAGGGAGAGAACAGCACGTTCGGTTTCGGCACGACCGAGATGCAGTACGCAATCGGCTTTCCGATCATCAAGCACGCGGCGTTCCCGTTCCCCGAACACATGGCGAAACATAACGGCGACCCGTCGGAGGTGGGATGTCTGAAGACCATGGGCGAGGCGCACGGACGGGCCCGCCCCTACCGGCCGGCGTCGTTGGTCAACATTTCCGCGATGTCGTTCGGCTCGCTCGGGGCTCGGGCGGTCTCGGCGATGAACAAGGGCGCGGCCATGGCCGGCTGCTACCACAACACCGGCGAGGGCAGCGTCACCCCGTACCACGACCTCGGCGCCGATCTCATGTGGCAGATCGGGACCGGTTACTTCGGGGCCCGGGACGAAGCCGGCGTTTTTTCACTCGACGCGGTGGCGCGGAAGGTCGAAGAACGGCCGTCGATTCGCTGCATCGAGATCAAGCTCTCGCAGGGAGCCAAACCGGGCAAGGGTGGGATCGTACCCGGGGCGAAGGTCACGCGCGAGATCGCCGCCATTCGCGGCGTACCCGTCGGTCAGGACTGCATCTCGCCCAACGGCCACAGCGAGTTCGACACCGTCGACGAGTTGATCGACTTCATCGAACGCATCGCCGAGCGCACCGGGCTGCCCGTCGGGATCAAGAGCGCCATCGGCGAGCTCGATTTCTGGACCGAGCTGGCCCAGCGCATGAAAGACCGCAACCAGGGCCTGGACTTCATCACCATTGACGGCGGGGAGGGCGACACCGGCGCCGCGCCGCTCACGTTCGCCGATCACGTTTCGCTGCCGTTCAAGGTGGGTTTCAAGCGGGTGTTCCAAATCTTTCAGGTTGCCGAAATGTCGCGGGACATCGTCTGGATCGGCAGCGGCAAGCTCGGCTTTCCCGATCGAGCGATCATCGCGTTGGCCATGGGGTGCGACCTGATTCACATCGCTCGCGAGGCGATGCTCGCCATCGGGTGCATTCAGGCTCAGCGGTGTCACACCGACCATTGTCCGGCCGGCATCGCCACCCAAAACCGCTGGCTTCAGGGCGGCCTGAACGTCGACGACAAGGCGGTGCGCCTGGGACGGTTCGTGCAAAGCTTCCGCAAGGAGCTACTCGCCCTCGCCCACGCCGCCGGGTACGAACATCTCTGCCAATTCACCGGACAAGACATCGAAATCAGCACCGGCATCAACAGCTTCACCACCCTGGAAACCGTCATGGGGTACCGGCGCGATCCCGTGACGCTCGCCGACGATCGCCCGAAGGCGTAAAACAATCCGAGCCGCGAGCGCAAGCGAGCGGGTTCTATGTCGTTGTTTTGCGCTGTTGTTGAGGTCAGGTAGATGGCGGTTCGATCAGAGCAAGTCCGCCGCGACAAATTCAACCCATCACGCGACCCATCATCCGCGGGCGGACTGTTACGTTCGCCATTTCCCTCACTGTCGGCGATCGAAAATGCCCCACAGGGTGAATATGCCAAACACGCCGGCACCGAGTGCGGCGCCGAATCTTAATACCCCGGTGTCAGCGTTGTCGCCACGAATAGTGCTAATAGACAATCCTAAAAACATAGCTGTACCACCGATCAACAAGCACAGGCACAACTCGGCAACCGCAATGGCCATGATCCATTCCATGGCGCTCATCGGTGAATGGTTCGTAATCGAAACGAGGAAGAATGACACTGGCGCCAGCCCCATTGCCGCGGCAGCGGCGCGACGCTTGGCGATCCGTGACTTATCGGCATCAGACATTATCACGTCACGAGACAACTTTGAACATCTTGATTGTACTGATACTGCGAATTCTCGGTCAAGGTGCCGTTGTCGTCGTCGTCGGTTGTGAGAACCCGCTCGCTTGCGCTCGCGGCTCGGATCATGCTTCGTCGAGGTTGCGGCCTTGTTCTTCATTTACGTAACGGATTGCCGCTTCTACGCCGGGTGGTTTCCACAGATACTTGGTGCTGCCGTGGCGCGTCCAGATGCGTGCGTCTTTGTTGATGAGGTCGGCCTCACGCAGGCGACGCGTGCACCAGGATTTGAATTGTCCCATGACGATTTCCGGTTGCGCGTCCCCGCAGGAGACCACTACGTGTACGTGGTTTGTGCGTACGTTGAGGGCGAAGAGATCCCACGTTTGATAGGCGCAGTGGGCTTCGATGGTGGCTTGGACGACGCTTCGTTGCTCACTGGTTAACCGTACGGGGGATTGGGTGGATCGCGACTGTTCGTGCGCTTCGAAGCCTCGTTGAGGTTGGATGAAAGGTGTTTCCGGGACGTTGCGCTCTCGATCGACGGATCCTCGTTCGTCGCCGTGTAGCCATGTGCCGTGGCAGGTCCGGGTTAGGAAGTAGGCCAGTGGTTGGCTCATGGGTGGAGGTTACTATGCTGGTTTATCTTGGTGCAAATCCTTTAACCTTACGCTGGCATGGCGTTTGGTGGGCAGTAGAACCCGCTCGCTTGCGCTCGCGGCTCGGATTGGGGGCAATCCTTGTCCAAGTGGTAGGGCTTTTGAACCGATAACAGACGGAGATGCGGCGCGTGACACCGGCGGTTAAATCCGTAGAATCCCAGCGTGGTCACGTCGGGCCGGACGGGTGAACCGGTTACGGGTCGTGGACGAGTAATCATAACGGACGGCGAAGCGATGATCGTTGGTGTTCCCACAGAGACGTTTCCGGGCGAACGGCGGGTTGCCCTGATCCCGGCCGTGCTGCCGAGCCTGACCAAAGCCGGGCTCGAGGTGCGGATCGAGGCCGGGGCGGGCGCTGCGGCGGGTTTTCCCGATATTCAGTTTGAAGAGAAGGGCGCGACCGTTGTTGACAGCCGGTCTGCGCTGTTCGGCCAGGCGGACGTGATCGCGCAGGTCCGGTCTCTGGGCGCCAATCTCGAGGCCGGTCGCGCCGACCTGACGTTGATGCGTAGCGAGCAGGTGGTGATCGGCACGAGCGATCCGCTGTCCGAGCCGACGGCGGCGGCGGAGTTGGCCGGCTGCGGCGTCACGTCGTTCGCGCTGGAGTTGGTGCCGCGAATCACGCGGGCCCAGAGCATGGACGTGCTGTCGTCAATGGCGACGGTGGCCGGCTACAAGGCGGTGCTGCTCGCGGCCTCGACCCTACCCCGGATGTTCCCCATGATGATGACCGCGGCGGGCACGATCGCGCCGGCGCGGGTGCTGATCGTCGGCGCCGGCGTGGCCGGCTTGCAGGCGATCGCCTCGTCCCGACGGATGGGGGCGGTGGTGCAGGCGTACGACGTCAGGCCGGCGGTCAAGGAGCAGGTCGAGAGTCTCGGCGCGAAGTTCGTCGAGTTGGAAATCGAGGCGAGCGCGTCAGAGGACAAGGGCGGCTACGCCAAGGAACTCGGCGAAGCGTTTTATCGCAAGCAGCGGGAGTTGATGGCGCGGGTGGTGGCCGACAGCGACGTGGTCATCACCACCGCGGCGATACCCGGCAAGAAAGCGCCGGTCCTGGTGACCGCCGAGATGGTGGCGGGCATGGCGCCGGGCTCGGTCATCGTCGATCTGGCGGCCGAGCGCGGCGGCAACTGCGAGTTGACCGCCGCCGGCCAAACCGTCGTCGAAAACGACGTGACCATCCTCGGGCCCACCAACCTGCCCGCGACCGTGCCGTACCACGCCAGCCAGATGTTCGCCAAGAACCTGTCCACGTTTCTCCTGCATCTGGTCGCCGACGGCCGGATCAACATCGACACCGAAGACGAAATCACGGCCGGCACGCTGGTGACACGCGGCGGCGAGGTGGTGAACGAACGCGTGCGCGAGCTGCTCGGCGCGGTTCCCGTGGGCGCGGGCGAAGGGAGTGACGCTTGATGGACTTCATGACCGGACTGACCGTTTTCGTCCTCGCGGTCTTCGTAGGCTTCGAGATCATCACCAAGGTGCCGCCGACCCTGCACACCCCACTGATGTCGGGCAGCAACGCGATCTCCGGCATCACCATCGTCGGCGCCCTGATCGCCGCCAGTCAGGATCAGACGCCCGTCGCCCAGTGGCTTGGCCTCTTCGCGCTGATCTTCGCCACCGTCAACGTCGTCGGCGGCTTTCTGGTCACCCACCACATGCTCGCGATGTTCAAACGAAAATAGCGATCACGACAGGTGCTCGAACCTGCACGTGAACCACGAACAACCAGAAACCAACCGCCATGTCGCACGAAATACAAAACTTCGCCTACCTGGTCGCCGCCACACTGTTCATCTTCGGTATCAAGGGCCTGACTCATCCGCGCACCGCCGTCCGGGGTAACCTGCTCGGCGGACTCGGCATGTTGCTCGCCGTCGTGGTAACCCTGGTCGCTACCGGCATCATGAGCTGGACGTTCATCATCGCCGGTCTGGTGATCGGATCGGTCATCGGAGCGGTGCTCGCCCTCAAAGTCGAAATGACCGGTATGCCCCAGCTCGTGGCGTTGTTCAACGGGTTCGGCGGCATCGCATCCGTCGTCGTGGCGGGTGCGGCCATGTTGTACGTAGACGCACCGTCGTTGCAGACCAGCATCTCGACCGCCGCCACCGGTTTGATCGGCGCGGTAACGTTCCTCGGCAGCCTGGTCGCTTTCTCGAAGCTTCAGGGTCTTAAGGTAATTCCCGACGGGAACCTGGTTCCCGCCCAGCAGCTATTCAACGCGATGTTGCTGGTGGCCTGCGTGGCCCTGGGCGGATGGCTGGTAACAGAGCCGTCATCGGCGGCGGCGTATTGGCTGCTGGTCGTCGCCGCGTCGGTACTCGGCGTCTTGCTGGTCAGTCCGATCGGCGGGGCGGACATGCCGGTGGTGATCGCGCTGCTGAACTCCTACTCCGGTCTCGCCGCCGCGGCCACCGGGTTCGTCATCGGCAACTCGGTGCTCATCATCTCCGGGTCGCTGGTCGGGGCGTCGGGTCTGATTCTCACCCGGATCATGTGCAAGGCGATGAACCGCTCGCTGGCCAACGTGTTGTTCGGCACGCTCGGCCCGACGGGCGAGACCGCCTCGGCCGACGAGGTCTACGCGGGCAAGGTCAAATCCGCCTCGGCCGAAGAGGTGGCGATGCTTTTCGACGCCGCCCGCAAGGTGGTGATCGTTCCCGGCTACGGCATGGCGGTCGCCCAGGCGCAGCACGCGGTGCGCGACCTGGCCAACCTGCTCGAAGAACGCGGCATCGAAGTCGACTTCGGCATTCACCCGGTCGCCGGCCGGATGCCCGGCCACATGAACGTTCTGCTCGCCGAGGCCGACGTGGCCTACGACAAGCTCAAAGAGATGGACGAGGTCAACTCCGCCATGGAGCAGACCGACGTCGCCCTGGTCGTCGGCGCCAACGACGTGGTCAACCCCGTCGCCCGCACGGACCCGAAATCGCCCATCGCCGGCATGCCCATCATCAACGTCGACAAGGCTCGCACCGTGGTCGTGGTCAAGCGCAGCCTCAGCCCCGGCTTCGCCGGCATCCCCAATCCCCTCTTCGCCGCCGACAACACGCTGATGTACTACGGCGACGGCAAAAAAGCGTTCCTCGACCTGATCACCGCGGTCAAGGAATCCTGACCCGGGACGCACCGGATGAAGGATAAAAGATGAAAGATGAAGGATAACAAAACAGCGCGGCGCCTATCCCTCATCCCTCATCCCTCATCCCTCATCCCGATGCTCAATCTGTGACCTACTTTCCCTCGAACCAGTTGTCGCCCCAGGCGATGTCGACCGTGAGCGGGACGGCCAGTTGCATCGCTCCGGTCATCTCCTCGCGGATCATTTGAGCCGACGCATCGACCTCGGCGCGGGGCACCTCGAAGACCAGTTCGTCGTGTACCTGGATGAGCATCTGGATCGGTCGCGCTTCGGCATGAATGCGCCGGTGGATGTTGACCATGGCGGTCTTGATCAGGTCGGCGGCGGAGCCTTGGATCACGGTATTGACGGCGAAACGTTCCGCGGCGGCGACGGCCTGGCGGTTGCGGGACGTGATCTGGTCGATCCGCCGACGCCGGCCGAGGATCGTCCGCACGTAGCCGTCGCGCTTGGCGTCGGCGATGCAGGTCGCTTTGAACGCTTCGATTCCCGGAAAACGTTGGCCGTATTGCTCGATGAACGCCTTGGCCTCGCCGACCGACATCCCGGTCTGGCGGGCGAGCCCGAACGCGCCCTGACCGTAGATGATCCCGAAGTTGACCGTCTTGGCCCGCCCGCGCTGTTCGCTGGTCACTTCGTCGACCGGCACCGCGAAGACCTCGGCCGCCACGACCCGGTGAATGTCCTGGTCGCTGCCGAACGCGGCGATCAAGCCTTCGTCACCGCAAAAGTGAGCCAGCACCCGCAGCTCGATCTGCGAATAGTCCGCCGTCAGCAGCACGTTGTTCTTGTCGCCGGCGATGAACGCCTTGCGAATCTCCCGGCCGGTCTCGGTGCGAATGGGAATGTTCTGCAAGTTCGGATCGCGCGACGACAGCCGACCGGTGACCGCCCCGGTCTGCTCGAAGCCGGCGTGGACCCGGCCGGTGCGTTTGCATACCGCGGTCGGCAACGCGTCGGTGTACGTGCTTTTGAGCTTGGTCAGCTCGCGATATTCCATGACCAGACTCGGCAGCGGATGGTCGCTCTCGAAGGCCAGCGTGGCCAGGGTATCGGCGTCGGTGCTTCGACCCGTCTTGGTTTTCCGCACGACCCGCAGGTTCGACTCGTCGAAGAGCACGACGGCCAGTTGCATGGGCGAATCGATGTTGAATTCGTGCCCGGCCGCGGCATGAATCTGCGCGGCGAGCTGGGTGATGCGGTCGCAGAGCCGATCGCTGATCGACGCCAGCACGTCGGTGTCCAGTTTGACGCCGGTGTACTCCATTTCGGCCAGCACCGGCACGAGCGGCATTTCGGTCTCGCGGAACAGCGTGTCGAGCCCCTCGGCCACCAGCCGCGGCGCCATCATCTCCGCCAGCCGCCAGGTCACGTCCGCGTCCTCGGCGGCGTACTGAGCCACGTCAACCGGGTTGGCCTGGTCGATGGTGATCTGGTTCTTGCCCTTGCCGATCAGGTCGGAGATGGGCATGGTGCGGTAGTTGAGAAACTCGCGGGCGAGATGATCCATGCCGTGGGATCGCCGCGTCGCGTCGAGCACGAAGCTGCCGAGCATGGTGTCGAAGTCGATGCCGGCCATCTCGATACCGGCACACTTCATCACGATCACGTCGTACTTGATGTTCTGTCCGTACTTTTTGACCGCGGGATTCTCGAGAATCGGGCGCAGCGCGTCGAGCGTCCGGTCACGGTCGAGCTCCCGACCCAGCGCGCTGCGCACGGGTAAATAATAACCCCGGCCCGCGTGCCAGGAAAACGACATCCCGACCAAATCAGCGGCGACCGGATTCAACCCGGTGGTCTCGGTATCGAAAGCAAACGCGGGTTGTTCGCTGAGCTGCTCGAGAAACGAGGCGAACTTCGCATCGTCGTCAACGAGCAGATAGTCGGCGCTCGGAGCAGACCCGAACAAGGTTTCGGGTTCGGGCGGGGCGCCGGCTTCTTCGCGTTCGGCGGCGAATTCAACGAGCTGTTCGGTCAACCGATTAAAACCCAACGACTCGAAGAGCGAACGTGCCGCCCCCAGCTCGAACCGCTCGCACAGCGCATCGTCCAGCGCAAAGCTTACGTCGACATCATCGCGAAGCGTCACCAGTTCCCGCGTGACCGCCATCTGCCCGGCGAACGCCTTGACGTTCTGCGACATCTTGGGCGTCAGCTCGTCGGCGTGGGCCAGCACCGCGTCGGCGGTGCCGTACTTGTCGATCAGCTTGACCGCGGTCTTGGCGCCGATGCCCTTGACCCCGGGTATGTTGTCGGTGCTGTCCCCGGTCAGCGTCTGAATCTCGACCGCTTGTTCGGGCGTGTACCCCTTGTTGTCGCGAAGCCAATCGGCGTCGACGATTCTATCCTTACGTGGATCGTACATCCGCACACGATCGTTGATCAGTTGTTCGAGGTCCTTGTCGCTGCTGATCAACACGACCTCGACCTCGTCGCGCAGTCGGCGGGCGAGCGTGGCGAGCAGATCGTCGGCCTCGAAGCCGGGCTGACGCAGGATCGGCACTTTCATCGTTTCGAGGATCTCGACGATGCGATCGATCTGCGGACCGAGGTCCTCGGGCGGGGCGTCGCGGTTGGCTTTGTACTCCGGATCGATCTCCCGTCGAAAGGTGCTCTCGTCGCCCACGTCCATGACCATCGCGAGATACTCGGGCTTGCGATCACGGATCAGGTTGAGCAGCATCTGACAGAACACGTAGGTGGCCCGCGTCGGTTCGCCGGTGGGGGAGTTCAGCTCGCGAAACGGAGCGTAGTAAGCACGAAAAATCTGGGCGTGACCGTCGATGAGGTACAGGGTTCGGGGCATGACGAAATCGTTCGGAACCTGGGTTTTTGTAAGCGGGAAGCACTGTAGACGGCGTCAGAAGAGGCGTCAAGCAAGGACAACCCGATAGATGATTTGCGCCCGGATGGGGCATCTCAGCGTCGCGGCATTCACGTCTGTTCGGACGGGTCAGCGCGACTCGGAAGCCTTACCCTTCGAGTTGATCATCCGCCAACGGCGGGATCGGCGCCGATGACAGCACCGCCCGCAAACACGCCGTGGTCACGTCGGCGCCGCTGGGGAGCGTAAAGGTGTGAACCGTCCGCGCGTCCGTGCGATCGACAAGACTGAACGTGGTTCGCCAACCGGTGGTGTCGAGTACGGCATCATGTTCGCGAAGGTTGAACGCCTCGATACGCGGCCGGCGGCGCAGCGGCGCGAAACGAAGCCACTGGGCCACACCCGGCGCGAGCCGAACGTAACTGACCCGTCCGAACAGCAGCAGTGTATAGAACGTGCCGTAACCCAACAGCAAGCACACCATCAACACCACGTTGACCGAGAGCAACAGCATCCACTCTTCGGTCCGCATGATGTAGTCGACCAGGAAGTAGAGGATCGCGATCAGCGGCACGAGCGCGACGACGGACCAGACACTTGGCACGCCGACCCCGAACACCTCGGGCGTAAACGAGCTGGTCGGGTCCTCCGGCCGGGGGGGCGGGGTCTCGCGAAAGTAGACGTAGATCCGGCGGGACCGAAGTAAGTGCGGCCGGATTTGCGCATCCCACTCGGCCGCCCGCGGACCGACGCGTCGCCACACCGCCGACCGCAGTAGGCAGCAACGGTGCAGCACCCGTGCCGCCGCCACCCAACGCTTAGCCGCAATGAGCCGGGGAACGGCGTCGGCATCCTCACGAGCGATCTGAAGGCTCCGCCACCAGATCGGGACCGACCGGACGGTCGCGTAAGCCAGAAACACCGCGAGGATGGCCTCGTACTTGAACAACTGCTGCGGGCCGGACGGATCGGACAGGCCATAGGACCACAACGATTCGCTCCGGGCCATCAGCCACAATCCCGTGCCGAGTAGTGTGGGGACCATCACCAGCCAGCCCAGTACCGTCCCGCGCACCGAAAGCCGCGGCGTACCGGGTTTGCTGATCCACCAGGTGTCCACGTCGCCGACCAGGGTCGGCAGCGGGACCTGGGCCGGGACATCATGCCGTCGACGTCGCAACCAGCGTGGTGTCGCGCGCACGGCCGCTTCGGAAGTGGGCAAGTCATCGTCGGACGGAAGGTTCATACCGGGTACTATTCTACGGGCGAACGACCGGTTCGGTCACGTACCCGATTGGGAATCTCACAGCCGCGGTATCATGGTCAATTGACGGGGTCGCCGGAGGTTGCGATGATGGCAGCCGGCATCACGCAAACGCAAACTTCCGGACCCCAAGCGACCATGAAGAACGGTGAGATTTCCGGCATTTTCGACCGCATGGCCGACCTGATCGAGATTCAGGGCGGCGATCGGTTTCGCGTCAATTCCTACCGGCGTTCGGCCCGGGCGGTCAAGGACCTGACCGAGGACATCACCGCGGTCGCCGCCGACAACCGGCTCACCGCGCTGGCCGGCGTGGGCAAGTCGACGGCGGCGAAAATCGCCGAGTTCCTCTCGACCGGCCGGATCGCCGCATTCGACGAGTTGCTCGCCAAGATACCGGCCGGGCTGCCCGACCTGCTCGAGATTCCCGGGCTCGGACCCAAGAAAGTCGCGCTGATTTGGAACGAACTCAACGTCGAGTCGATCGACGATCTCAAGCGCGTCATCGCATCAGGTGAGTTGGCGACCTTGCCGGGCCTGGGTGACAAGAGCGTGAAGCAGATTCAGCAGGGCATCGAGTTTCGCGAGCGCTCCGGCGGACGCACCGAGCTGGGCGTCGCACTTCCCGTGGCCGAGCGACTCGCCGATGCGGTCGGGAAGATGAAAACGGTCAAGCGGGTCGCGCTGGCCGGCTCGTTGCGACGCGGACGGGAGACCATCGGCGACGTCGACATCCTGGCCGTCAGCGCCGACGGCAAGTCGGTGGTCGAAGCCTTCACGAACCTGCCCGAAGTCAAACGCGTGCTGGCTTCGGGGGCGACCAAGGGTTCGGTCCTGGTCGAGCTCTCCGGCGGGAAGGAACTTCAAGTCGATCTGCGCGTGGTGCCGGCCGAGTCGTTCGGCGCAGCCTGGCAGTATTTCACCGGCTCGAAGGAGCACAACGTCCGTCTCCGTGAGATCGCGGTCAAGAAGAAGCTCAAGCTCAACGAGTGGGGCCTGTTCGACGGCGACAAACCCGTGGCGGGGAAGACCGAATCGAGCATTTACACCAAGCTCGGCGTCCCGGCGGTGCCGCCCGAGTTGCGTGAGGACCGCGGCGAGATCGAGCTGAACCAGCCGCCCAAGCTGATCGAGCAAGCCGACATCCGCGGCGATCTGCACATGCACACCACGGCCAGCGACGGCAAGTGCGGCATCGACGAAATGGCCGAAGCCGCCAAAGCCCGCGGTTATGCGTTCATCGCCATCACCGATCACACCAAGAGTTCGGCCATCGCCAACGGGCTGTCGATCGAGCGCATGGAGCAGCAGATCCTCTCCGTGCGCGAGGCCGACAAACGGATCGACGGCATCGCGATCCTGGTCGGCTGTGAGTGCGACATCCTCGCCGACGGTCGCCTCGACTATCCCGACGACCTGTTGGCCGAGTTGGACGTGGTTGTCGCCAGCGTGCACGCGGCCCAGAACCAGCCGCGAGCGAAGGTCACCGCCCGGGTGATCAAGGCGCTCTCCAGCCCGCACGTCGACATCCTCGGGCACCCGACCGGCCGGCTGCTCAACCGTCGCGAGCCGATGGACCTGGACCTCTCCGCGATCCTCGTTGCCGCGGTCGCGACCGACACCGCCCTGGAGATCAACGCCTCCTGGAAGCGGCTGGACCTCAAGGACCTGCACATCCGCCAGGCCCTCGACGCCGGCGCGACCTTGAGCATCAACACCGACGCGCACCACACCGACCAGCTCGATCAGATGGGCTTCGGCATCATGACGGCCAGACGCGGCTGGACACCGCCCGACCGGGTCATCAACACCTGGACGCTGAACAAGCTGCGGAAGTGGCTGCGATCACGATAGGGCGCGCCGATCACCCGTCATCACGGTTTCTGAAACGATGTTGACAGCTATGGGGCACCGTGTTATCGTCGCTCGCGCTCTCGGATTTCAAACCAGCGCGGCTGGGGAGCACGGTTCCTGTCGGCACCCGGATGGTAGCAGACCGGATGGTAGCGGGTAGGGGGTGATGTGACGGACGACCATCACGTTCCCGGCACCTACCGCAGCATGAATGATCCGGATGCTCAGGGGGCTGATCCGTTCGCGACGCGTCTCGATTCGACCGGTCTGAACCGGCGGAGCAGGTTCGTAGACCATGAAGGTTTTCATGCTTGGTTGGGAGTTCCCGCCCTTCATCTCCGGCGGGTTGGGGACGGCCTGCTACGGCCTGACCAAGGCCATGAGCGAGATCGGCACCGAGGTGCAGTTCGTGCTGCCCCGGCCGATCAGCGACCAATATTCCACGCACGTCCGGATGATGGCCCCGCGGGCGGGGTCGAGCCACACCACCGATACCTTCGTTCTCGACGAATTCGAGCGGGTCACGTTCCGTGCCGTGGCGGCGCGGATGTCGCCCTATGTGCAGCCCGGCGTGCGGGAGACCGCCGGTACGACCAAGACCAGTACCGTGGTCGGCGGCAGCGGGAACGGCACCGACGGTGGCGGTGCCGACGACCCGGTCGCCGGATTCGTCGGCGCCAGCGGGCACTATGCCGGCGACATGTTCGTCGAGATCAGCCGGTACGCCCGGTTGGCCGCGGCCATCGCCGCCAACGAGCATTTCGACGTGATTCACGCCCACGATTGGATGACCTACCCCGCCGGTCGGGCCGTCGCCCGGCTGACCGGTCGGCCGCTGGTCGTGCACATTCACTCGACCGAATTCGACCGCAGCGGCAAGCACGTCAATCAGGCCATCTACGACATCGAACGGGCCGGCTTCGAAGCCGCCTCCCGCATTATCGCGGTGAGCTATCTGACCCGGAACATTCTCACCTCACGCTACGGCGTCAACCCCGACAAGATCGACGTCGTCTACAACGCCGTCGAGTTCAACGGCCATCGCGACACGCCGGCGGTCACCCCGATCCGACGCGACGAAAAGATCGTCCTGTTCCTCGGACGGATCACCATGCAGAAGGGCCCGGAGTATTTCCTCGCCGCGGCCAAGCGGGTGCTCGAGGTCATGGACAACGTGCGCTTCATCATGGCCGGCAGCGGCGACATGATTCGGCGCACCATCGAACTCGCCGCGGAGATGGGCATCGGCCACAAGGTGCTGTTCACCGGCTTCCTGCGCGGCGACGACGTGGCTCGCGTGTTCCGCATGGCCGACTTGTACGTGATGCCTTCGGTGTCCGAACCGTTCGGGATCGCGCCGCTCGAAGCGATCTCCCACGACGTGCCGGCGCTGATCTCGAAACAGTCGGGCGTCGCCGAGGTGTTGACGCACGTGCTCAAGGTCGATTTCTGGGACACCGAGGAGATGGCGAACAAGATCGCCGCCGTGTTGCGACACCCGCCGTTGCACGCCACGTTGCGCGAGCACGGCGGCTTCGAGGTGGGTCGCATGTCGTGGCAGGACTCGGCCCGGCAGTGCCTGGCCGTCTACGGCCGCGTGATGCACCGAGCCTGAAGTCCGGCTTATTCATTTGAAGCGGCGTCTGCCGCGAATCCGACCGCTGTGAAATCGGCAGTTGTGAATCTGATAGCCATGGCCAACTACGCACTACTCACCGCCGGCGGACACGACCGGCCGGGCATCGTCGCGGAGATCACCCGGGTGTTGTTCGAGGCGGCGTGTAACGTCGAGGATTCCGCCATGGTGCGGCTGGGCGGCACGTTCAACTGCATGTTGCTGCTGCGTCTGCCCGAGGGACAGACCGGCGACCAGCTCGAGCCGCAACTGGCCGCGGTTCAGGAAGAATTCGGCCTGTGGGTTCACCTGTCGGACCTGAGCCCGGCCGAGGCCGTCGAACCCGCTACGGATCATCCCAAGCACACGGTCGCGGTCTACGGCGCCGACCGGCCGGGTATCGTCCACCGGATCAGCGCTCACCTGGCCGCCCAAAGCGTGAACATCACCAACCTGCACACCCAGGTCCTCCACCAGGACCCGCCGATGTACGTCATGGAAATCGAGGTCGAAACGCCCAACTTCGTCGATCTCGACAAGCTCGACGCCGAACTGGCCGACATCGGACGCGGCATCGGGGTCGAGGTGTCCATGAAGCCCAAGGCCGATCCGCTCCACCCCACGTCGGGATGAGGGGCGCCCGTCGGTGTCGATGTTCTCGGACGTCGACCCGGGTCAACAGAATATGGCTTGGTGGTTATATTCTAAAGTTGTTTCGATGAAGTAGAACCACCACGCCACGTCTCGACGCTCCCCTTCACCGCGTACGATATCAAGCCTTCCTTCCGTTGTGCCGATAACGTGCGCATGGATCCTGACCAGACCAGCGGCGCACGACGAAGCGACAGGATCGGCCCGCTCGCCGTCTGTCTGATCTCACTGGCCGGCTATGTCGTCACCGCCGACCAGCGCGGGCACTATTGCGACGACTTTGCTCTCCGCGCCCAAGTCGTCGAGCACGGTTGGTTCGGTGCTTACCTCGATCGTTGGCAGGAAGTCGGCCCGATCCGCCCGCTCGGTCATCTTCACATCTTCGCCTGGCACTTGTGGCTGTGGGATTCTCCCGCGGTTGCTCACGTACTCGCGGCGTTGTGGCATGTGGCGGTGTGCCTGCTGCTGTACCGCGTCGTGGTCGAGCTGGTCCGCGATGCGCGAATCGGCCTCGCCGCCGCCGCGATCTTCGCCGCCTGGCCGTCATACACCAACGTGGTCTGCTGGACCTCGACCGCGGCGAGCACGCTGCCGACCATGGCCGCATTTCTCGGGTCGCTTGGGTTCTACGTACGCTACCTGTGCGCGGAACCGCGACGTTCCGCTCGCCGATGGTGGACGCTGAGCCTGATCGGCTTCGGCATGTCGCTGCTGATCTACGACCAGCATCTCGGGTCGGCCGCGGTCTTTAGCGCGTTGGCCGTGCTCATGCCGCGATCGGGCGGTCGCCTGCGCACGTTGATCGGAACATTGCCGTTCTGGGCTTGCTCCGCCGGCGTCGCGATCGCCTACACCGCCATGTCGGTCGGTAGCGATCGTCCCTTACACCCGTCGTTGAGCAACGTGGCGAGCAGCCTCGGGGGCACGATCATGATCTTTCTCGACAAGGCGGTTTCGCCCGGGATGGCCGATCGCTGGCTCGGTCGGTGGGGCGCGCCCGGGGAAATGATCGCCCGTGACCCGTACCGGCTCGTGCTCACCCTGGCCGGGGTGCTGGCGGGGAGCTTGCTTACCGTCGTCGCCCTGCGAAGCGCATCGACGGCGCCCTGTGCGCGCATCGACGCCGTGCGACTCGCAACCGCCGGCGGGGTGTTGGCGCTGGTGACGCTCGCGATTCTCGCCGCCCGCAGTCCCGAGCCGACCATTCAAGCTCGCCACACGCTGATCCCCGCGATCGGCGCCGCCATGATGATCGCCGCCGGCTTCGGCCTGGTGCGCGGCGCGCGACGACGCTCGGTTGCCGTCTTCGCTGTGACCGCGTCGGTGGTCGCGTTATCCGTGCTGCGGCTCGGCCACGTCTACGAATGGACGCTGCGCACCCGGGTCACGAACGGGATTCTCGATTCGGTGGCCGACTTACCCCGTACGCCGCAACCGGGCGAGTTGCTGGTCATCGACGGCGTCTTCGACTACGGACGGGGTTTTCAGGATTCGTGGGGTCTCAGCGGCGCGGTCAGCCTGGCCCAGGGCATTCGAGCGTGTTGGGCTTGCTCGAATCCGGTTCGCGTCGCCACGACGATCCGCGCTGAGGATGGCCGGTTGTTCGCCAACGAAGCCTGGGACGTGGCGTGGGAGGTCGACCTCGCCGCGACCCGTTTCTTCCGCTGGGATCCGTCACGGCATCGGCTCGAACCCTCGAGTTTGCCGGATCATCTGTCACGCCATCGGGAGATCCATTGGCGTCCGTCGACGCGCGACGTGCAGGATGATTACGCCGACAACGAGATTCGCGCACGCGAACGCTTGAAGCGGGTGAATACCGAGCTTACCACCGACACGAAGGAGCATCAGCCCGTCGAGCAGCAACAGGAGGATAACCAGCACCGTCGTGATCCGCATACCCCGTCGCAGCCACAGCAGCCAGAACACGCTCAATACGATCAGTTCGCGCTCGAGCGGAAACACCGCGATACCGTAGGCCAATGAGGGTAGGACGTTCGCGACCGCGCCCCATCGCACCCGCACGCCGTCTGAGCCACTCTGCATGAAGGGTCGCATCGTTCCCGGCGACATCGTCGGCCCCTCGTCGGTGGTCACCCACACGTGCGTGGTGTCCGTGTCGAGCCGGGCGTCGTAGCCGAGGTTCCGCAACAAGGACGCCGCAACCACCGCACGCCCGTCGCAATCCTCCCGGCCTTTATCGAGCACTTCGTCGACGGTGGGCAGGTAATCCGCGACGCCCCAGGTTTCCCAGTCCCACGCGAAGGGAATCGACGCGTACACGAAGCGCTCGACGATCCGCAACTGCTCCGGACCGCGCGGTACGCCCGCCAAGTCCGGCACCAAGTCGGCCAACATCGGGTGCAACCCCGCCGCGTCCGGCTCGATCATCGCGTCGGGGTCCGTCCAATGCTCGACGTGGCGCGCGAAGCGTACGGGATAGGGAAAACAAACCACGAACACGGTGACCGCCAGCACCGCCGCCTTGATCGGCGCCCGCCACCACCATCGTCCGCTTTGAAATCGTTCCCAGGCGTTCCGCATACCGCCGACCCGATCGCGACGGCCCGCATCGTTCAGGTTGTGGCACCGCGTCATGGTTTCTCTTTCGGCTTGCCGCGCAGATGCTCTTCAAAGAAGGCATCCATGAACCATCGGCACCGAAGGTTGACCGGCTCGGCGGCGTCCATGGTATGCGGCCAACCCTTCAATCGATCATAGACGTACGGGACCTGCAGTTCCTCGAGCTTCTTTTCGAGCAGGTCGGCCTGCGAGATCGGCACGATCTGGTCGATCGTGCCGTGCAGGATCAGCGTCGGCGGGTCGTCTTTGGTCAAATGCGTGATCGGCGAGGCGAGTGCATACTGCTTGGGCGCTTGCTCATAACTTTGACCACCGAGAAACTTCTTGACCGACCCGGCCTGACGCGCGAAATCCGTGGTCAGGTCGGTCGGGCCGTAGAGATTGACCACCGCCTGGACCCGGCTGCTCACGCCGGCGTGTCCCCCGTCGCCCTCGAGCTCGGCGACATCCGACGTATAGCCGACCATCATGGCCAGGTGTCCGCCCGCCGATCCGCCCGCCACCGCGATGTGATCGGGATCGATCTTGTAGCGGCCCGCGTTGGCCCGCATCCATCGCACCGCGCACTTGGCGTCCTGCACCGCGGCCGGGAAGGGTGCGACGTCCGAGAGGCGATACTTGATCGTCGCCACCGCGTAGCCGCGCTCGGCATACTTGACGCAATAGTAGTGGTAGACCTCCTTGCTGCCCTTGGCCCACGCACCGCCGTGAATGAAGATCACCCCCGGCACCGGCTGGTCGTTTTTCTTCGACCGGTAGAGATCGAGGAACAACGGAACCTTCCCGCCCTTGCCGTACTCGATGTTCCGCGTGATCTCGATGTCGTCCGACGCCATGATCAGCGGATTGATCGGCTTGACCTTCCCCGAGCTGATCGCCGCCATCACCGCCTCGCGCGTGGCGAAACCCGGCGCCGGCGGCGGCGTCCTGGCGCCGGACGCCCCGACGCTCACCAAGGTCGTCAAAATCCAAACCGTGCGTACGTGTTGACCGTTCATCGCGGATTCTCCTTACAGTTCCTACAACGATCCTACGTGGTCAGTCGGGTAAGGTGCAACAAAGAGGCGAAACGTCGGCCGAAAAAAGCCGGCCGAAAAAAGCCGAAAAAAGGTGTCAGGAAGATTTTTAGGGATCGAGGCCGAAAAAAGGTGTCAGGAAGATTTTTAGGGATCGAGAAAATCTTCCTGACACCTTTTACGCCTCCGTACGATCATCGGTTAGACAACAATGCCGTACGCGGCGAGTTGTCGGGTGGCCGTACCCTCCCAATCATGATTGGCGGCGGGGCTCGCGGGGCTGGGGTGCAAAATTCGGCCCAGGGTGATGCTCGTGTCCGGCAGGGCGGCGCGAGCGCGATGCTCCGCGAAAGCGCCGACCCCGATCACGTAACGCGGCTGGAGGTGGCCGACGGTTCGTTGCAGCGCACGGTCGCAGGCGGACAGGAGCGGTTCGCGCTCGTGGGACGGCAGCTTGTCGGGGGTACGATTGCGACCCGACTCTTCCATAAAGATCAGCGGACAGTAGTTGGCGATGAAGAAGCGCGCGAAGAATCGCTCGGGCGTGCCGAACGCTGTGCGCGCCCAGCCCCACAGCCGCGCGCCGCTGACCTCGCTGCGTGGGCAGTCCAAACCTTGAATCGGCCGCTTGGGATGCTCGTCGACGGGCTTGCCGACGACGCCGTCCAATTGTAGCCAGTCGCGCACGATGCTCACCTCGCCGAACGGTACGCCGGTCTGAGCCATGCCCCACGGCCCGGGGTTCATCCCCAGCAACAACACCTCGCGAGGCGGTGTGCCGAACCGGGTCAAGTATTGTTCGGTGATGTTTCGTGCGTAGATCAGTGGGTTGTACACGTGCGTAACCGGTGATCCGAACCGCAGCGCGGCAAGGTCGTCGGTCAGAGCGTCCATGGCGGTAAGCAGATCCATCGTGTGTTACTTGCGTCGTACGCCGCTGGGGCGCTTGGCGGAATCCCGCACCGGATAACGCAAGTTCCACACCCTGGGAAGCGTGCGTTGGAACTTTTGCACGTACTGCAACAACCGTGTCGTGACTTCGCGATGCGCGGCATTGACGGGATGAGCCTCTCCCGGATCGGCGTCGAGGTCATACAACTCCGGCTTCTCGAGCGGCCGACCGCGGGCGGCGACGTGCAGCTTCCATTTCCCGTCCCGCATCGCGGTGACCTTGTCGTCGTATACCCAGACGAACGGTTCTATGCGCTCAAACGCACCCTTGCCGGTCAGCAGTGGCAGGATGCTCTGCCCGTCGTATTCGCGATCGTCCGGCACTCGACCGCCGGTGATTTCCAGCACCGTGGGGAAGATGTCGTACGCGATGGCCGGCCGCTTCTCGATCCGGCCGGGGTCGATGTGACCCGGCCAACGGGCAATGTACGGAACCCGCACGCCGCCTTCGTACGAGTCACGGATCGCGCCCCGCAGCCCACCGGTATCGCCGCCTTTGCCCATCGGCCCGTTGTCGCTGCTGAAGACGACCAGCGTGTTGTCGGTCAGGCCGTGTTCATCGAGCGCGGCGAGCAGGCGGCCCACCTCGGCGTCGAGATGTTCGATGGCGTCCTCGTAAATCGGCCGGCCCGGCGTGCGACAGTTGTCGGGAAGGTTGAGCGGGCCGTGCGGAATGGTGTGAGAAAAGTAGACGAAAAACGGCTTCGACTTGTTGGCGGCAACGAACGTGATGGCGGCATCGGTCAGCCGCCGCGTCACCGTCCGCACTTTGTCGCCCGAGAGTTCGTCGATGATCTCGTTGTCGCGATAGAGCACGGTCGGCAGCATGTCCATGCTGTAGGGTAAGCCGAAGTAGTGGTCGAAGCCGTGCTGCGTGGGGAGATATTCGAAGCGGTCGCCGAGGTGCCATTTGCCGATCGCGGCAGTGGCATAACCCCGTTCGCGCAGGGCCTCGGCCAGCGTGATCTCGTCGTCGGGCAGGCCCGACGGTCCGTCCGGTCGGAGCACGTCGACGATGCCGACCCGAAACGGCTGCCGGCCGGTCAGCAGGGCGGCACGCGACGGACTGCATACCACGTGACCCACGTAATACTGCGTGAAACGTACGCCCTCGCTCGCCAGCCGGTCGATGGACGGGGTCTTGATGCGCGGGTTGCCGTACACGCTCAGATCGCGATAGGCGAGGTTGTCGGCCCAGATCCAGACGATGTTGGGCGCGTCATGCGCCGACGTCGATGTCGGCGCGACGACGATGAGCATGAGCGTCGAGACCGACCACCGGCGTATCATGGATGACCTTTTCACTGCTATCTTGGCGCGTCGGGCACGTTGGTCTTCGGCAGCCACGCGGCGAGTCGTTGCTTGACCGGCGCCAGTTCGCTCCGGCTCGCCAGGTTGGTCCACTCGTCCGGGTCGGCCTGATGATCGTACAACTCCTCGCCGCCGTCGCTATAGCGAATGTATCGCCATCGTTCGGAGCGCACGGCGTGGTTATTCCGACCGTGCGTGGTGACGGCGGGGCGGTCCCATCGCGCGGCGGGGTCCTTCAGCAGCGGCACGAGGCTGTCACCCTCGAGCACCTCACGCCGGGGCAGGCCGCAGAGCGCGACCAGCGTCGGATAGAGATCGAGCAGCGTGACGGTGCGGTCACATCGTTGCTTGGGCTTGGTCATGCCCGGCACCGCGATGACCACCGGCACGCGCGTCGCTTCTTCCCACAACGCGAATTTCCGCCAGTGGTGTTTCTCGCCCAGGTGCCAGCCGTGATCGCTCCACATGACGATGATCGTGTTGTCGGCATACGCGCTCTTGGCCAAGGCGTCGAGCAGCCGGCCCACGCACATGTCGGTGAAGTTGATGCTCGCGAGATAGCCGTGCACCGCTTGCGACCACTGGTCGGTGCGCAGGACGTTCCGGTGGTCGCCGGTGCGGGCCATCTTCCGGCCGATCGCCGGCACGTCGTCGAGATCGTCGTCGGGCGCCTTGGGCAGGGTGAGTTGCTCGGTCGAAAACCGGTCGAAATATTTCCGCGGCGCGTACCAGGGTAAATGCGGCCGAAAGAGTCCGACGGCCAGGAAAAACGGTTTGTCGTGTTTACGATCGAGGTACTCGATGGCCCAGTCGGTCATGCGGACGTCGTTCATCTCGCCGTCGGGTACGTCGACCGGTCCCCAGTCGAAGTGTCGTGCGTTGGGAATCCCGTTGACGGGCAGCATCTTCGGTTTCGGGTCTGGGCCCTGCCGCTCGTATTCGTGCCAGGAAGGCGGGTCTGGAAATCGGCCGTGGTAGATCTTGCCGCAACCGGCCACCGCGTAACCGTTGGCCATGAAATGCTGCGGCAGGGTGATCGCATCGGGCAACGTCGGTCGCCACGGCTGACTGTTGTGGTACACGCCAGAGGTCGACGGTCTGATGCCGCACATCAGACTGGCCCGTGACGGGTTGCACGCCGGCGCCGAGCAGTAGGCCCGCGTGAACAGCACGCCCTGGTCGGCGAGGCGGTCGAGGTTCGGCGTCTTGGTGTCGGGGTGGCCGCCGAGGGCGCCGATCCAATCGTTCAAGTCGTCGATGGCGAGGAACAGCACGTTCGGGCGGCGCTTGACCTGGTCAGCCTGCGCCGCGGACACGTCGGCCGACCACATCAAGAGCGCTACGCCGGCCAGGTAAACGCCATGAAAACGCGATGATCGCATAGCGGAAACTCCTCGTTCAGCGGGCCGGCCGCGACCGTTTGTACTCGTTGACCACCTTCCCGTGTACGTCGTGGTGGCGTAAGGCGATGGTGCTCATACCCTGCTCGTCGAACACGGAGACCGAAAGGAAACCGCCCTTGACCCGATGGAAGCGGTGGTAGGCCATGTTGTCGCCGGGGGTGCCGGCGGCGTGCTCGTCGCTGGCCGGGCCGCAGGAGAACTCGTGGACGCCGGTCTCGGGGTGGACCGAGTGGTATTGCCAGTGTCGGTCCCCGCAGGCGATGAAGAATCGTTCGGGCAGGTTCTTCTGCGCCCAGCGCCGAAATTCGTCGCCCTCATGAGCGAAGGCGCTGTTGCTGTGGTTGTCGGCTTTGGTCGGCCGGTCTGGGCCGACGATGGGCGTCGGGCTGATCAGCACTTTGAAGTCGGCGTCACTGGCGAGCAGCGTTTCTTTGAGCCAGCGCTTCTGTTGGGCACCCCAGATTGTTTTCGCCGGGCCGTCGGGCATCTGGTTGGAGGAGCGAAAGTCGCGCCCCTCGACCATCCACACCTGCAGACGCTTGCCCCAACGAACCGTACGGTAGGTTTTCTCGCCCATCGGCACCTGTTCGCGAAAGAGCCGCAGCCCTTTCTCCCAGGTCAGGGGATACATCTTGCGGGCGTTCTTGGTCGGCCAACTATCGTCCATCAGCGTGTCGTGATCGTCCTTCTCCCAATAGCCCGGCACGCGAAGATGAAACGCGACGTGGCGGGGGAAGCTGTACATGCGATGCCAGTGATAACGGGCCAGGGCGACGGTGGTTGCCCGCGGATCTTCCGAGTCGTAATAGACCGTATCGCCGGTGGGCACGATGAAATGCGGCTCGAGTCGGGCCATCGCCTCGTAGATGTGGAATCCGTCGGTGTGGTCCATGTCCCGGTAGGCCTGCCCGGTCACGACGGTGAAGGCGACGTCGGCGTCGAGGTCGGCCGGTGGGGCGGTGCGAAAGCTGCCGCGCAACGGGTCGTGTTTCGGCGTGCCGCCCGGCCCGGTCGTCTCGGCGGCATAGTGGTAGCGCGTATGCGGCTTTAGATCCGTCAAGCGGAACTGGTGCGAATAATCATTGGCTGCCGAGACATCCACCCAATCGGTCGTCGCCGCGTCGTCGAGGTTTTCCCGCATGCCGTAACTGAGGCGCACGCGACCCGGCGCACCTGGACAAGACCCCTCGAGTTGGTCGACGGAAATGCCTGGCGGCAGCGGCGCGGTCGGCCGGCCTTTGCGCACGATGCCGTCGGCGCGGCGCTCGGCCTGGGCGGTCAGCCGCAAGAGCACGATGGCCGAGTTCTGCGTAACCTCGCCGACCTTCACCCCGGTTGCTTGTCGCGACGAACCGGACGCATCGGCATGGACCATCAATACGATCGTCAACAACGTTGGAATCTTGAACATGCTGCCTCGTCGATTCGTTGTCCGTCGTGACACCGAGCGATGAACCCATGACCGCTCAGGCAAAAGATCGTAACCGAGGCGCTGTCTACCGACCAGAGACAGTTCAGGCCGGGGATTTTTCAGGCGTGTGCTATCCGCACGTTCCGGCGCATCAGAATGCCGCACAGTGCGAACGCGGATAGCAGCAACGTCAGGCCGACGGGCGTCACGACCGGGACCGGTCGGGTGGGGATCGTGATGGTGAGATGTTGATCGGCGGTGACGTTGTGCAGGACTTGTTCGGTGCGGTCGGGCCAGACGATGCGCAGGGCATCCACGACCGCGGCGGTTCCCAATCCGAAATGCACCGGCAGGTCGTTCTGGTTGAACGTGCCGGCGTTGGCGTTGGCGTCGCGGCGTAGGGTGCGCTCCTGGGGCGTGTCGGCGTGAATCGTGGCATAGAGCCGGGCGCCGATGCCGGTGCTGTTGCTCGGGCGTCCCTGCAGGTGAACGTGCAGCCAGTGCAGGCCGTTGGTGGTCGCCCGGCTCACGAAGAACTTCTGCACCGCGTTGGTGGACGCGTAGAGGTCGAGGTCGCCGTCGAGGTCGTAGTCCGCCCAGGCGCTGTCGAAAGCGAACGGGCCCGGGGCGTCCAGGCCGACGGCGGTGGTCACGTCGGTGAATTCCCAGTTGCCGTCGTTGCGGAACAAGGCCCGGCCGCGGGCGGTGCTGCCCGCCCGATCATGCAGGAACAGGTCGAGGTCGCCGTCGTTGTCGTAGTCGATCGAACGTCCGCCATTGTAATTGGTGCCGGGGTCGCTCAGCAACGCGTGGCCGAGGATCGTGTCCACGTCGGTCCATGTGCCGCCGCCGTCGTTTCGCCACAGCTTGCTGGGGTTGCCGGTCGCGCCGACCATGAACAGGTCGAGGTCGCCGTCGTCGTCGTAATCGTGAAACTCGGCCCCGTAGCTGTTGAGCAGGTATTGCGTGCCGGTCGCCGCGGTCACGTCGCTGAAGGTCAGCACGCCGGTGTCGGCAAGCTGGTTTTCGAAGAAGGTGTTGGGCAGGTTGTTGCCGCCGCAGGTGGAGATGTAGACGTCGATGTCGCCGTCCGCGTCGACATCGCCGACCGCCATGCCGTATCCGTGCGCGGTCGGCGTGGCGAAGCCGGTCGCGGCCCCGATCGCGGTGAAACTTCCGTCGTCGTTCTGGCGGTAGATTTCATAGGGCGTGACCTCCATCGCGAGCAGGAGATCGAGGTCCCGGTCGCCGTCGATGTCCGACCATGCGGCGTTCTGGTGCCATTCGGCATCGTTGATCGTGGTGGCGGTGACGTCGGTGAATTCGAGGCCGCCGTCGTTGTGCAGGAGATCGCCGGCAAATGTATTGAAGTTGGCGTTGCCGAGAAAGACGTCGACGAAACCGTCACCGTCGTAATCGCCCCAGGCCGCGCTCCAGCCGTCGCTGGTGTTGCCGTCG
>Ga0299906_10000873_pt1 | contig 26487 bp, 24 predicted proteins | sample RVTome_14_FD_200259 | JGI IMG/M metagenome (GOLD analysis project Ga0299906, IMG submission 200259) | Soil microbial communities from uranium-contaminated site in the Upper Colorado River Basin, Wyoming, United States - RVT145D125 (version 2) ...
CTTCGCCGCGGCCGGCCGCATCGACGCCGGCGAGACCTGGCACTTCCAGGGCTGGTTCCGCGACCCGACGGGGCCGTGCGGGACGGCGTTCAACCTGACGAACGGTTTGGCGGTGACCTTCGCGCCTTGATCTAGGGCCGCCCAGGTAGCCTAGCCGACGCTGCCGCCGCGCGTGGGCATCAAGCTCGCCCGGTGCTCTCTCAGGAACAGGTACAGCTCCTTCAACGCCGGGCGCACGGGCAGGTCGAGCGGTCGCTCGAGGCGCGCGAGGAAGCGGCGATGGACGGCGTCATGCAGGCGCTCGCGCGCGCTCTCCTCGAGGCCGCCGCGCAGGATCACCTCGCGCAGGAGCTCGAGCTCGGCGACCGTGAAGCGCGCCGCCATGCCGGGCGAGAGGTCGAGGATGCGCGCCTGGAGCTCGCTCCAGGTCTCGCGCCGCCAGGGCTCGCGCAGGCCCTCGTCCTCGGGCACGCGCACGACGACGGTCCCCGCGACCATGTCGCCCAGGCGCTGGCGGCGCGGGCTCAGCGCGATCACGACGAGGCCGATGGGGAGCGGCACCGGGACGAGCACGTCGACGATCCAGAGCAGGCCGCGCTGCACGAGCTGCAAGAGGCTCGGCGGCTCGCCGCCGGTGCCGACGACGCGCAGGCCGAGCAGCCGCTTGCCCGGCGTCTGCCCCGCCATGTAGTGGTGGAAGGCGACGAAGTAGACGGCGAACAGGAGCACGTTCGCCATCGCGACGAAGCCGAGCACGAACTGGCTCAGGCCGAACGGGTCGGCCGACGTCGCAAGGAGCACCGTGAACAACAGGGCGAGGAACCCGCTGACGAGGATCAAAAGGTCCACGAGCCCCGCCGCGAAGCGGCTGCCCGCGCCGGCGACGTCGAGCCCGAGGACGATGCCCTCGGCGGTGTGGGTCTCGAGGATGGGCATTGGTAGACCTCAGGCGCGGTGGCGCGCGCGCTCCGTTTCCTGAGGCCCCCTTTCCAACCGTGCGTGCGGATTTCCCGCACACGGCTGACCGATGGTCTTCTCACGTTGCATGCGCGCCTCCGGGGTAGCGGATCGTACCGCGCAGTTGAAACAGGCCAAACTCATCGACGAAACGGTTATGGGGCCAGTCTTTGGTGAAGAAGGGACGCCTCTTCCAGCCCGCGCGCTGCCCAACAAGTCGAACAAGGCGCGAGGTGAGGAAGCGGTCCAAGGAGATGAATTGCCGCGAGGCGTTGCCCGTGCGGAAGTACTGTATCCGTCCGAGCCCCGTTGGCGGCCGGTCGCGGCCCCATCAGTACTGGGTGCCGGGGGCCGAGGCCGGCGCGGCGCTGGCGGGGCGCGCTGACCCGGGGTGAGGCTCAGCGTCGCCGGGCAGGTCGGCGCGGGGTCAGCGCCGGAGCGGGAGGAGCTCGCCGGCCTGGCGGAGTTCCTTCCAGCGCAGCGGGACCAGGTCCTCGACCCGCTCCTCGGGGTGCACCCGGATTCGGACCAAGACGTCGCGGAGGTACTCGTAGACGTCGACGTCAGAGCTCTGCGAACAGTCCGTGCTCGTCGTCGGGGAAGCGGTCCGACTTGGGACCGTACCGCGCGCGCTTGAGCCGAAGGAGCTCGCTCTTGAGCAGGGAGTTGTCACGACTCAGCTTCTCGAGCAGCTCGGTGAACTCCGCGAGCTTCGCTCGCAGCTCCGCGTTCTCTCGTTCGAGCGTCTCGGTCGTCGCGACCACGCATACACCATCGGCAGCGTCGGTCCGACCGCGCACTTCCTTCGTCGAACTTTCTCGTGCGAGAGGATGGAGAGACTCAGCTCGCCACGCGACGCCAGGCGCGACGCTCGACGAGCTGCGTCGCATCGAGTCCGCCGAGCAAGAGAAGCAGCTCTTCGTAGCGCATCTCCATCCGACCTCCGTCCGGAGCCGTCGACGGCCACCCGAACGTTCCCCGCTCGAGCCTCTTCGCGAAAACCCACATGCCCGTCTTGTCGAAGTAGAGGATCTTCAGCCGGTTGCGCAGTCGGTTGCAGAACACGAACAGGTCGCCCGACAGCGGGTCGGCGCTCATCCGCGACCGCACGAGCCCCGAGAGACCATTGAAGGACTTCCGCATGTCCGTCGGCCCCGGCAACAGGAAGATGCGGCCGACCTCGCCCGGCCTCAGCACCACGAGCGCACCGCCGAGATCAGCCGCCTCAGCTCGGACTCGTCGAACCCAGGAGGAATACGCACGAGCATGCCGCCGCCGAGCTCGAGCTCGAATCCCTTGCCCGGATCGCCCGGACCCTCCCGGCCCACGATCTCGACTGCCACCAGCTCCTCGGCTCTCGCCGGCCGGCCGCTTCGACGCAGCGCCTGCTTCCTTCGTCCCCGGGCTCCGCGCCCGATCTTGCTCCGCCAGCCGTACAGCGACCACGGCGAAAGGCCGCGCTCCTCCGCGAACTCACGAACGCTCACGCCGCTGCGCTCCTGCTCCGCGATCAACCGCCGCCACCGCGCTTCCGTACTCGAGGGCTTCATGCCCACGAGCATCGCCGCCGGGGTACCCGGGGCCAACGTCCGGCGCTACCGCGTGCTCGGACGGATACGAAGGACTCGCACCAGCCGCGGAGCACGGGGTTCAGGGTCGCGATCACGTCGCGAACATCCTTCATCCCGGCCACCGCCGACGCTCCGTCAGATGACGGATCTTCTCCCGGATCGCGGTCATCGCTCGGTGGGACGGCCACCGCATGAGGTAGCACCGCCCCTTGAAGTGCGAGCGCACGATCCGGAAGTGGCATCCCAGGAAATCGAACCCGTCCTTACCGATGCCCAGCTCCACGAGTCTCGTCTTCTCCGGATGGAGCTCCAGACGCAGGGCATGCACGACCTGCTGCACGCGTCGCAGCGCCTCGCGGGCCTGGGACTCGCGACGGCACATGATGACGAAGTCGTCCGCGTAGCGGACGAGCGTCCCCACATGGCCAAAGTCACGGGTCCAGGCCTCGTCCAACGCATCGAGGTAGATGTTCGCGAGCAGCGGTGAGATCACGCCTCCTTGGGGCGTTCCCGTGTTGGCTTTCCTCACCGTGCCCTCTTCCATCACCCCGGCCCGGAGCCACTGCCGGATGAGTCGTAACACCCGCCGATCGCTGATGCGGCGCGAGACGCGCTCCATCAGGACGTCCTGATCGAGCGCGTCGAAGAAGCCCTTGATGTCCGCGTCCACGACCCACCAGTGGCCGCGGTTGCCGGTCATCCGCAGAACTTCCTTCGCATCCGTCGCGCTCCGTTTCGGCCGAAAGCCTAGCGAGCAGGTCTTGAAGTCCGCCTCGAACACGGGCTCGAGCACGATCTTCGCCGCCTGTTGCACGACCCGATCCTTGATCGTCGGGATCCCGAGCGGGCGTTGCCGCCCGTCGGGCTTCGGGATGTACTGCCGCCGGACCGGACTGGGGCGGTACGTCCCTGCCTTCAACTGCTGCTGGATCTCATCCAGGAACGAATCGACGCCCGCGGCCTCGATCGTGGCGAGAGTCTCGCCGTCGATCCCGGCCGCGCCGCGATTCGCTCGTACCCGATGCCACGCCTCTCGCAGGACGTCACCCCGCCAGATCCGATCGTACAGGGCGTGGAACCGTCGCTTCCGGTTGCACTTGGCAGCCGCGAAGAGCTTGCGTTGCAGGCTTCGGACTTTGTCGATGGGGTTGTTGGCCTTCACGGCATGCCCTCACCCGTTCCTGAAACGTCAAGCGTGACCAAAGCAGGGCCCCTTCCGTCCGCTCGGCTTTCACCGAGCATCCGCGGTACTACGAACCCCTCGGATTCCCTTCCGGCACGACGCGACTTCGCATTCCGCTTATACGCGTCGCCTTCGCCCGACGGGGGCAGCCGGCGAGGGCCTCTCCAGTTCCGTGCCGAACTGTCGCTGCGTGCTCTCCTCCCTACCCCGGGGGCGTCCTGCATCCCTCCGGATCTCCGGATGCAGTCTGTTGCCTTCGCCGCGAAATGACCGGCTCGGCCGACCCCTCCCTTTCGGAGGCTTATCTCTCGGGGCTGCAAGGTTCGCTTCAGGCTGGGCCCGCAGCTTTGCTCCCCGCCCGGCGGCTGTACTGCCACCGACGGGCTCTCGACGCTCCGCTCGGCCGCCGGGATCTCGCCCGGCGGATGGAGCCTGCTACCTGGCTCTCCGGCGATTACCAGGGCGGGACTTGCACCCGCAAGCTCGACACGACGTGCGAGCAGACCGCCCGCCGCTCCCCGACTGGGGACTCGGACCCTGCTCGCGTCAGGACGCACCACCACCGGGAGATTGTAGAGAGGGTGGAGTCGGGCTCGGGCTCGGGTTCGGGCCTACAATCGGCGCGTGGCCGAGGCCGAGGACGAAGCCGGGCACCTCGAGCGCCTGAGGGACATCGTCGAGACGGCGTCGCGGCGCGGGGTGCGGCGGCTCTCGGACGACGACCTGACCGGCCTGCCGCGCCTCTACCGCTTCGCCTCGTCGGTCCTGGCGCGGCTCGAGACGAGCGGCGAGAGCCCGCGGGCGGCGGGGCGCCTGCGCGCGCTGCTCTTCGCTGCCCACGGCGTCCTGTACGCGGGGCTCGACCGCGATCCGCGCTCGTGGGCGCGGCGGCTGGGCGAGCTCCTGTGGCGGGAGGTGCCGCGCACGGTGCGCGCCGAGTGGAAGCTCCTCGCCCTCACCCTTTGCGTCGTGTACGGCCTGGCGCTCGTCACCTTCGCCATCGTCCGCGGCGACCTGTCGGCCGCGTACTCGTTCCTGAGCGCGTCGGTGGTCGACGGCGAGATCGCGCAGCTGATCGCGACCGAGGAGGGCGAGGCCTTCCGCGGGAACTTCACGTTCGGGCTGGGCGAGTCGCCCGGAACGACCGGGGCGATCATGGGCAACAACATGCGCGTCGCGGTCCTGTTCTTCGCGACGGCGCTGGTGCCGCCCCTGTACCTCCTGGTCCTCGGCCAGAACGGCATGATGCTCGGCACGTACACCGCGGTGGCCGCGCACTGGGGCCAGGCGGGCTCGATCTCCTCGATCCTCTGGTGCCACGGCGTGATCGAGATCCAGGCCTTCGTGCTCGCAGGAACCGCCGGTCTCGTGCTGCTGCGGGCGTGGGTGGCGCCTGGCCCCTGGAGCCGCGCGTTCGCGCTGCGCCTCGAGGCGGCGCGCGCCTGGCGCCTCGTCGCGCCGACGTTCCCGATGCTGTTCGCGAGCGGCCTGATCGAGGGCTACGTCTCGCCCCACGCGCCGCTCGCCGTGCGCATCGGGGTCGCAGCGCTGAGCGGCGCGCTGCTCTCGGCCTGGCTCGTATTCGGCGGGCGCGGCGCGTCAGGCGCGCCCGGAGCGGCGCAGGTCGAGCCAGGCGGCGAGCAGCGGCGCGGCCGCCTCGGCGGGTAGCGCATCGAGCACCCGCGCGCCCGAGCGGCGCAGCACGGCGAGCCCGCGCGCGCGCTCGCGCGCGAGCTGCAGGGCCTCGGCGCGGACGCCGGCGCGAGCCTCGAGGCGCCCCTCGGCCACCGCGCGCAGCTCCGGGTCGTCGAGGCCCGCGAACACGACGCGATGGTGGCGCGCGCCCGTCTCGAGCGCGCGCACCTGCGCCTCGGTCGACAGCGGATCGGCGACGTCGCTCAGCACGACGAGCGTCGCGCGCCGCCGGTGGCGCACGCCCACCTCGCGCAGCGCGCGCGTGGTATCGGACTCGCGCGCGCTCGCCTGCTCCCCGAACACCGCCTGCTTCAGCCGCGCGAGCTGCAGCGCGCCGCGCGCCGGCGGGACGAACGCGCGCACGCCCGCGTCGAAGGTCAGGATCCCGACGCGGTCGCCCTTCGAAAGGGCCACGGCGGCGAGCTGCAGGGCCGCGTCGAGGGCGAAGTCGAGCTTGGTCCAGCCGCGCCCGGGCCCGAGCACCGCGGTGGCGCCCATGCGCCGGCCGCAGTCGACGAGCAGGATCAGCTCCTGGCCGTGCTCCTCCTGGTACTCGCGCACCATCGGTCTGCCGCGGCGCGCGAACGCCTTCCAGTCGACCAGGCGCAGGTCGTCGCCGTGCACGTACTCGCGCAGCGACTCGAACTCGGTCAAGCCGCCGCGGCGCCGCAGGCGCCGCACGCCGAGGTCGCGCCAGCGCTCGGATGCGGCCAGGCGCAGCGTGCTCGAGAGGTTCGCGAGCGGCGGCTCGATCGCGATCTCGCCGCGGCCCGCGAGGCGCGCCTGACGCTGCACGAGGCCCAGCGGACCGCAGAGGCGCAGCCGCATGTGGCCCAGGAAGCTCCAGCCGCGCCGCGAGGAGCGGTAGACGCGCCGCACCTCCGCCGTCCCCGAGGCCGGCAGCCGCAGGCGGTCGGGGCCCCCGGTGGGGTCGCCCGGATCGGGGTCGACGAGGTCGGGGTCACCAAGGTCGGGCGCGCTCGGCTCCGCGCTCGCGCCCCCTTCCCGGCGCGTGATCGCGCGCACCTCGAGCGCCTCCGAGAACTCCTCGCGCACCTCGAGCGCGAGCCCGCCGGCGCGGCCCACCTCGACGAGGAGCACGCGCTCGAAGTCCGCGGAGAGGCCCGCGCGCTCGGGGAGCCGGCGCGCGACCGCGAGCCCGCCCGGCGCGGGCGTCGCGAGCCAGTCGAAGAGGCAAGCGAGGACGACGAGGCCGTCGCCGGCGAGCACCGCCCCGCGCAGCGGCGCGAGCCAGACGGCGAGGACCGAGGCGAGCAGCAGCACGCCGCAGACCAGCGCCAGGCGCGTCGTCGGGATCAGCGCGGGACCTCCTCTGCTTCCAGGATCCGGGTCAGCACGTCGTCGACGCGCGTGCCCGAGAGCTCCTCGGCCGGATCGAGCGCCACGCGGTGCCGCAGGCACGGGTGCACGCAGCGCTTGAGGTCGTCGGGCGTCACGAAGTCGCGCCCGTCGAGCGTCGCGAACGCCTTCGCCGCGCGCAGCAGCATCACGCCCGCGCGCGGGCTCGCCCCGAGGGACAGCGCGAGGTCGCGCCGGGTGGCGCCGAGGATGCGCACGACGTACGCGGCGAGGTCGGCCTTCACCTCCACCGCGCGCACGAGGGCGCGCATCGCGAGCAGCTCCTCGGCGGACGAGATCGGCTCGACGCCGAGCTCCTCGGGCGTCGCGTCGGGCGGGCGCGAGTGGGCCTCGGAGAGCAGGCGCGACTCCACGTCCGCGGGCGGGTAGCCGATCAGGAGCTTGAAGAGGAAGCGGTCGAGCTGCGCCTCGGGGAGCGGGTAGGTCCCCTCGTGCTCGAGCGGGTTCTGCGTCGCGAAGACGACGAACGGCCGGGGCAGCTCGTGGCACAGGCCGTCGACGGTGACCGTCCCCTCCTGCATCCCCTCGAGCAGCGCCGCCTGGGTCTTGGCCGGCGCGCGGTTGATCTCGTCGCAGAGCACGAGCTGTGCGAAGAGCGGCCCGCGGCGGAAGTGGAAGCGCCCGTCGCCGGGGCGGAAGACGCTCGTCCCGGTCACGTCGGAGGGCATCAGGTCGGGCGTGAACTGGACGCGCGCGCTGCTCGCCCCGAGGGCGCGCGCCAGGGTGCGCACGAGCAGCGTCTTGGCGACGCCCGGCGGGCCCTCGAGCAGCACGTGCCCGGCCGCGAGGATCGCGGCGAACGACGCGTCGACCTCCGCCTCGAGGCCGACGACGACGCGCGCCGCCTCGGCGCGCAGCCTGAGCGCGACCTCGCGCACCTTCTCGGCTCCGGGCATCCGCCCAGGATCGCCGCGGCGTTCGGATGAATCAACTCGCGAATCGACTCGCGCCCGCGGGGCGGTGGAGCGCGCGTTCCACGGCGCGCTCGAACGTGCAGAGGCCCCTGTGGAGCCGCTCGAGGTCGCGCGCGCCCGCGACGCCGTCGGGCTCCAGGACCGGCACGGACGACTCCAGCGGGCCCCCCGGATCGGCGCGGCGCGCGATCGCCTCGGCGCGCTGCTGGAGCGCGTCCGCGCTCGGATCCGCGTCCGGCGCGGCGAGGCCCAGGCTCGCCTCGAGCCGCGCGAGCACGCCGTCGCACAGGCGCCGCGCGACGAGCGCGTGGCGTCCGGCGCGCTCGAGCAGCGCGGTCGCCGAGCGCGCGCGCGCGAGCGGCGAGACGAGCTCGAGCGCGCGCGGGTCGCGCGGGAACTCGCGCGCGAAGGCGGAGCGCCAGACGAGGATCGCGAGCACGAGGAGCGCGTGGGCGCTGAGGGCGGAGAAGCGCGGCTCGAACGCGACCGCGAGCGGGGAGCGCGGCTGCCAGAGGCCGAGCGAGTACTCGTCGAACAGCACGGCGCCACCCGGGTCGCCCGGGTCACCGGATCCGTCTCGGGCGAACGACTCGGCGATGCGCACGAAAAGCAGGCCCGCGTCGCCGTCGGCGATCGCGTCGTTGTCGAACCAGCGGCCGCCCGAGAGGACGAGCACCCGCCCGCTGCCGAGCTCGACCTCGAGCACGAGCGCGCTCCCGGCGTCGCCCGCGAGCCAGGCGCGGCCCTCTGCGGCGGACAGCAGGGGATCCCCGTACCCGGCGAGCTCGAGCTCCTCCCCCGCCCGCGAGCGCCCGCGCAGCATCGGCGTGCGGTCCGCGCGCGGCGCGCGCTCCGGCGCCTGCAGCCCGAGCCCGGGCGCGAGGAAGCCGTCCGCGCCCTCGGCGGGGACGACGAGCGTCCCGCCGCGCTCGACGAAGCTCCGGTAGTGGTGCAGGTCGTGCAGCTCGCCGAGCGCGGCGCGCGCGCCCTCCTCGCCCGCGTCGAGCGCGTCCGGCCGGGGCACGAAGACCACCCGCGCCTCGTCCGGGATCGCTCCCGGCGGCCGGTTCCAGGCGCGTGCGTCGAAGCCCAGCTCCTGGAGCAGGGCGAGCGCCGCGCGCCGCCCGCGGCGCTCGCGCGAGCGCGCGCTCGAAGGCACGCCGCCGTCCGGGGCCGCGGCGAACTGCGCGAGGAACGCGAGAACGGCGAGCAGGAGGACGAGCGTCAGCCCGAGCCGCGCCTGCAGGCGGGAGGCCGTCACGCCGCCGCCCTCGCGAGGAGCGCCTCGCAGCGCCCGCGCACGCGCTCCAGGTCGCGCGGCGTGACGCCCTCCCGGCCGAAGACCTTGGGATCCAGCTCGTCCAGGAGCGCGCGCAGCTCGGCGGCGAGCTCGGGCGCCGGGCGGCCGCGCGAGAGGAGCTCGCGGTTGGTCCAGGCGGGCCGGAACTCGAGGTCGCCGCACTCGCCGTGGCCCACCACGAGCGCGAAGAGGTAGAGGCGCAGGGCGAGCGACCGGTCTTGAGCGCCCTCCGCCGCCCGCGCCGCGGCGACGAGCCGCGCGACGCGCCGGCGCACGGCCTCTTCGAGCTCTTCGGGCGCGGCCGCGCGCGCGCCGGCCGCGAGCCGCCGGCGCCACGCCGCGACGAACCTCCACAGGAGGACTGCGGCGATCGCGAGGAGCACCCACTGGAGCCCGGGAACGAGCGACCTCGGATCCACTCCGGGCAGCCCGGGAAGCTGGCCCGCGAGCCACTCGAGGAACCTCTCGGCGAGGCTCCGCTCGCGCGCCCGCTCGACCCCGATGCGCTCGCGCGCCATCACGCGGCCGAGCGCCTCGCGCACGGCCGCGGCGGTGTGCTGGGCCGCGCTGCTCACGCCGCGCCGCCCAGGGTTTCCAGCCGCAGCAAGAGGTCGAGGCCGTCGCGGCGCATGCGCCGGTCGAGGTAGAAGACGGTCTGCACGATGGCGACGAACGCCGTCGGAACGGCGAGGAAGAAGCTCGAGAGCACGACGCGCAGGCCCTCGGCGACGGCCAGCGACGCCGGCAGCATCGGGGCGATCCACGCGGACAGGGCGCGGGCGGAGAGCGTGAACACGGCGAACGGGAGGGCGAACGCCAGGGTCAGCGCGGCGAGCGCCATTGCGTCGGAGAACGGCCTCAGCGTCAGCTCGAAGCTGCGCGCGAAGACGCGCGTGAGCGGGACGCGGTCGAGCACCGCCACCTGCGCGATGGGAAAGAACAGGCACCAGAGCGCCGGCGCCGGCAGGACGCAGCACACCGGGATGAAGAGCTCGGCGACCAGGAGCGGGGCGCTCGCGAACGCGAGCGCGGGAGCGCGCCGCAGCGCGCGGCGCACCGCCGCCCCGAGCGTCACCGGGTGGCCGCGCATGGTCGCCGCCGCCAGGACCGAGATCGGCGCGGCGGCGGCGAGGACCAGCGCGTGGAAGAACGGCAGCGTGACCTGCGAGAGCAGGAGCGCGGTCACCGGGTCGGACACCTCCAGCCAGGCCGGCACGAGCACGAACTCGGCCGTCGTCCAGCCGCCGAGCCCGACCGCGAAGGCGATCCCGCCGCAGGCGAGGAAGCGCGCCCGCAGGAGGTCGCTCGCGACGTCGAGGATGGCTCCGGTGCCGCGCGGGCGCAGGGTCTCGCCGAAGGGCTCGTGGACGGCGCGCCCGTGCAGCTCCGCGGCTCCGCCCGCGACCGGGACGAGGCTCTCGGTGCGCTCGCCCGCGGGCATCACAAGTTGCCGAGGCTGATCGCTGACGTCGGGCAGTTGCGGGCGCACGCGTGGTCGCGGGTGCACTCGTAGTTCGAGAGCTTGCGCACGGTCGCCACGCCGCCCTGCGCCCAGTACCCGTCGGTCTCGCACACCATCTCGCACATGCCGCAGCCGATGCACAGGGCCGGGTCGATGCTCAGGCTGACGTAGTCGCGCGGCGCGACCGGGCAGGAGAGCCCCTCGACGAACTCTTCGGACACGAGGCCGCGCGTGGCCGAGTGCGAGGTCAGGACGCGCAGCGCCTCCTCCCGGCCGCACTGGACGACGTCCGGCACCTGACCGAACTCGAAGCGGTGCAGGTGACCCACCTTGGGCTGGATGAGCGCGACGGTGTGGTCGACGTGCATGTGCAGCGCCTGCTCGACGAGCACCTCCTCGACGATCTCGAACGAGCGGAAGAGCGTGCTCAGCACGCGCTGCTTGTAGTTGGGCGTCTTGTGGTTGCCCTTGACGGTGAGGTCGACGGCGATGATCAGGTCCGGCCGCATGGTCTTCGCGAAGCGCAGCGGGACGGCGTCGACGATGCCGCCGTCCATGTAGTTGTCGCCCTTCCACTCGAGCGGCTCGAAGATCCCCGGCAGGGCGCACGACGCGTACACCGCGTCGACGAGCGGGATGTCGTCGAACCCGGGCGTGCCCCAGAAGACGCTGCCGCCGGACTCGAGCCGCACGGAGTTGCAGTAGAACGGGAGCTTCATCTCCGCGAAGGTGACCTCGGGCACGATGCGCGCGAGGGCCTTGCGGAAGGTGTCGCCCTGGTACATGCTGCGCGCGCGCGTGCCCTTGAGCAGCAGCTTCACGGTGTTCAGGCGGAAGTAGTCCTCCTTCTGGACGTCGGCGATGATCGCCTCGATGTCCTTGATCGGGACGTCGGCCGCGGCCATCGCCCCGACGAGGGCGCCGATGCTCGTGCCGACGACGGCGTCGAAGACGAGGCCCAGGTCCTGGAGGGCCGCCAGGACGCCGATGTGCGCCATCCCGCGCATCCCGCCCCCGCCGAGGACGAGGACGGTGCTCGGACGCGAGGAGCCGCGCTCGTGCGGCAAGCGCAGGAGGGTCTCGCGCGGGCGTTGATCGGATCGATCGCTCATGGGCCGGGAGCTCCGGGGAGGGAGGGAGGGAGGCGAGCGCCTATTCAAGGGAGTGGCCCGCCGAGTGTCCACGACGCTCGTCCGGCCGCGACCCCGGACGCGCGGAAGTCCGCCGCCCGCCTTGAGCTGTGCCCCCGCTCTTCGCAGCCTATCCCGCAGCCCATGAAGCATTCGCCCTGGCCCCGGCTCGCGCGCGCCCCCGCGGCCGAGCAGCGCCGCATCCAAGACTCCGCGCTCTCGCGCTTCGTGCGCGAGGAGCTCTACCCCTTCTCGGCGCACTATCGGCGCGTGTTCGACGAGGCCGGGGTGGCCCCGCGCGACGTCCGCGGGGTGGACGACCTGCGGCGCCTGCCGTTCACGGTGAAGGAGGACCTGCTCGAGGCGCAGCTCGACCCGCAGCGCAAGCGCGATTTCGTCATCGTCCCGACGCCGGGGGCGATCCGCGAGCACTGGCCCCTGGCACGCAAGCTGGCGCTCGTCCTGGGCGGCGCCCGGGCGCGCGAGATCCTGCGCTTCTCGTACACGCCGCACTTCCTGACGTTCACGACGGGGCGCTCGACCGAGCCCGTCGCGTTCGCGTACACGCCCCACGACCTCGAGGTCATGGAGGAGGTCGGGGCGCGCATGTTCGACGTCCACGGCCTGGGCGGCAAGGAGACGCGCTGCATCAACGCCTTCCCCTTCGCCCCGCACCTCGCCTTCTGGCAGACGACGCTGGCGGGCTTCCGCACGGGCGCGCTCACGGTGCCGACGGGCGGCGGCAAGGTGATGGGCACGGCCGGCAACCTGCGCCTCCTCGAGCGGCTGCGCGGCACCGTGCTGATCGCGACGCCGGGCTTCGCTTACCATCTCTCGCGCGTCGCGCGCGAGGAGGCGCGCGACCTCTCGGCGCTCTCGACGATCGTCCTCGGCGCCGAGAAGGTCACCCCGGGCCTCAAGCGCAAGATGGCCGCCAACCTCGAGGAGTGCGGCGCGAAGGACGTCGTGATCTCGGGCACCTACGGCTTCACCGAGGCGCGCATGGCGTTCTCCGAGTGCCCCGCGAGTTACGACGACTCGCCCGGGTACCACCTGTACCCCGACCTGTGCGTGGTCGAGGCCATCGACCCGGAGACGCTCGAGCCCGTGCCGGACGGCGCCGACGGCGAGGTCGTCTTCACGACGATCTCCGGCCATGGCACGTGCGTGCTGCGCTACCGCACGGGCGATCTCGCCGTCGGCGGGATCACGCGCGAGCCCTGTCCCTGGTGCGGGCGCACGGTGCCGCGCGTCTCCTCGGAGCTGCGGCGCGTGAGCGACCGGCACGCGCTGAGCCTGACCAAGATCAAGGGCACCCTCGTCGATCTCTCGCACATGGGCACGGTGCTCTCGGACCACGAAGGCGTCGAGGAGTGGCAGGTGGTCATCAAGAAGAAGAACGACGACGCGCACGAGCTCGACGAGTTCGAGGTGCACCTGTCGACGCGCGACGGCGCGGCGCCGGACGAGCTCGAGCGCGCGCTGCGCAAGGAGCTGGTCGAGGCGACCGAGGTCTCCCCGACGCGCGTCGTCGTCCACACGACCGCGGAGATGCTCGAGAGGCTCGGGATGGAGACCGAGACGAAGGAGAAGCGCTTCGTCGACCAGAGGCCCAGGGAATAGGGCGGCCGTCGTGTACTCCGTCCGTCCCGAGAAGTCCATCGTGATCGCCGCCGGCCTGCGCACTCCCTTCGTACGCGCCGGCGGAGCGTTCGAGCGGGAGAACGCCGCGCACCTCGGGGCACGCGTCGCGCGCGAGGTGCTGGCGCGCGCCGGGATCGACCCCGCCGCGATCGACGAGGTGATCTGCGGCTGCGTCGGCCCTCCGTTCGACCAGGCGAACGTCGGGCGCGTGCTCGCCCTGCGCGCCGGAGTGCCGCAGTCGGTGCCGGCGCGCACGGTCGCGCGCAACTGCGCCAGCGGCATCGAGGCCGTCAGCGCGGCCGCGACGGAGATCGAAGCCGGGCACGGCGAGCTCTACCTGTGCGTCGGCGTCGAGGTGATGAGCGCCTACCCGCTCGCCTTCGGGCGCGAGATGACCGGCCTCTTCGCACGGCTGTCGAAGGCGCGCACGCTCGGCGCGCGGCTCGGCGCGCTCGCCTCGTTCCGCCCGCGCTTCCTGAAGCCGCGCGTCGCGCTGATGGAGGGCCTCACCGATCCGACGTGCGGGCTGATCATGGGCCGCACGGCGGAGATCCTGGCGCGCGAGTTCGAGATCTCGCGCGAGGCGGCGGACGCCTTCGCGCTCGAGAGCCACGTGCGCGCGCGCAAGGCGCGCGAGGCGCGGCGCTTCGAGGTCGAGAGCGTGGCGCACATGCCGCTCGAGGCGCGCGCCGGGGCGAGCTCGGTCGCGGCCGACGACGGCATCCGCGACGACCAGACGCTCGCGGCGCTCGCGAAGCTGCGGCCCTACTTCGAGAAGCCCGACGGCATCGTGACGGTCGGGAACTCGTGCGGCATCACCGACGGCGCGGCCGCGCTCGTCGTCGCGAGCGAGGAGCGCGCGCGGGGCCTCGGCCTCGAGCCCCTCGCGCGGCTGAAGAGCTGGGCCTGGGCGGGGCTCGACCCGGCGCGCATGGGTCTGGGCCCGGTGTTCGCGAGCGCGCTCGCGCTCGACGCCGCCGGGTGCACGCTCGAGCGGATGGGCGTGATCGAGATCAACGAGGCCTTCGCGGCCCAGGTCCTCGCCTGCGCGCGCGCGTTCGAGAGCGCGGGCTTCGCCGCGAGGGAGCTGCGCCGCGACGCGCCGCTCGGTGCGCTCGACCCCGAGCGCACGAACGTGAACGGCGGAGCGATCGCGCTGGGCCACCCGGTGGGCGCGACGGGGGCGCGGCTCCTGCTCACGACCGCCCACGAGATGCGCCTGCGCGGGAAGGAGCTCGGGCTCGCCACGCTGTGCATCGGCGGCGGGCAGGGCGGCGCCGTCGTCCTGGAGGCGGCCGCGTGATCGACCTCGGCGGCCTGCCCTTGCCCGAGAACGCGCCGCCGCCCGGGACGTGCGTGAAGATCGAGCGGCCCGAGGCCGGGCTCGTCGTGCTGCGGCTCGAGCCGCCGCACCGCGAGGCGACGGTGCTCGACCTGCCGCTCGTGCGCGACCTCGACCTCGCGCTCGACCAGGTCGGGCGCGGCACGCGCGGGCTCGTCGTCACCGGCCGCGCGCCGACGCACTTCGCCTACGGCGCCGACCTCGACGCGCTCGAGTCGGTCACCGACCGAACGGTGGTCGAGCGCTTCGTGCGCGCGATGCACGGCGTGCTGCGCCGCATCGAGGGCCTCTCGCTGCGCAGCGTCGCCGCCGTCGGCGGCCCCGTGCCCGGCGGCGCGCTCGAGCTGCCGCTCGCGTGCGACCTCATCGTCGCGGCCGACCACCCCTCGACGCGCCTCGGTCTGCCCGAGACGCAGCTCGGCATCCTGCCCGCCTGGGGCGGCGTGCACCGCCTGCCCAGGCGCATCGGCGTCGTGCGCGCGATGGAGGCGATCCTCAAGGGGCGCCTCTACCCGGCGCGCCAGGCGCTGCGCCTGGGCATCGTCGACCGCCTCACGCCGCCCGAGTACCTGATGCGCGTCGCGGCCGACGTCGCGCTCGGGCGCGACCCTTCGACGCGCAAGGGCCGGCGCGGGCGCGGGCTCGCGGGCTTTTTCGTCGACCGGAACCCGCTCGCGACCGCGCTGATCGCGAAGAAGAGCCGCGAGCGGGTGATGGAGCAGAGCAAGGGCCACTACCCGGCCGTGCTCGCGGTGATCCCGATCATCGCCGCGGCCCCGCGCACTTCGATGAAGGCGGCCGAGGAGAAGGAGGTGCGCGCTGCCGCCGAGCTCGCGACCGGGCCGGTCGCCAAGAGCCTGATCGCGATCTTCCGCGCGTCCGAGGCGGCGAAGAAGCTCGCCGTCGGCGCGGACGGCAGGAAGGCTCCGCGCTTCGAGCGCGCCGGCGTCGTCGGCGGCGGCGTGATGGGCGGCGCGATCGCGAGCCTGATGGCCGAGAAGGGCATCGCCACGCGCATCGCCGACCTCTCGCGCGCGGCGCTCGACGCGGCGCTGGTCGAGCACGCCGCCGAGGTGGCGAAGAAGCGCAGGCGCCGGCAGCTCGAGCCGCACGAGGCCGACGCCGCGATCGACCGGCTCGACGCCGTCGAGGGCACCATCGGCCTCGCCCGGGCCCAGATCGTCCTCGAGGCGGTCGCGGAGAAGCTCGAGGTCAAGCGCGCGGTCTTCGCGGCGCTCGCGCGGGAGTTGGCGGACGACGCCGTCCTGGCGACGAACACCTCCTCGCTCTCGGTCGACGCGATCGCCGCGGGCCTGCCGCACCCCGAGCGCGTCGTCGGCGTGCACTTCTTCAACCCCGTGCGCAAGATGCCGCTGGTCGAGATCGTGCGCGGCGCGCGGACGTCCGAGGACGTGGTGCGGCGCGCGGCGGGCCTCGCGCTGCACCTCGGCAAGACGCCGGTCGTCGTCAAGGACGTCGCCGGGTTCCTCGTCAACCGCCTGCTCGGCCCGTACCTCGACGAGGCGCTGCGCCTGTTCGGCGAGGGCTTCTCGCCCGCGCGCCTCGACGCGCTCCTGGAGGGCTTCGGCATGCCGATGGGGCCGCTGCGGCTGCTCGACGAGGTCGGCTTCGACATCGCGACCCACGCCGCGGCGTCGCTCTTCGCGGCCTACGGCGAGCGCATGACGCCCTCGAGCGTGCTCGAGCCGGCGGTGCGCGAGGGGCGCCGGGGGAAGAAGACCGGCCGCGGGTTCTACGAGCACCCCAAGGGGCGCGGGGCGCAGCCGACGCTGTGCACGGACCTGGGGACGCTGCGCCAGGGCGAGGGGCTGGCGACGCTGTCGGACGAAGCCGCGCTCGACAGGTGCCTCCTGCCGATGCTGAACGAGGCGGCGCGCTGCTTCGAGGAGGAGGTGGTGATGGGTCCGGTCGAGCTCGACCTCGCGACGGTGCTCGGCATGGGCTTCGCGCCGTTCCGCGGCGGCCTCCTGCGCTGGGCCGACACGCTCGGGGCGCAGGCCGTGGTCGAGCGCATCGAGCGCATCGCCGCGGCGGGCGACGTCGCGCGGCGCCCCGGCGGAGCCGCGAAGTTCACGCCGGCGCCGCTGCTCGCGCGGATGGCCGGGGAGGGCCGACGCTTCCACGGGTAGGGGCAATGGCTGTCACTCTGGGGTCCGCGCATGAATCCGCAAGGAAGGCCGCCGGTCCGCCCTGTCCGGTCCGGTGTGATCCTTCTCGGTCTCGTGCGGCCGGGACCCCGTCTCCTGTCTTCCTGCTTTCTTTAGCGGCTTTTCTGGCAGGTGCAGGGCGGCCGGAAGGGGTGGGCGTGCGGGTCGCGGGGATGCGAAAACCGCTGAGGAACCCAGGAAGACAGGAGACGGGGTCCCGGCCGCACGAGACCGAGAAGGATTCAGACCGGACTCTCGACCCAACCCGAGCGAAGTCAAGGAGAGTCAGCGGCGCAGGGGCGCCATGCGGTCGATGTCGGCGCGGGTGAGGGTGCGCAAGAAGCGGCCATCCTTGCCGGAGAGGAGGTTCACGGCACCCGGGGTTCTGGAGCACTCACCGTCCTCGCCCACGACGAGGTCGGCGATCCCGTCCTCGTCGAGATCGCCGACGATGGCGAGCGCGATGCCGAAGTGCCAGCCGTCGGGGCGCCCGTCCTGGTGGAAGGTGCGCTTCCAGGTCCCGGGCCGGTAGGCCACCACTCGACCCCGCGCGACGGCGTGCTCGTCCCAGCCGGCGAAGAGCTCGAGGGCGCCTTCGCCGTCGAGGTCGCCGGCGGCGAGTTGCACGTCGCCCTCGTTCACCACCTCCGCCTCGTCCCAGGTCTCGAGCCGCGCGAGAGTCTCGAAGTCCCCCGTCGAGAGCACGCGCAACCCGCTCGTGAGGGCGAGCGCGAAACGGTCCGGGCCCAGTCCGGCGACGGCCACCACGCGCGTTTCGTCGAGCTCGATCGCGTGCAACGTCCGTTCGCAGCTCGCGTACCACGCCATGCCGCCGTCCACGAACACGGTGACGAGGTCGGTGATGCCGTCCGCGTCGCGATCGGCGATCGGCACCGCGTCGAGGACGGTCCGCTCCGCAGCCAGCTCGCAGAGCGCCGTGCCGTCGCGCCCGCGGAGCAGTCGCGCCCCCTTGGCGCTCCCTGCGAGGAAGTCAGCCGTGCCGTCGCCGTCGAGGTCGCCGGCGAACGCGAGCGCGCGTCCGAAGCCTTCGGGACCCGCGACCTCGAAGAGGGTCCTGCCGTCGGAGCTCGAGAGCGCGAAGACGCGCGCGTCCGTCGCCGCGACGAGGAGGTCCTCGGCGCCGTCCCCGTCGAGGTCGGCGCCGCCCCGGACGTTGGACGCGAACCCCGGGGCCGAGCGAGCCCAAAGGAGGCGCGGGCCGCGCGTGCTGATGGCCCAGAGCTTGCCTTCGCGCGGCTCGGCGACGACGAAGTCCCTCGCGCCGTCGCCATCGACGTCGCCGATCGCGGCCACGTGGCGTCCGAAGGTCGAGTGGTCGGGGGCGGGGAGGGCGGCGAGGAGGAGAGGAATCATGCGGGTGCGAAACCCGGGGAGGGGGTCGTGGTTCCGGGGCGACGTGCCCGACCCGACGGCCGCGCCCGCGCTGACCATCCGCGGGCTCAGCCCTGCCCGAGCACGATGGGGCCCCAGGCGTGGAAGAGCCCGAGCTGGATGAGGAGGACCGCCAGCAGCGCGAGCGCAACCCCCGCGAGGTGGCCGCGGCGCAGCCCCGGCGGGCTCTTGCGGGCGAGGTACCCGTCGACCGCGAGGAACACGACGAACAGCGCGTTCAGCGCGCTGACGCCGGCGTACTGCCCCAGCGTGATCAGCCGGAACGGCCCCGGGTCTCCGATGAGCGGCGCGCGCGCCGTCGCCAGGATCCACAGGAACCAGATCCCGCACAGGCCGACGTAGGGGATCGTCGCCGTGACCGACGGGCGCTGGACGAAGGAAGATGCAGGCGTGCGTCCGATTCTCATCGCGGCCTCCTGCCGGGCACGGGCGCTGCCTCTCCACGCAGCGCCCCCTCGAGCGCCGTCGCCGCGTCGGTGCGCTCGTCGCGGTACTTGACGATCAGCGCGCACCCGACCTGCAACCCGCGCTCGCGGGCGAAGTTCCCGTTCGCGGGGCGCGTCCCGGGCACGACCACGGCGCGCGCGGGGATCGAGAGCGGCGCCTCCCGCGTCCCGCGCAGCTCGCGCTCGCGCACGAGGTCGAAGACGGGCGTCGTCGCCGTCAGCACGACGCCCGCGGCGATGACCGCGCCCGCGCCCACGAGCACGCCCTCGTAGAGGCCCGCGTTCCCGCCGACGAACGCGCCGTCCTCGACGATCACGGGCCGCGCGCCGGCGGGCTCGAGCACGCCGCCGATCTGGGCAGCGGCGGAGACGTGCACGCCCTCCCCCACCTGCGCGCACGAGCCGACGAGCGCGTGGCTGTCGATCATCGTGCCCGCGCCGACGTGAGCGCCGACGTTCACGTACATCGGCGGCATGCACACCACTCCGCGGCCGAGGTGCGCGCCGCGGCGCACGGCGGACCCGCCGGGGACGAGCCGCACCTCGCTCGCCGCGTCGAAGCGGCGCAGCGTCAAGGGCGCCTTGTCGCGGAACGCCCCTTGCTCGACGACCGGCGAGCTGCGGAAGAGCTCCAGGAGCGCCGCCTTGACCCAGGCGTGGACGACCCATTCGCCGCCCGGCGAGCGCTCGGCCGCGCGCACGCTCCCCGCCTCGAGGGCGTCGAGCAGCTCGTCTCCGGAGAGCTCGGCGGTCATGGCGTCGCGTCGGCGCGCGCGAGGAGCCCCCGGGCGGTGCGCACGTGGCGCTCGACGCAGCGCTCGAGCTCGACCTTGGAGAGCTTCTCGTGATCGGTGTGCGCGTCGAGGATCGAGCCGCAGCCGAAGAGCAGCGGCGTCCCCCAGTGGCGCATGTACGGCGCGTCCGTCCCGAAGGCGGCCGTCTGCGCCTCCTCGCCCTCCGGCACGTGGAAGCGCACGGGGCCGGTCGACTTGAGCGGGCAGGCGAGGCGCACATGCTCGCCGAGGTGTGGTCGGATGCGCGCCTCGACGGCCTCGGGCTCCTCGACGGCGCGCACGAGCAGGTCGGCCTGCGCGCGGTCGGCGACCACGTTGGAGGCGACGCCGCCCGAGATCAGCCCGACGTTCAGCGTGCCCCGCCCGAAGAGCTCGTGCGCGCCCCAGTCCTCTGCGAGCAGCCGCGCCGTGCAGCGCACGAGCTCGTGCACGGCGGAGGGCCCGACCTCCTGCGAGCTGTGGCCGGCGACGCCCTCGGCGCAGAGGCGCGCCTTGAACAGGCCCTTGTGCCCGGCGACGAAACGGTTCCCGGTCGGCTCGCCGATCACGACCCAGCGCGGCCGCCAGGGGTCGGCGAGGTGCGCGTCGGCGTAGGCGGCGCCGTCGCTCGAGATCTCCTCGCCGACGGTGAAGAGGAAGCCGATGCGGTCCTCGCCCGCGGCGAGCAGGCGCGCGGCGGCGGCGAGCATCGCGACCGCCTGCCCCTTGGCGTCGCACGCCCCACGGCCGTGCACGAAGTCGGCGTCCTCGCGCGAGCGGAAGAAGGGTGGGACGGTGTCGAGGTGCGTGCAGAAGACGACCTCGGGGACGCCGGCGCGCGCGAGCACGTTGAAGCGCCCGTCGCCGATGTCCTGGCGCTCGACCGCGAAGCCCAGCGCCTCGAGCTCGCGCGCCAGGGCGTCGCCGTAGTCCTGCTCGCGCCCCGTCACCGAGGGGATCTCGATCCAGTCGATCAGCGTCCGCGCAGGGTGCTGCACCAGCGAGCAGCCCTCAGGGGACGACGCACACGCTGGCGACGTTGGTCACGGCCCACGGCGGACCGCCGAGCAGCGCGCAGAAGTCGAGCCGGCCGCCAGCGAACGGAGCGAGCATCCCCGCCGGCGGCAGGAACGCGGCCTCGGCGCGGCCGCCCGCGTCGAGTGTCCCCTGGGACCCGGGCAGGACCGGCGAGCCGGCGCGCGCGCGCGTGAAGTCGAAGAAGCGGTCGCGGTTGAGCGGGATGACGAGGCCCTCGAACGGCGTGCCGGGGTCGGTCCCCGAAGCGCTGCCGAGCAGGAGGTAGGCGCTGCCGGCCTCGCGCGGCCCGACGTTCAGGACGAAGGGGATCGAGCCGCCGTCGCCTGCCGAGACGTCGCCGTTCCCCGCGTGCAAGCGCGCGAGCGGATCGACCTCGACCGCGAGGTCGGGGTGCAGCGTAACCCGCCGCTCGCCCGCGTGCACGACGATGCGCCAGCGCCCGCTGCCGGGGTCGGTCGTCGCCGTAACGTCGAAGGAGTGCGTGCCGTCGCCGTGGTCGCTGACCGGGCCGACGGTCGCCGGCGGCGGGCCCGCGCCGAGCGCGACGATCTCGAGCGTCTGCCCGCCGTGATCGAGCGGGACGCCGTCGAGGTCGACGAGGCGCACGTCGACGCGCGTCGAGGTGACCCCGTCGGCGACGAGCCGCGACGCTCCGCTGTGGACCTCGCTCAGGATGTGGTCGGGCACGCCGCTCAGCGCCGCCCGCCACTCGGCGTACTCGCGCTGCAGCACGAGCACCGGGTCGGGATCCATGCCCCCGCCCCAGTTGTCGAGCGCGAGGTAGTAGTCGCCGTTGGCGCACCCGGCGCTGACGTCGCAGACGCCGTCGGTGTCGCCGATGCGCGCGAGGACGATGAACGCGGTGTGCGCGGACTTCACGAAGTCCGGCGGCGGCGAGCCGCATGAATCGGGCGCCGAGATCCCGCACGAGCAGCGTCCGTCGCCGCCCATCGCACGCGCGGCTTCCATGCCGGCCATCACGCGCTGCGACAGGTCGCCCTCGGTCGTGAGCAGCGCCGTCTCGGCCGCCCAGACGGGCGCGACGCCGGCGAGGACGTTGCCCTGGATCGCGTAGAGCAGGCTCCCGACCTCGTTCGAAAGGCCCTCGCGCGCCTGGCCCGCGACCGATCCGGTGTAGGAGACCGCGCCCGCCATGCTGACGATCCCGTACTGCCGGCCGCGGTGCCCGAAGTCGCTCTGCGACAGGTCCCAGAGGATGCGCTCGGGCGAGAGGCCCGCATGCAGGCCGTCCCAGATGCGCCGCCGGTTGACGCCCGTGGTGTCGACCGACGACTGCGCGGCGGCCGCCCCCTCGCCGACCACGACGACCGCGAGCGCGCGCCGCAGCTGGAAGTGCGCGAGGCAGGTCGCCGAGGCCACGCACACCTCGCCGGTCGCGCGGTCGACGGCGACGATCGACCAGGTCGCGAGGGCGGGCGCCCCCACGAAGAGGGCGAAGAAGGCGAAGAAGGCGAGGAGAGCGGTGCCGAACGACGCGCTGGCGCGCCGCGGGAGAGCGAGGAAACGCATGGGGAGCCTCCGGTTCGCGTCCAGTGTATCCTCGCCCCTTCTCGATGGCCCTCCACCGGCCTTTCACCGGTCCCCCCGAGGATCCGCGCATGGCCCGCCACCGTTCCCTGCTGCCTGTCGCCCTCTTCGGAGCGGGCCTCGTCGCGGCGCACGCCGAGCTCGTCCAGGACCGGCCCGCCCCGCGGCGCCACGATCCGGAGCGCTTCCTGACGAGCCGCGTGAGCCCGGTCGACCTGCCGCTCCCCGAAGAGCAGGACGCTTTCTTCTTCGTCGTGTTCGGCGACCGCACGGGCGGGCCGGCCGAGGGGATCCGCGTGCTCGAGGAGGCCGTCGGCGAGGTGAACCTGCTCGAGCCGGACCTCGTGATGACGGTCGGCGACCTCGTCGAGGGCTACAACCAGACGCCCGAGTGGATGGCGCAGATGCGCGAGTACAAGGGCGTGATGGACGGGCTCTCGATGCCCTGGTTCCCCGTCGCGGGCAACCACGACGTCTACTGGCGCGGTCCCGATCGGCCGGAGGGCGAGCACGAGGCCGATTACGAGGCGCACTTCGGGCCGCTGTGGTACGCGTTCCGCCACAAGACCGCCTGGTTCGTGGCCCTCTACTCCGACGAGGGCGACCCCGCGACGGGCGAGAAGAGCTTCAACAAGCCCGCGGCCCAGCGCATGAGCGACGCGCAGATCGCCTTCCTCGCCGAGACGCTCGAGCGCGCGCGCGGCGCGGACCACGTGTTCCTCTTCCTGCACCACCCGCGCTGGCTCGGAGGCAACTACGGCGACGACTGGGGGCGCGTCCACGCGCTGCTCGCCGCGGCGGGCAACGTGACCGCGGTCTTCGCGGGCCACATCCACCGCATGCGCTACGACGGCGTGCGCGACGGGATCGAGTACTTCACGCTGGCCACCGTCGGCGGCGGCCAGCCCGGCGACATGCCCGCGGCGGGCTACCTGCACCAGTACGAGATCGTGACGGTGCGCAAGGACGGCATCGCCGTCGCGAGCCTGCCGGTCGGCACGGTCGCCGACCCGCGCAAGATCACGGGCGAGGTGAGCGAGGACGCGCGGCTGCTCGCCGGCAGCCTGATCCCGGAAATCGCGGCCCGGATCCCGCTCGCCGCCGACCTCTCCGCCGAGGGCGAGCTCGAGCTGCGCTTCGTCAACCCCGCGCGCAACCCCGTGGAGCTGACGGTCGCGCCGCACGCGACGGATGCGAGCTGGCGCCTCGCGCCCGAGCACCAGCACGTCGTGATCCAGCCCGGCGCGGAGGTGACGCTGCCCCTGCGCGCGGCGCGCGCGGCGAGCGCGCTCGCGCCGCTCGAGCTCCCCGTGGTCTCGATCCAGGCCGACTACGTGGCCGAGGGCCTGCGCGTGCCGATCCCCGACCGCGCCTGGCCGCTGCCCGTCGACCCGAGCGCGCTCCCCGAGCCCGCCGGCGCGAGCGGCGCGCTCGCCCTCGACGGGAGCGCCGCCCACGTGCGCGTCGAGCACGAGGAGCTCGCGCTGCCCGACGGCCCGTTCACGCTGGAGGCGTGGGTCCGCGCGGACGGCTTCCAGAGCCGCCAGGGGCTGATCAACAAGACCGAGAACTGCGAGTTCGGGCTCTTCGCGAACGACGGCGTGCCCAACTTCGTCGTGCACCTGGGCGGCAACTACGTCGACGCGACCGATGCTGCGACGCGGCTCGCGCCCGGCCGCTGGTACCACCTGGCGGGCGTGTTCGACGGCGGCGAGGTGCGCCTCTACGTCGACGGCGGGCTCGTGGCCCGCACTCCCGCCAGCGGAGCGCGCACCCTGCGCCCGGTGCCGCTGCTCGTCGGCGCCGACGTCGACGACGCCGGCAACGCGAACTCGCACTTCCAGGGCCTGGTCGACGAGCTGCGCGTGTCCGCCGTGGCGCGCTACTCGGGGCCCTTCACGCCGCTCGAGCGCTTCGAGCCCGACGACGACACCCTGCTCCTCCTGCACCTCGACGCCGAGGTGGGCCCGTGGGTCTTCGACGCCTCCGGCCGCCGCGCGCACGCGCTGCGCATGGGCGGGGCACGCGTGGTCGCGCGGGAGTGAGGGGCGCGGCGGGCGCCCGTCAGCGGACCAACGCCACCGGGTCGTCCCTCGCCAGGGCCGCGAACGCCACGGCGCCCGCTCTTTTTTTGCCCAGGCTGCAACAAGCCGGATCTCCCGTTCGCCCATATTCCGGACGCTGCCGATGGCGCCGACGCAGGGGGCGGAGGCCTCATCGGCAGGCACACCGAACGGAAGGAGCTTCAGTCATGCGACAGACGATGTTCTTCATCGCGGCGATCTTGGTGGTTCTCGGCACGGTGCTGACCGCAAGGGCTCAGGAGTGCCCGGTGGAAAGCTATGATACCTCTCCCGAGTGCGCGAAGGCCATCACGGGGTGCATCTGCGTCTACAGCCTGATGGCGACAGAGAGCAATCTCCCCAACTGCGGGGGATGCCGCATTTTCGTGAACGGAACGCGCGACTGCAATCTGCCCAACGGTGCCGGCGACAAGACCTACGTCGACGTGGCAGTGATCGCTAGCTGCCACGGGGGCGGCTTCAAGCTGGACGATTGCCCATGCACCGGCTTCAACGTCGAACTGGCTTCTGTCCTCTGCTCAGACTGCCCCAGCTGATTTCGTGGGGAAGAAGCTGTCCATCTCAGCCTTGGTCGCCGCGGTGGCGGTCGTGGTCGCCGGCCTCTGGTCGTGGCGGATCGGGGCTGAGCGCGGTTGGGCTGCCCAGCCGCCGAATGGCCTTGCGGGAGGCTCGAGCGAGACCCCAGGCCCCCGCGCCGAACTGGTGGCACCCGGCCTGCTCGAGCCAAGCGGTCCGTCGACACCCGGGGATGTCGGCAGAGCCCTTGCGCAGGATGGCGGAGCCGTTGCGCAGGATGATGTGAAGCCCGGTGGCCGCCCTTGGGCTGATGTCGGTTTCAGCGCCTACGTCTTGGAACAGCCTCCCTGGAGCGAGGATGACAGGTTCTTTCAAGAGAAGTACGCCGCGTTCACGCGGACGGAGCTCGACGAGGCCAGGAAGATCGTGGGCTGGCATCTCTTCGAGTCGGCGACGCCGTGGGTCGAGCAACGCCTGGCCAGCGGTGATTACCTCGACGTCACTGACGGAGGCGAAGGAACCCGGCCAACGAAAGTGAGTCGGATCCACCAAGTGATCACTCCCGAGGGTCTGCGTACGCTGCGCTTCGACTTTCCGGAGCAGGACTACCCGCTGATCGCGTACCTCGGTCGGGAGCAGGTGTACTTGAGCGATGAGGCGTATCGGCGTGGCGAGGGATTCGGCCGCGACTGAGCTCCGAACGGTTGTGGAGGGCCCAAGGCAAGGTGACTGGCCGCGCGGCGAGCTTGGCCCGTTGCTCGTAGCTCCTGTCGACTCACTCGGCGCCCCACGAGCTTGCATGGGTGGGCTGCGCCGACTCCGCCTTCTCAACTACGCCGCCGCAGTTCTCTCGCTAGCCGCCGCAGGCTACGGTGCAACCTCGCCTGGACCGTGCCGAGTGGGAGGCTGAGAGCCGAGGAGATCTCTCGGAACGTCTCGCCGGTCCCGAAGCGGCGGTGCAGCAGGTCGCGGTCGCGTGGCGCTACGAGCCTGACAAGGCTCTCGAACGACTCTCTGTGGTCGAGGCCAGGCCAGTGCGGCGCGGCTTCCATGGCCAGCAGCCCATCCGCGGCGTCGCGGGCCCACCGCTGCCGACGGCATCGGTCCAGCCATTGATGCCGCAGCACGGGCTCGACCCAGGCACGCACGTCCCTGTGGAGTACGAGGCCCTCGAGCGCTCGACGACACACGTAGAGTGCGGCTTCCTGCACGAGGTCGTCAGCGTCGTGGTCCAACTCCGCGAGCGCGCTTGCGCGTGCGCGGATCCACGGCAAGGCAGCCACGAATGCGCGCACCGGATCGGTATCGGTGGGCGAGGCCCTCTCGCTACCTCGCCGCCTACGCGCTGCGTGCCAAGGAGCCGCCACGTGCCCCTCGGTGGTCTTCGTCAGCCCGGCGGGGAGGGGGGGGGGTGATTCTGCATCTGGGCACATCTCGGGCTCCCATCGCGCATTGCCCGCGTTCAACATGGAGCCATGGACGGCACGATACCCCTGCCCAGGCATCCTGTCGAGGGGTGGAAGCCGCACGCCCTCGAGCGGCGCGCGCACGCTGCGCGCGGTGCCGCTGCTCGTCGGCGCCGACGTCGACGACGCCGGCAACGCGAGCTCGCACTTCCAGGGCCGGATCGACGAGGTGCGCGTGTCCGACGTGGCGCGCTACTCCGAGCCCTTCACGCCGCGCGAGCGCTTCGAGCCCGACGGCGACACCCGGCTCCTCCTGCACCTCGACGCCGACGTGGGCCCCTGGGTCTTCGACGCGTCCGGGCGCCGTGCGCACCCGCTGCGCATGGGCGGGGCGAGCGTCGTCGCGCGGGACTGAGAGCCTGAGCAAGAATCGACCAGGGGAGGGTGCCGGCGGCGGCGCGCCCCGGGCTCAGCGCTGACGCACGAGATTGGCTGCCTGGAGGCCGAGGGCCTGCAT
>Ga0299906_10000874_pt1 | contig 26437 bp, 21 predicted proteins | sample RVTome_14_FD_200259 | JGI IMG/M metagenome (GOLD analysis project Ga0299906, IMG submission 200259) | Soil microbial communities from uranium-contaminated site in the Upper Colorado River Basin, Wyoming, United States - RVT145D125 (version 2) ...
AACGAGCGAAGTAGGCTCTAGAATTACACTTGAACACATACGCAACGTAGTTGATGAGTGTGAAAACGAAAACATAAAATTCCCCTTAGCCAGGAAGCACACGCTATACTGGTACTCTGACCGCTTGATTCTAAAAACCGATCAAGATAGTTATATCGGGCTCAAAGCTGGAATCGACAAAAACCAACTCTATCACGGGTTGATCGTCGAACCGTTCCTGCGGGAAGTGAAGTTTGCCGATGGGTATGCACAAAGCTATACGCCGCTTAAATATGGCGACTATCAGATTAATTTGAACGCAGAAAGACGTTTCGGAATGCCCGTCGTTGAACCTGGTGGAATACTCGTGAGTGCATTGACCGATGCCGTGTCGGCCGAGGGATCAATTGACCGAGCAGCAGATGCGTTTGAGATTGCTCCAGAGGCGGTAGAGGCGGCACTCAAGTACCGAGAGTTTCTGACCAAGCTCGCATAACGCATGGACCTATTTTTCGACGAATGCATGCCGCCCAAGTGGTTCAAATTACTTGATGAACTGCTAACAAACAAAAAGAAACCCGCCAAGTCGTTCCATCTCTTAGATCACCTCAAGAGTGGCGAGAAGGACGACACTATCGTAGAGTGGTTGACACATCAAGACCCGCCTTTGATGGTGATTTCCGCAGACAGCGGTGTGCATTCTAAACGTGGTGATCCTCGTATGCACCGTCTTTGTCCAGCCATGAAGATCACATCCGTCTTCCTTTCCCGGAAGTCATGCCAAGTAGAGGGATTCGAGAAAGTGCGCATGGTCATGGAATGCATTCCTGAACTAGAGGATGCCTACAACGGACCACGTGGCGACCGGTATAAAATTGAACGGCGCGGAAAAAACATTATAGGCTACGGAAGTGGCCGTTGCCGCCTGTCACCACCAAAGATCGCCCTTCTCCATAGCCATGTCGCTGCATGGTGAGCCTTAACACACGTGGACAAAGATTCAAACGACTGCTTTTAACAGTGCGTCACATCCGTAACGCACCGGGTCGGTGGCGGGCAGGCCGGTTTGCTCGGCGGCTTTGGCGACGGCGGCTTTGGCGTCGTCGTCGGACATGCCGTGGGTGTTGACCGCCACCGCGACGACCTTGGCCGGATGCAGGACATCGAGCGCCGACTCGTAGAGCATGATCAACTTGTTCAGCGGCGGGATCGGGCAATCCGGGTGATCGTGATGGCAGGTGCGGTCCGGGCGGGTGCACAGGACCATCGCGTCGGGACACGACCCATACATCAGGCCGAGGGTGACGCTGCCGTAGCCGGGGTGGGTGATCGCGCCCTGCCCCTCGACGAACGCGATCTCGCGCTCGGCTACCTGCTCGACGAGCCATTCGGCGGCACCGGCGGTAAAGTCGGAGATCACCCGGTCGACGGCCAGGCCCCACCCCTCGATCATGATGCCGGTCTGGCCGGTGGGGACGAACACGGCGTCGCGACCGGCGGCGCGGGCGGCCCGGGTCATCTCGATCGAGCAGACCATTTTGCCGACCGAACAGTCCGCACCGACCGTCAGCACCCGTCGGACCGGCAGCGCGCGGGCGCGGCCGAAGGCGACCCGATCGAACGGGCCGGGATCGCGCACGTCGTGCAGGGTGACGCCGGCGTCGCGGGCCAGTCCGGCGAACTCGGCATCCTCGCCCAGCATCAGATGCAGCCCGGAGATCACGTCGAGGCCGGCTCGGATGGCGTCGGCGGTGTGGCGACGCATGGGCTCGGGCATCTGCCCCCCGATCGGGGCCACGCCCACCAGCAGCGCGTCGGGTCGCAAGTCGGCCGCGTCGGCCACCGACCCGACGATTGGAATCCCGCCGCCGATCCCGAGATGGTCGGCCAGGTTCTCGCCCGCGGCGGTCGAGTCGAGCACGGCGACGACGTCGGCGGACCGATACCGAATGACTGACGAGGCGGTCTTGGCGCTGAAGGGTCCCAGCCGCCCCTCGGTCATCACGAGCATGCGTTTGTAATCAAGCTTGCGCATCAAAAATCAGTGATCACTCCGAGGCCCAAGCGCAAGCGCGGGCGTTCGTCTGCTTGCATTCGAGCCAACCCGTTATTCTAGCGTAGCGTTCCAATCATCCGCGCTCCAAGCGCCAGTCCAGGGTTGTAGAACCCGCTCGCTCGCGCTCGCGGCTCGGATTGGCTGCTCCAGGCACCGACTCCTGCCCGAACCGGCCCCAGGCCGACAGTGACCCTATCAGCACCTGCCCCACGACTTGGTGGTTCGTGGATTTTTTCACTGGCGGTGGCGCGGTGGATCGGTAGAATACCCGCATGGCTACGGAGAGCCGATTTTCTTTTGGCGTAGATTGTGAAATTTTGCACAAAGAGGCCCATGGCGACCGCCCCAGCTCCTCCAACTGAACCGACGACCCTTGTGCAGGATGATCCGGGCGGGGACCTCTGGACCCTCAACTTCGGCCCGCAGCATCCCGCCACGCACACCACACTGCGCCTGGTCCTCGAGCTCGACGGTGAAACGGTCGTCGCCTGCACGCCGCACATCGGCTACCTGCACTCGGGGTTCGAGAAGCTCGGCGAACACCTCGACTACAATCAATACGTGGTGGTGACCGACCGGATGAACTACATCTCGCCCATGGCGAACAACATCGCCTGGCACCATGCGTGCGAGGTGCTGTTCGGTATCGAGCTGACGCCGCGGTGCAAGGCCATTCGCACCCTCATCGCCGAGCTGTCCCGGATTCAGGACCATCTGCTCTGCGTGGGCACGGCGGCGTTGGATTTGGGCGGGTTCACCGCTTTTCTCTACGGCTTCAACGAGCGCGAGATCATCAACGACCTGTTCGAGGAAGTCTGCGGGGCTCGCTTCACCACCAGTTACACCCGCGTCGGCGGCCTGATGCAGGACCTGCCCGACGGCTGGACGGGGCGGGTGAAGAAATTCCTCGAACGGATGCCCAAAGCGCTCGACGACCTGCAAGCGCTGTTGACCCGCAACCGGATCTTCATCGAGCGGACCAAGGGCATCGGCTACATCTCGCACGACGACGCGATCGCCTGGGGCTTGACCGGGCCGTTGGCGCGCTCGACGGGGGTGCGGCGCGACTTGCGCAAGGATGAGCCCTACCTGTGCTACGCTGACGATTGGGACGGGCAGGGCGCCGAGGCGGTGCAATTCAAAGTGCCGATCGCCGACGGCGGCGACGTGCTCGCCCGCTACCTGGTGCGCTTGGCCGAGATCGAGCAAGCCCAACGGATCATCGAGCAACTCGTCGACCGGATCCCGGACGGGCCGATCAATGTCTTGCCGAACGACAAGCAGACGCTGCCGGACAAGAACGAAGTGTACTTCAGCATCGAAGGGCTGATTCACCACTTCGAGCAGATCATGACCAACCGCGGATTCGAGCCGCCGATCGGCGAGGCCTACGGCGCGAACGAAACCGCCAACGGCGAGTTGGGGTTCTACCTGGCCAGCGACGGTGGACGGTTTCCGTACCGGGCCCGGTGCCGCCCGCCGAGTTTCATCAACTACCAGTGTTTTCCGAAGCTGGTCGTCGGACACCAGCTCAGTGACGTGGTCGCGGCGTTGGGTTCGATGAACATCATCGCCGCGGAGTTGGATCGATAAAAGACGCTGGTCCGAGAATCCTTTCTCGGACCCTCCTACGCGGGAATCCTTTCCCGCGAACAACACGCAGGAAAGGATTCCTGCAATCTTGGGTGCGAGAAAGGATTCTCGCACCAGCGAGTAGAGCGCTCTTGGGTGCGAGAAAGGATTCTCGCACCAGCGAGTAGAGCGCACCAGCGAGACAGGATTCTCGCACCAGCAGGATTCTCGCACCAGCGTGGAGCGCGCGAGCGAGTAGAGTTGGAACGGTAACAGCCATGGCGTGGGAAGCGATAGACCGAACGCAGCCGATCACCGAGGCAGGAGCCGAGCCGCTGCTGACCGAGTCGGTGCGTGAAAAGATACGCGGCTTCTTCCCACGTTACGAGACGAAGCGGGCGGCGTTGCTGCCGGCGCTGCACATCGTGCAGGACACACTGGGACACGTGCCGTTGCCGGCGATGCGCGAGGTGGCCGAACTGCTCGAGATCGCCCCGGCCGACGTGTACGACGTGCTGAGCTTTTACAGCGCGTTCTGGGAACACCCCAAGGGCAGGAAGGTCATCATGTTGTGCCGATCGATCTCCTGCCAACTCATGGGCGCCGACGCGGTGGCCGAGCGCATCAAAGCCAAGCTGGGCGTCGACGAACACGGCACGACCGCCGACGCGCGGTACAGCTTCGTGACCGAGGAGTGCCTGGCCGGCTGCGATTACGCGCCGTGCATGCTGGTCAACGAGAAGCTCCACAAACGCGTCTCGCCGGACGACGTGGACGGTATTCTGGACGACCCGAACAACGATCGGCTCGACATCGAACGAAGCGATCTGTTCGACGGTGTGAAGTAAATGGCGGAACGATACGAACCGGTCCTGTTGCGCAACGTCGGCGTCGAGGGCTCTCGGACGCTGGACGTCTACCGTGCCCGCGGCGGATACGCGTCGGCGTCGAGGGTCATCGAGACGATGACGCCGGCGGAAGTGATCGAGGTGGTCAAGGCGGCGAACCTGCGTGGTCGCGGCGGGGCCGGTTTCCCGGCCGGTATGAAATGGGGATTTCTGCCCGAGGATCGCACCATCACGTACCTGTGCGTCAACGCCGACGAGTCCGAGCCGGCCACCTTCAGCAACCGCGTCCTGATGGAGAACGATCCGCATCAGCTCATCGAGGGAATCCTGATCGCCGGCTTCGCCACCCAAACGACGACGGCCTACATCTACATGCGTGGCGAGTTCCACGAGCCGTTTCACATTCTCCAGAAGGCGCTCGACGAAGCCTACGCGAACAACCTGATGGGCAGGTCGATACTCGGCACCGATTTCTCGATGGACTGCTACATCCATCGCGGAGCCGGCGCGTACGTGTGCGGCGAAGAGACCGGGCTGATCGAGTCGCTCGAGGGCAAGCGCGGCGAGCCGCGAATCAAGCCGCCGTTCCCCGCCGTCGAGGGCGCGTTCCGTCGGCCGACGGTGGTCAACAACGTCGAGACGTTGTGCAACGTGGTGCACATTCTCGAGCGTGGCGCGGACTGGTTCACGAGCATCGGCCCGGAGGGCAGCTCGGGGCCGAAACTGTTCTGCGTCTCCGGTCCGGTGAATCGGCCGGGGTGCTTCGAAGGGCCGATGGGCATCACGGTGCGTGAGTTGATCGAAAGCGACGATTTCGCGCGAGGCATGATCGACGGTTCGACGGTCAAAGGCGTGTTTCCGGGCGGGATCAGCATGGGCGTTCTGAGCGCCGACGAGCTGGACTGCAGGCTGGACTTCGACGACGTGCGTAAGTACGGCCTGCTCGGGCTCGGCACCGCGGCGGCGACGGTGATCCCCGACGGCACCGACATGCGCGGGGTGCTGGCGAACATCACGCGGTTTTTTTCGCACGAGTCGTGCGGGCAATGCACGCAGTGCCGGGACGGGACCGGATGGATGCATCGGATCGCCTCGCGCATCGCCGCCGGCGCGGGCCGGATCGAAGACCTCGACCTGATGCTCGAATTGACGCGCAACATGGGCATGATGCCGGGCATGAGCATCTGCGGACTCTCCGACGGAGCGGCGTTCCCGATCCGCACGATCGTGGAGAAGTACCGCGGAGAGTTCGAGGATCATATTCGCAAGCAGGCACCGCAGGCGGTCGGGTTGGCGCTCAGCGTGGTGAATTGACGCGAGATCCGCAAAGGAGAGTGCGAACATGGAACGATTCCCCGGACAGATGGTCATGGCAGGTGCGATCATGTTGGCCGGCGCGGCCGTGAACCACAGCGACATTGCGTGGATCGCGGCCGGGGTCGGACTTGTCATCACCGTCATGGGCATGGTGATCGGTTATTTCGCCTTGAAAGGCGCGGCCGAGGCGCGCGGGAACTGACGTGGCTTTCTCGCGGGAAAGGATTCCCGCATCGGTGGGTGCGAGAAAGGATTCTCGCACCAGCAGTATTCTCGGTGGGTGCGAGAAATGATTCTCGCACCAGCAGTATTCTTGCACCAGCAGGTACACCAGCAAAAGTAACGACGATGCCGAAGATCATCATCGACGAGCGTGAGATCGCGTGCCGGGACGGGGCTCCGGTGTTGCAGGCGGCGATCGAGGCCGGGTGGGACGTGCCGCATTATTGCTACCATCCCGGGCTGTCGGTGGTGGCGTCGTGCCGGCTGTGCTTGATGGAGATGAAGCTGCCGCACCCCAAGACGCACGAGATGGACTGGGCGCCCAAGCTGTTTCCGTCGTGTCAGACGCCGGTGCGCGACGGCATGGAAGTGCGGTTCGACAGTGACAAGGTGCGCGTCAACCAGCGCAACTGCATGGAATTCTTCCTCATCGATCATCCGCTCGACTGCCCGGTGTGCGACCAGGCCGGTGAGTGCTATCTCCAGGACTATAGCCGGGACTTCGGCAACGCCACCTCGCGGATGGTCGAGCAGAAGCACGTCAATCCGAAGAAAAACATCGGCTCCAAGACGCTGCTGTATCAGGATCGGTGCGTGATGTGCACGCGTTGCGTGCGATTCACCCGCGAAGTCACCGGCACGCGGGAACTGTGCGTGGTCAACCGGGGGCATCACGACGAGATCGACGTGTTCCCCGGCGAACCGCTCGAGAACAAGCTCCAGGGCAACGTGGTCGACCTCTGTCCGGTCGGGGCGTTGCTCGACAAGGATTTCCTCTTCGCCCAGCGGGTCTGGTACCTTTCACGCACGCCCAGCGTCTGTCCGGGGTGCAGCACGGGCTGCACGATCGACATCGATCACAACGAGGGGCGGATTCATCGGGTCAAGCCGCGTTACAACCCCGAGGTGAACGACTGGTGGATCTGCGACGACGGGCGGTTCGGTTGGAAGTACGTACACGACATGGATCGGCTGACGACGCCGCGGGTGCGTCGCGGCGACCGGGTCGAGCCGATCGCGTGGAAGGATCTGCCCGGGCTGTTGTCGTTTCGCTTCGCGCAGGTGGCCGGCGACGATCAAGGCCGGCAAGTCGCGGTGGTGCTCAGTCCGATGATGAGCTGCGAGGAGGCGTGGCTGCTCATCCGGTTCATGCGGGAGGTGGCGTCGCGCTCGACGCTCGTGCTCGGTCCGGTGCCGGTCGCGGGTAACGACGAATGTTTCCCAGCCGGCGCGACCAACGGCGATACGCGGTTCACGATCCGGTCCGAGAAATGCCCGAACCGGCGCGGGATTGAACATCTCATCGAACAGGCCGGCGGTCGAACCGAGCGCTTCGATGATTTCGTCGAACGCTGTGCGGCGGGTGAAGTGGCCGGGGTATGGATCACCGGCGGGTACCCGACCGACTGGACCACGAAGGAACTGACCGCCGCCCTGGCCAAGCCCGAGCTGCTGGTCGTGCAGGATCTCGTCGAGACCGCGCTGACCGAGCACGCGGAAGTGGTGATCCCGTCGTGCATGTTCGCCGAGCGCGACGGGACGTTCATGAACCACGCCGGCCTGTTGCAGGCCTTCGAGCGCGCGGTACCGCCGCCGGCGGGCGTGCAGCGTGACGGGCAGATTCTGTTCGCCGCGGCCGGGTTCGAGGGACTGTATTCAGGCCGACGGGTACGCGAGATGATGGCCGAGGAAATGCCGGCGTTCGCCGAGGTGTACGCGCCGCCCGCGCTGCCGGAGCATCAGCACTGACCAAAACATGATGGAAATCGTTCACGACATCCTGGCCGACGAATTCTGGTTCGCGGTGATCCTCGCGGTGACGCTGCTGGGCGGGTTGATGACGGTGGTCGCTTACTTGCTCTTTTACGAGCGCAAGGTGGCGGGTTGGATGCAGGACCGAGTCGGTCCCAACCGGGCCGGGCCGATCGGGCTGTTGCAACCGATCGCCGACGGCGTCAAGGCGCTGCTCAAGGAGGACATCGTCCCGCGGTTCGTCGACGGGCCGTTGTTCGTGCTCGCGCCGGCGTTGGCGTTCATCGTCGCGGCGATCGGTTTCGCGGTGATCCCGTGGGGCGGTAAGCTCCACTGGCCCTGGATGCCCGAGGGCGCCGAACCGCTTCAAGTGCAGGTGGCCAGCCTCGACGTCGGCGTGCTCTATCTGCTCGCGGTCGGGTCGCTGGGGGTCTACGGCGTGGTGCTCGGCGGATGGGCGAGCAACAACAAGTACGCCTTCTATGCCGCGGTTCGCTCGACGGCGCAGATGCTCAGTTACGAGATTCCGATGGGGCTGGCGATCCTGGTCGTCGTGCTCACCACCGGACACCTGCGACTCGAGAACATCGTCGAACATCAGGTGACGGGCCACTGGAACATCTTCCTGCATCCGCTCGCGTTCGGCGTACTGCTGATCACCGCGTTCGCCGAAACGAATCGCGCCCCGTTCGACCTGGTCGAGTGTGAGCAGGAGCTGGTGGCCGGCTTCCATACCGAATACTCCGCGCTCAAGTTCGCCATGTTCTTCCTCGGCGAGTATCTCCACATGATCACCAATTCGGCGTTGATCGTCGCGCTGTTCCTGGGCGGTTGGCAGCCGATCCCCTGGAGTACGTGGATGACCGAGTCGACGGCGTGGTGGGCGGTGCTGCTGCGGTGCGGCGTCTTTCTGCTCAAGGTGCTGGGCTTCATCTTCGTATACATGTGGGTGCGCTGGACGCTCCCGCGCTTTCGCTACGATCAGCTCATGCGTCTGGCGTGGCGGGGGCTCGTGCCGCTGGGGCTGGGGCTGACGGCGATGACGGTCGGGCTGGTGTACATCGGCAAGCCGGATGCGATCTGGCTCGCCCTGCCCGGTAATCTGATGGTACTGGCGGTGATGTTGCTGCTCGCGGCACGGTCGCGGGTGACCATCACCGGCCGGCAGCGCACCATGCCGAACCTGGTACGGCGCGAACGAGTGACGACATGATCCGCGATGAAGACATCCTGGTCATCACCGAACCGGAGCTCACCGCCGGTGAGCGGTTGTACCTGCCGCAGATCGTCCACGGCATGCGGACCACCCTGCGTCACCTGTTCAAGAAAAAGGTCACGGTGCAGTACCCCGAAGTGCGTCGTGAGCAGTTCGACGTCGACGCGGGCGGAATGCGCAAAGAGAACTACCGCGGGGTGCACCGGCTCAACCGCGATGCACAGGGGCGAGTCGCGTGCGTCGCCTGCTTCATGTGCGAGACGGCGTGTCCTGCGCATTGCATCCACATTGACGCCGGCGAATCCCCCTGGCCGGACCGGGAGAAGTATCCGACCAAGTTCGACATCGACGAGTTGCGCTGCATCTATTGCGGCATGTGCGAGGAAGCTTGCCCGGTCGACGCCATCGAACTGACGCCCGAGTACAGCGTCGTCGGCCGCACCCGCGAGGAGATGATCTACGACAAGGAAAAACTCCTCGATGTGTTCGACCAGACGGTCGAGCTCAAGCCCCGGAAGAACCCGAAGATCACCGGCTATCCGGGCACCGGTAACCGAAAAAGTACCCCATAATCCTGTTCGCATCCCGCCGGCGCGGCCGGGCTGCGAGCCATGATGAAACAAGGCTGATTCGTGAACGCGACCATCGTCTATCTCCTCACCGCCTTCGCCGGCGCGGGGTTGTATTGCCTGATGCCCCGCTCGGTTCCGTTTGGTGCGCGCATGCGCTGGTCGGGCGGCATCCTCGGCGGCGCGGCGCTGGCGGGCCTGCTGGTTTTCCTGGCCGGCCGCTTCGGACCGTCCGAGTCGGTCAACGGATACTTCTATTTGTTCGCCGGCCTGGCGATCGTCTCGGCCTCGCGGGTCATCACCCATCCACGACCGGTCTACTGCGTGCTCTACTTCATCCTCGTCGTGCTCTCGGTCACCGGGTTGATGCTGCTGCTCTCGGCCGAGTTTCTGGCCGTCGCGCTGGTCATCATTTACGCCGGTGCGATCCTGGTGACCTATGCGTTCGTGATCATGCTCGCCCAACAAAGCGGCACCACGGTCTACGACCGCGTCGCCCGCGAGCCGTTCGCGGCCGTGTTGGCCGGATTCATGCTGACCGGTACGGTCGCCGCTCAACTTGCCGACGCGGAACTAGCGAACCCGGCACCCAGTGCGGCCGGTGCGCAGGCAGCTACGAGTAACACGCTGGAAGTCGGCACGTTGCTGCTGACGCGCTACGTGGTCACGCTCGAAGTGGCCGGCGTTCTGCTGCTGGTGGCGATGGTGGGCGGCATCCTGCTCGCGCGAAAGCCGCTGCCCGATGACGTAACGCAGCGACAGGCGTCCGAGTCCGTGCCGGGGCAGGCCGGGCGGGAGGTGAAACCGTTTTGACCACGACCGCTTATGCGATTGTCGGCGCGGTGCTCTTCGGCATGGGGATCGTGGGTTTCCTCAGCCGTCGCAACCTCATTGTCATGTTCCTCTCGACCGAGGTGATGTTTCAAGGGGTGGTGATCAACCTGGTCGCCATGGGCAAGCTGCACGCGGGAGCCGAGCTCGACGGGCAGATCTTCGCCCTGTTTCTGCTCGTTATCGCCGCGGTGGAGGCGGGATTGGCCCTGGGATTGATCGTGCTGCTGTACCGCCGGCACGGGACGCTCGACGCCGATGCGTGGCGGACGATGCGCGGGTAAACGAATGATTGATGCTGTCTGGCTGATACCGGTGTTGCCGCTGCTGGCCGCGATCGTCGCGGGCACGCGCCGGCTGCGTGGCCGGTCTCATTGGCCGGTGATCGCCGGCGTGGGCGGCGCGGCGGTGCTGTCGCTGGCGCTGCTGGTCAGCGTTTCGGGTGACGACAAACTGGTGCCACCGCCGATCTACTCCTGGATCGCCCTGAGCGGGCAAGCCTCCATCGCGGTCGAGTTCCTGATCGACCCGCTGACCGCGATCATGCTCGTGACCGTGTGTTGCGTCTCGACGCTGGTGGTCATCTACTCGCGCGACTACATGCGCGAGCATGGCGAGCCGGAACGCGGGTACGAACGTTTCTTCGCGTTTCTCGGCCTGTTCGTTTTCTCGATGTGCACGCTGGTGCTGGCCGGCAACTTTCTCCTGCTCTACGTCGGCTGGGAGCTGGTCGGGCTGTGCAGCTACCTGCTCATCGGGTTCTACTACCAGAAGCCGTCGGCGGCCGCGGCGGCGAAGAAAGCCTTTCTCGTCAATCGGATCGGTGACTTCGGGTTCGGACTCGGTGTGCTGCTGATCTACCTGACCTTCGATACACTTAGCTATGAAGCGGTCTTTGAAACTGCCGCGCGGGCGATCGAACAAAACGATGTCACCGTCACCAGCCGGTTACCGATTATCGCCTTGCTGCTCTTCTGCGGCGCGGTGGGCAAGAGCGCGCAGCTTCCGCTCTACGTCTGGCTGCCGGACGCGATGGAGGGTCCCTCGCCGGTGTCGGCGTTGATCCATGCCGCCACGATGGTCACCGCCGGCGTCTACATGGTCGCCCGTTGCGGCGTACTCTTCGCCGCCGATCCGATGGTCATGCACGTCGTAGCCTGGACCGGCGGGCTGACCGCGCTGTTCGCCGCCACCATCGCGCTGGCCCAATACGACATGAAACGCATCCTGGCCTACTCGACGATCAGCCAGTTGGGTTACATGTTCCTCGGCCTGGGGGTATACGCGGCCCCGGCGGCGGTGTTCCACCTGTTCACCCACGCGTTCTTCAAAGCGCTGCTGTTCCTGGGCGCGGGAAGCGTGATGCACGCGATGGGCGGTGTGATCGACGTGCGACAGTTCAGCGGGCTGCGGCGGGTCATGCCGGCGACCTTCAAGACGTTCATGATCGGCGGGTTGGCGTTGGCCGGCTGCCCCTTGCTGGCCGGCTTTTTCAGCAAGGACGAGATCATCCACCACGCGCTGCAGCACAATCCGGCTCTCGGCGTGCTCGGCCTGGTCACCGCCGCGCTGACCGCCGTGTACACCTTCCGCATGATCTTCCTGGCGTTCTACGGCGAAACGCGGGTGCCTGACGGCGTGCACGCGCATGAATCGCCGCGGTGGATGACCGGCCCGCTCTACGTGCTCGCGGTCGGAGCGGTGTTCGCCGGGTACGTCGGCTTTCCCGGTCACGCGTTTCAGCACTATCTCGGAGAACCGACGAAAGCCTTCGCCAAGCACGCAACAGAACCGCACGGATGGGACTTGTCCGTCACGACCATGATGACCGTTTCCGGTGTGATCTTCTTCGTCGGTCTCGCAGTGGCGTTCTATCGATACGTTCTCTCGCGCGAGCAATCCCGCGCGTCCGAAGAAGCCGGGCTCGCGCGGCCGGGCGTGTTCTGTTTGCTCAACGGCAAGTACTTCGTCGACGAGGGCTATGACCTGGTCGTGGTCCAGCCGTTGCGATGGCTGGGGCGCGCCCTGTTCACAGTAGATCGGATCGTGATCGACGGCGTGGTTTGGCTCGTCGCCGCGGTGCCGCAGGGGCTCGGGTTCGGACTGCGCGGATTGCAGCGCGGCAGTATGCAGGGCTACGGACTCGGAATGGCGTTGGGGGCGGTCGGCGTGCTGCTGCTGGTGCTCTACGGCGCTGTGAAATGAGATGGCTGTGAGGTGAAATGGCGGGTGGTTTGCTGACACTCTTGATTTTGCTGCCGTTGCTCGGCGCGGTCGCGATCGGGCTGCTCGGACGCAACGACGATCGCACGCGGCTAACGGCGCTGGCGGTATCCATCGCGACGCTGGTGCTGACGCTGGCGGCGATGACGGTGTACTTGCGCGGTAATGGATCTGAGTTGACCCAGCGACTGACCTGGATCGGCGATTCGGTGGATGCCGAAGAAGCCGAGCTCTTACTCTACTCCGTGCGCATCGAATACCACGTCGGACTCGACGGGATCAGCCTCTGGCTGCTGGTGATGACGGCGATACTTACGCCGCTGGCAATCGCGGCCAGTTTCTCGGGCATCCGCGCACGGGTCAAAGAGTATTACGCCCTGATGCTGCTGCTCGAGACCGGGATGCTCGGCGTGTTCTGCGCCCGCGACTTGCTGCTGTTCTACGTCTTCTTCGAGTTCACGCTGGTGCCGTTGTTCTTCCTCATCGGCATCTGGGGCGGGCCCGAGAAACGCCGGGCCGCCAACAAGTTCTTCATCTACACCATGGCGGGCAGCATGCTGACTTTCGCCGCCGTGCTCTACGTCGGCTGGCGGGCGTCGCAAACGTTTCGCGTCTTCACGTTCGCATTCGAAGATCTGTATCGGCTGGCCGACTCGCTCAGCGCGACCGAGCAGTGGTGGCTGTTCCTCGCGTTGTTCGCCGGGTTCGCGATCAAGGTACCGCTGTTTCCGCTGCACACGTGGCTGCCCCTGGCCCACACCGAAGCCCCGACCGCGGGCAGCGTGATTCTTGCCGGCGTGTTGCTCAAGCTCGGCACCTACGGCTTGATGCGGTTCAACCTGCGGATGTTGCCGGACGCGGCGATTGATCTCGCGCCGTTCATGGCCACGCTGGCGATCGTCGGCATTGTTTACGGGGCGCTGGTGGCCTGGGTGCAGGAGGACGTCAAGAAACTCGTCGCCTATTCGTCGGTGTCGCATCTGGGCTTCTGCGTGCTGGGCATGTTCTCGCTGACCGAGGCCGGTCTGCGCGGCTCGCTGCTCTACATGATCAACCACGGTCTCTCGACCGGGGCGTTGTTTCTCGTGGTCGGCATGGTCTACGAACGCTACCACACCCGCTCGATCCACGAGCTCGGCGGACTGGCGCGGAAGATGCCGGTGATGGCGTTTTTCCTGATTGTCTTCACCCTGTCGAGCATCGGCCTGCCGGGTCTCAACGGATTCGTCAGCGAGTTCCTGGTCCTGCTCGGCACGTTCACTTCGGCGAAAGACGGCGGGCCGTTGGGTTGGCAGTATGCGGTGTTCGCCGCGCTGGGCATCATCCTGTCGGCGGTCTACATGTTGTGGATGTGCCAGCGCGTGCTGTTCGGTCCGGTGGTCGAGCCGGAGGGTACGCCGGATGCGTCGGCCGGGCTGTCGCAGGACCTCAACCGACGCGAGGTGGCGGTTCTACTGCCGATCGCCGTGCTGTGTTTGGTGCTCGGACTGTTTCCCCGTTTGGTGCTGGATTCGATGGGCGATGACCTTGATACGCTTCGAGAACGCGTGTCGTCCGCGTCACTGCGGAACGATGGTGCATCAACGGTTGCGATCTACGACGACGCAACCAGCCCGAAGCGCAAGCGAGGGAGTTCCGTTCGTGTAGATGCGCGGGGAACACCCTGGCTTGCGCTTCGGGCTGGTCGGTCACCCGATTTAGGTGGGAGCATTGATGCTCGCAAGTAGTTCCTCGTCCGTGATTCGTCTGTTGGCGCCGGAGGTGACGCTGGTCGTCGTGGCCTGCGCGCTGCTGCTGCTGGGTTTGTCCGGCGTGGGGCGACGAACGTTGTTGGTGCCGTGGCTGGCGGCATCGGCCGTCGTGGTCGCGTTCGTCATCAGCGCTTTGCAGATGATCGTTGCGGATGGGTTGGTCTCTTACGAGTGGTTCCCTTATGCGTTCGGAGTGCGAATCGACAATCTTACGCACGCGGTGCGATGTATCTCGCTGGCGGTGGGCCTGCTGATCCTGCTTGTGAACCTGCACTTGCCGTCGCGCGAGGAACGCGGTGAATGCTGCGCGATGGTGCTGCTGTCGCTGGCGGGGATCGGGCTGGTGGCCGTGGCCGACGACTGGCTGCTGTTGTTCTTCGCCCTCGAACTCGTGAGCGTGCCGACCTACGTGCTCGTCGCCGGCAGCTCGACCGACGCCCGGGCCCAGGAAGCGGGGGTCAAGTACTTCTTCCTCGGGGCGATGTCGGCGGCGCTGACCGTGTACGGACTGAGCTTTCTCTTCGGCGCCGGCGGGACGACGACCATCATCGGGCCGGATGGATCGTTAGCCGCCGCACAGCGTCATCTTGACATGTTCAGCAAGCAATACGCGCTGATGGTCATCGGCTTGTCGCTCGTATTGGCCGGCATCGCGTTCAAAATGGCGGCGGTGCCGTTTCACTTCTACGCCGCCGACGTCTACGAGGGCGCCGCCTCGCCGGTCACCGGCCTGCTGGGATTCGTACCGAAAATCGCCGGCGTGGTGGCGATAGTCAAGCTGCTGACGCTGACCGGATGGCGGTGGCACTTCGCGCCGGAGTTGTTCTGGTTGATCTGGGTGCTCGCGGCCGCGACGATGACCGTGGGCAACGTCATCGCCCTGCTGCAGGGGAACGTCAAACGCATCTTGGCCTATTCGAGTATCGCCCACTCGGGGTATCTGCTGGTCGGCCTGCTCACCGGCGTCTTTCGTGACGGACCGATGAATAACGGGATCGCGGCCGTGCTGTTTTACATCGCCGCCTACGGGGTGACGAACCTCGGCGCGTTCGCCATCCTGTCCTACCTCGAACATCGCGGCCGGCCCGTCGAGCAACTGAGCGAACTGGCCGGCCTGTCACGCGAACATCCATTCTGTGCGCTGGGTTTCGCGATCTGCTTGTTTTCGCTGATGGGCATGCCGCCGACGGCCGGTTTTCTCGGCAAGGTGTTCATTTTCTCGTCGGCCCTGTCGTCGAATGATTTCGCCCTGATCACCCTGGGCGTCCTCGGCGTACTCAACTCGGCGGTGGCGGCGGTCTACTACCTGCGGATGATCGCCGCGTGCTACCTGCGCGAGCCGACCGCGACCCTCACCGCCCCGCCGCGGGCCGCACTCGAATCGGCGATCGCGGTGTGTGCCGCCCTGGTCCTGCTCCTCGGCATCATGCCGCGCGGTCTGATCAAACTGAGCAGCTATGCCGCGCGCCCCATCGCGCAGCAGTTGCATCCGAACCTGCCACCGGTTCAGCGGAAGTTGAGCGAGGCGGAACCGGACACCGCCGAACCCACGACGCCGATCGTGGTCGCGGACGAGCCGACCCCTCGCTAGAACGGTATCATCCCACGCGTAGCGGGACTCTCGCATGACTGCACCCCTTTGGACGTCGGAAGTGTCAGCATAGTTGTCTGCGAAAAAGGTGTCAGGAAGATTTTTCTGACCACGCAAATTCATCCTGACACCTTTTTCTGCCATTAACGGCCGATCGTAAAATTGTACTCATGCGCTGGTATGAATTCCAAATCGTAAGGTTGCCACAAGCCGTCCGTGATCACATCTTCGTCACCCGTGCCGTCCAGGTTGGCGCGCCGAATCTTGTCCTCGAACGGGGGCACCAAGTCGACATCCCGTTCCACCCAGTACATCTTGCGGGCGTCCAGATCCAATGCCACCCCCAGCGGTAATTGATCGATCCCTTCGAGGAGGACTTCCACATGCTCGCCGTCGAGGTCGGCCCGTGAAATCCGCCGCATCCCGCTGTCGCTCCAATAGATCTTCTCCTCGATCGGATCGATGGCGATGTCGTGGGGATGACAAAGTCCGCTGATGATCACCTCGTGCTCCGCCAGCGTCGCTTCAACGTGCGCCCGTTTGATGGAACCCGCAAAGCAGATATCCTTGATGCAAAACTTGAATTCCGACCAGTAGACCATCTCACCATCCTCCCACACGTCGATGGCATACGGACGCTCTCCCGTCGGTTGGACTACGGTCTCGATATGCCGGCCCAGGTAATCCGTTTTCGCGATGCGAGGCTCGCGAGAGGTAAAGAGCGGCGGCTCCTTCGTTTTTTCATCCAGCAACGGGAGGGGCTGTTCGGTCCACCAGATGTCGCCGGAGGCACACCAGACCGCCACATCAAAAGGCACGGCCCGGATCGAAGGCGTCAGGAAGAGCTCCTGGTGGTTCCCGGCCAAAGTAGCGCGGTAGATATGGCCCGGGAGGTCCGTCCCCGCTTGTGAAACCCAATACAAGTACCTAAATCTCCTTGTTTGGCCTATTTTTCCGGGAGCACCCACCCCGATACTCAGACCCAAATTGCTATGCGTCCCGTTGGTCACGACGGTATCGATGTGTCCGCCCGTCGTGCCGGCCCGTTTGATCGCAAACGGCTCGGTCCAGAATAGCTGACCGACGGTTACGCCGCCTTGGTTGGACACCTCATTCGGCCCCACCGTCCAGCAATACCCATGTTGCTTGGGTTCACAGGACTGCGTCACCTCGTTGCATACCGTATCTTCCAGATCTTCACAGGGCGACGGCCCGAACGCACACAGGCCGTCCACGCACACTTCGACTCCGGTGCAGAACAGACCGTCGGAACACTCCTCATCCGACTCACAATCCTTGCACTGTCGCTCGAACTCGTTGCAGGCCACGCCCGCGGGGCACGGCTTGCCCTTCGATCGGCATCCCCCGTCGACGCAAATCTCCGGGCCGTTGCAATACGTGCCGTCGTCGACGCAGTCTTCATCGGTGTCACATTCATGGCAGCGACTTGCATCTTCATCGCACCATGCCTCGGCACAAGGCGGTGTGCCCGCCCGGCATATACCGTTTACGCACGTTTCCCGGCCATTGCAGTAGATACCGTCATCGCAGAGAACATCCGAACAGTCGCCTCCGGCGGTCGTCGTCACGCTGACCGTCGTGCTGGCCTTACGACCATTCGCGTCGGTGACCGTCACGCTGAAGACAGCCACGCCTTCGGTCACCAGGGTGATGCTGAGCGCCCCGGAGTCCATGTCGCTTTGCCGGGTCGGAGCCCCGCTGAGCTTCCGCCAGGTATACGCGTATGGCGGGGTGCCGCCGTCGACGGTGACGTTCAGGGTTAATGCATTTCCGAGCAGCGCCAGACTGGTTGCGGTGTCGGCCGTGATCGACAGCGCCGCCGTGCCGTCATCGCAACTGTCGACCGATTCGTCGCAGGTCTGATCGGCGGCACAAGGAGACGCTCCGCTCTCACAGAGACCCCCTTCACCGCATACCTCGACACCGTTGCAAAATTGCCCATCTTCACAGTCGGCATCCGTCACACACCCCGGATCGGGAGCGGAACAGCCCAGATAGGTCATGAGTCCGAACACGGCCGGCAGGCCGATGAGCGAGAGTCCGCGATAATGACGCATCGTTGTTCTCCGAAGACATAGGCCAGACCGTGCATCGGCCGCGTTGGCATACACAAACGATATTCTTCCCCCTACTGCCTAATGCGTAATCCAGGGACGGATATCACGCGCTTTTTTGGATGATTAAAAAAATATACGAGCGGGTCCGAACCGAATCCCGTAAATGGCTGGTGCGTAAAGACTTGTGAACTGAACGGCTCGGGCATGCCGACCCACGTTTGCGGATGACTACCCTACCCTGTACGCGGCGACGGTGGCGGCGACGGTCAGGGCGGCGGTTTCGACGCGCAGGATCGCCGGGGCGAGTCGGACCGGCACGGCGCCGGCGCTGACGGCGGTGTGGTGCTCCTCGGCGGTGAAGCCGCCCTCCGGGCCGATCAGCGCCAGGAATCGGGTGTCGGCGTTGCCGGATCGGAACAGATCGGCCGGCGAGACGGCTTCGGGGTCCGGCGCGGCGAGCAGTATGCGATCGAACCGAGCGAACCGTTCGAGCACGGTGTCGAAGTCGGTGGGTTGACCGATCTCGGGCATGAACGGCTGGCGGGATTGCTTAGCGGCTTCGATCGCGGTGCGTTGCCATTTGCTCACGCGGATCGCGTCGGGGCGTACGACGCTGCGGGCGGTGATCATCGGCCAGACGGCGGCGACGGAGAGCTCGGTCGCCTTCTCGATCAGGATGTCCTGACGCCGACCTTTGGGCATACAGGTAGCGAGGGTGAGCCCGCCCGCCGGTCGCGGGTGGGTGGTGACCGACGCGAGCGCGACCCCGACCTCGTGCCGGTCGATGTATTCGATCGTACCCTGGACCTCGCCGCCCGCGCCGTCGAAGAGTACGAGCCGGTCGCCGGCACGCAGGCGACGGGTGGTGCGGATGTGGTGAGCTTCGTCGCCGGTAACGCGCAGAGGATTCTCGTCGATCCGGGGGACGAAAAACCAGGGCGGCGCGGTGTCGTGATCCATGCGGTGCTCCCATGCCAATCGAACCCGGACCGTCGGGGTTCGCAGCTTATCGCGCTGGAGGGATCGAGCCAATTGGCCGATATGCCTGCGGACCGAGCCTCGTCTCTGACGAGCGCAGCGACAGGCATTGTACGAGCGGGTGGAACCATGCCGAACGACATCGTCGGGAACCTCGAAGAGCTTGATGCTCAGCTCGATGAGCTGACGGATCTTGTCAGTGACACGGCGAACGAGATCGCCGCGGCCGATACCGAGCTCGATGCGCTGGAAGCCAAGTCGGCAGACGCCGAGCGCGACGACGAAGCGGATGAGGAATCAGCCGCTTCCGCGAGCACGGACGAGGCCCGGTCGACCGAGCCGGCCACCCTGGTGGAATCGGCTCGGGCGGATTCAATGGACGACAAGCAAGCCGAGGCGGAGATCGAAGCGTTCCTCGAAGCGGCAACCGACGGCGCAGCGCCGGCCGAAGGCCCGGCGACCCAGCCCGTGACGACCGAAAACGCGCCGACAAAACAAGCCGGTGACAAATCCAAGCCGAAGTCCACCGCAGCGCCGCGGATGAGACTGTGGACGCTGATGGCCGAAGCGATGCTCGGCGTGCTCGAGGCGGTCCTCGTCCGACTGGACGGCCCGGTTGCCAAAATCCGTCCGGAAATCAAAGCGCTGATCGGCTATTGCGCCGTCGTTACCCTGGCGATGGGCATCGTGGCCTGGACAATCGCGCTGTTGCGGTAAACACGTCTCCATGCGGAATTGGGCTAATGCCCAATGGGAAATGGGGAGTTCGGCGTTCGGCGGCGCCGGGCTTCGCACATCAGGCGCAGCATCACCCTTGTCACGACGCCGCACCCAGCGCGGGGTACGATGGCGATCGCGGATCGGCCCGTCAATCGACGCGTTTATCCGCCGAGCAGCGCGAGCACGCTTTGCGGCGTCGAGTTGGCCAGGGCCAGCACGTTGGTGCCGGCATTGACCAGGATCTGTTGCCGCGTGAGTTCGGAAGTCTCGAAGGCGATGTCCGCATCCCGGATGACCGATTCACTGGAGGTCAGATTTTCGAGCGTGATCTGCAATTGGTTGATATTCGTTTGCAGCGTATTCCGCTCGAAAGCACCGAGCCGTCCCCGTAGGGTCGCGACTTGCCGGATGGCTTCTTCGACGACGTCGGAAGAAGCGGCGAACTTCCCTTCGACGAGCGACTTCGTGCCGCCGGTCACGATCTCGGATAGAAATCCCACAACTGCGTTCCCCAGTCTCGACGCCGCCACCGACTGGATGCCGATGTTGACCTGTACGTTGGAGTCGACCTCGGAGCCGAGCTGAAACAGCGAGCCGCCGCCGGTGACGGTGAAGCTCGTGTTGCCGGTCCCGAAGTTCTGATCCAAGGTGGTCACGAAATTGAGCGTCGTGGTGTTGAGTGTCAGTTCCAAACCCCGACCCCGGCTGAGCGTGCCGTTGATCGCGGCCAGCGCATCCTGCCCGGTGTCGCGATCGCGCGTCGACCCCAGGGCGTCCTGCACCGCGAACGTGTTCGATCCGGGGAGAGCGCGAATGGACACGAATGCGTCCGATCCGAAACCCGTGCTTTCAAAGACAATGCCGTTGCCCGGACTGCCGGCGGACAGGAGTCGGGACGTCACGCCGGTCACATCCGAGATGATGTTGATGCCGGACATGATCTTGGCCGCACTGGTTCCGGCCAGGAACGACAACGTCGCGACGCCGTCGTTGCCGGCGACCTCGATGGTGATGTCCTGGCTGATCGTGCTGTTGACGAACTGGAGCTGGGCTTTCTCGGCCGCCTGACTCACCTGCACGTCGATCGCCACCGGAATGAAACTGTTGGTGCCGAACTGGGCCCGCTGAATGCTCAGTGAGGTCAGGGCGCTGTTCCGCACGCCGCTGGTGATGTAGTCCAGCGACCCGTTGAGCAGGTGCTTGCCCGCGAAGGTGGTGGCGTTGGCGATCCGGGTGATGGATTCGACCGCCGAGTCGACCTGGAGCTGGTTGGCTCGAATCTCATCGTCGGAGACGGCGCCTCGGTTGGCGGCCTCGACAATGAGCGACTTGAGATCCAGCAACAGGGATGCGACTTCGTCGAGCGCTCCTTCGGTGGTGGCGATGATGTTGATCGCCCGTTCGGAGTTGTCGATGGCCTGCCCCACGCCGGTGATCTCGGATCGCAAGCGCTCGGAGACGATCAGTCCGGCGGGGTCGTCGGAACCACGATTGATCCGCAAACCGCTGGAGAGTCGCTCGAGCGTTCGGCGCAGCCCTTCCTGCGAACGGTTGAGTTGGTGTCGAGAGACGAGGGCGGGGATGTTCGTATTGATCCTAGACATGACCCGTCCTCCTCGCACGCTTCAACCCTTTACACGCGACGAACGCTTGCGCGTTCGGGAGCGGCGAAGCCGTGTCCCGTGTAAAGGGCGACCGAGGACTCCGCGCGGAGCCTCGGCTCCAGCCAGGCTGTGTCGCGAGTGAAGTCTTCATGGCAACGTCTAACGCTCCTTACTCTGTGAGGCGTCGTCCTCATCGTCGGAGTTCCCGCCGCCGTTGTCGGGGGGGCGGTCCGGCCCGGAGGCCGCCTTGCCGCCCGGCGGGAGATCCTCGGGTCCGAGTCCGGTGGCCGCCTGATTCTCGCGCTGGATCGCGTCGTACACTTCCTTGCGATGCACGGGAATCGATTTCGGCGCCGTGATGCCGAGTCGGACCTTGTCGCCTCGGATGTCGACCACCGTGACCTGGACGTTGTCCCCGATCATGATGGTCTCGTCACGCTGTCGTGATAGCACCAACATCCTCGGCTCCTTCTTTGGTTATGCCGATGCCGGACTGCCGCGCCTACGGCGCGTCGACCTGAACCCGCCGGGATCAGGCCGTCTTGCTGACGACGGACTTTTGGTCGCGCAGCTTCATCAGTGGGTGCCGGGTCGAGTAGCGTCGATCCGAGAGCACCAGTTGCTTGCCCGTCAACGTCGACGAATTGATCACCAACGGGCCCTGCAGGTTGCCGGTCAGGGTGTCCTCGATCTTGTTGACGATCACGAACACCTGGGCGACTTCAGGCGACTCGAGTCCGATATGTTCGAGTTCCTCGGCCTTGATCGACACCCGGTAGTCGGGGACCATCAGGCGAGGATCGCAGACCACGAACGCGAGGTCGGCACGATCGACCGACTGCAGCCAGTAAAAGTCGCTCTGCTCGCTCGTCTGGATCAGCGCGTACTCATGCTGCTGGGGGAACCCGAGGATTCCCTGGGGAAATCGGAGCAGACGGGACTCGTCCACATCCATGCTTCCAAACCGCGAAGTCGCAATAATCATCTAGCGGCTCCTGTTTCGTCGGCGTTCCATCACCGAACGATACGCTCACCGAACCCCTCGCCCGGAACATCCGGCCAGGGATACGGCAGGATTCAACCTGTCGCTCCAATCCCGTTCGCCTGCATTCCCGCCCACCTGCTGTCCCGTCCGTTCGGCGCGTCTAGCGCAGAAAGTCCAACAGCGATATCTGCAACAGCCGCGACCCGGTCAGCAGGTTGGCCTCGAGGGTGGTCTGGGCCTGCTGAAACTGGGTCACCGCTTCGGCGTAATCGAGATCCTTCACCTCACTGAGCAACGACTGCGTGGCCAGCACCGCCTCTTCGGTGAACCGCAGGCTGGTCTGCATCGCCTGGGACCGCGCGCCGACCCGGCCATGCGCGCGGATCACCTCGTCGCGTGCCTTGTCGAGCAGCGGCGCGGCCCGTTGAATCCCTTGTCGAGCCGCATCCGGATTGGCGGCCAGGAGCGCGTCGCGCAAATCGATCAGGGCGGTGAACACCCCCGCGGGCACGACGGCGTTGACATCCGTGCCCTGGATCTGTGTACCGGTGACTTTTTGAAGCAGGCCCAGGTCGGTGCCGGCCTCGGAAAAGTTCATTCGTTGAATGTCGAGGTCGCCCGCGCCGCCGGTGGCGTCGGTAATGCGAATCCCGTTCCCGGTTGCGGCCAGGTCGGCGGTGATCGACACCGGCACCGCGGCGGCGGCGGTGTTGATCAGGTTGATCACGTCCTGAACCGAGGCGGCGGTCGACAGGTCGACATCCACGTTCGTGCCGTCCTTGGCGACGATGCGGATGTCGGCGCCGGTGACGGTCCGGACCCCCGCCCCGCGGTTGAGTTCCGACAATTGCGTGCCGGCATACAGGGACCGAATGCCCAGGTCCGACGCGGTGGCGCCGCCGCTCTCACCGATTCGCAACGGAATCCCCGAGAGCGGATTGAGCACGTCGATGCCGGTTTGCGTGTCGTTGATGAAGGCCCGTGCGTCGATGCCGTCGACATTGTTGATGGCGTTGAGGATGTCCTGCACCGTGGTGGCCGCGGCGAAGTTGACGGTCGTGGTCTTCAGCCCCTGCACCAATTGGATTCCGTTGGTCAGATCGATTCCCGCGCCGCCGGCCAGGGCGGTCACCGGCGTGAGCAGCGTGAGTTTCGGGTCGAGGTCGGCGCCGACGAGCGGGCCGGCGGCCAGGGTCGTCTGCAGAATACCGAGGTCCGACGCGGTGGTGCCGGTGCCCGATTCGGTCACGCTGAACGTGTTGCCGCCGCCGTCGACGATCTGCAGGCCGGTGTTGGTCAGCGACGCGGTGATCGTCGCGCCGGCCGTGACCGAAGCGGCGTTGATCTTGTCGACCACGTCGCTGATCCGGTCGGCACCGGCCAGGTCGACGGTGAACGCGCCCGCGCCGCCGTTCTCGGTGATGACGATCTCGCCGAGTCGGACGCCGAGCCCGTTCGCGCCGGTCAGGTCGGCCAGCCGGGTGTCGGTGGTGAGGTTCGGATTGAGATCGACGAAACCACGCACCTGGGCCGAGAGCGTACCGAATACCTCCTGGGCCGAGACGCTGAAGGATTGGGTCGCGTTCAACTCGACCAGCGCTTCCAGCCGCCCCGTGTCGCCCACATACGACACGCCGGTCAGCTCCTTGACGAGCGGCGGCGTATCGGTCTTGCGCCCGCCGAACAGATATGAGCCGGCATAAGTGCGATTCCCGACGCGAATCAACTCGTCGATGATCGCGTCGACCACCAACGCGGCCTCGCTGCGACCGGCGGCCCCGAAGTCCTCGACGTGTTCCTGGGCGAGGGAATAGGCGTCGTTCAGCAGCGCGCTGATCTCGTTCATGGTGTCGTCGGTGATGCCGAGGAAGGTGTCGGCGGTCTTGATGTTTTCGAGCAACTGGTCCTGGCGTTCGAGCAGGGTGGTCAGGTCGACGGCCTGGGTGGCGAGGACGGGATCGTCGGACGGCGCGTTGAAGCGGTTGCCGGTGGCCAGCCGCTGCTGCTGCTCGAACAGCTCGAGCGAGTTCTTGCGCAGCGAATCCAGGATCGAAAAGGTCTGGAGGCCCTGGCTGACCCGCGAAATGTTGATGCTCGAAAGTGCCATGTCGAATTACACCGTGTAGCTCCGTAGTCCGTAGTCCGTAGTCCGTAGTCCGTAGTCCGTAGGTCAGTGCCCGCGCCTACGGTCTACAGCCTACAGCCTACGGTCTACAGCCTACGGTCTACAGCCTCGGACTACCGCACGAGGGACAGCATCTCCGCAATGAGCCGGTCGACGGTCTGCACGTAGCGTGCGGACCCTTGGAACGCCCGCTCGAACTTGAGCAGGTTGATCGCTTCTTCGTCGAGGCTGACGCCGCTGATCGATTCGCGTTGGGCGGTCAGCGATCCGACGATGACATCGGCGGCCTCGAACGCCGCCCGCGCCGACGAGCCGCTGACGGCGACGCGGCTGACCATCGTCTTGTAGAAATCCATGATGCTTTTGCCGCCGAGCGAGGCCACCGCCGATTGCCCGGACAGGGCGATGCGCTCGGCGTTCTTGCCGTCGCCGGGCAACGGGAAACCGTCCACGTCACGGTTGAGGGTGGCGGCGAGATGCTCGGGATTCGCCGAGAGCAGCGCGTTGAGGCTGATGTCGGCCGCGTCGGTTCCGTCGAAGAACGTGTTGACGCCCAACGCCGCGAGGACGTTCGACGTGTCGTCGCTGAAGGTGAAGCTCGTCTTGGCCGCGGTCGCCTGGACGTTGAGCCGGTTGTCCGGCGTGACCGATGCGGTAATGCCGGCCACGGCGTTCAGGGCGGCGGCCAACTGGGTGAGCGTGATGTCGGCGCCGATCCCGTCGAGGTCGACGTTGATCTGGGTCTGTCGGGTCGTACCGTCGGCGTTGTGCAAGGCGATGAGGAACGAGCCGTTTTGCGGCACGAGGTCGAGCCCCGCCGCGGGGGTGTTCAGCGCCGCATTCGCATCGAGCACGTTGTACGTCCCGGTCAAATTGGTGAAGAAGGTCCGTTCGCCCGGTACGAGTTCCGCGCCCACGCCCTGCCCCCAAGCGTGGAGCTTGTTGACCTCTTCGATCAGTCCGGTGACCAACTGGTCGAGCTCGGTGCGCTGCTGGATGACATGCTGATCGCGGGCGTTGACGGTGCCGGTGATCGCCCCGCCGTTCAGGGCGATTTTCGATTGGTTGTCTTCGAAGCGGACCGTCACCAGCCGCACGCCGTTGACGATTTCTTCGGTCGTGGTGAGCCCGCGGGCGTCGCCGTATTCGACGACCGGCTCGCTGCCGATGTAGACCGAGAGCGAACCGTTCGGCTGCTCGACGGCGTGGACTTCGATCAGCCGGGACAGCTCGCGCATGGCCGCGTCGCGCTGGTCGCGGAGCGGCGAGGCCACGGTCTGCGTCTGGGCTTCGGTGGTGACGATTTCGACGTTCAGCCGGGCGATGTTCTCCGACAGTTTGGTCGCGTCGGAGGCGAAGGATTTAAGCTGGTTGTTGAGTTCCTCGACCAGCGAGTCGATATCCGATCGTTGCCGTCGGATCGCCGCGGTCAGCGCGTTGGCGTTGATGAGCACCACGTCGCGCAGGGTCAGGTCCTTGGGATTGATCTGAAGCTGGGCGAACGAGTTGAAGAACTCGCCGAGATAAGTGGACAGGTCGGTGTCGGTCAGCTCGTTGAGCATCGACTCGATCCGGCCCAGGGCCCGCTGCTCGACCGTCGCCTGTTCCTGATCGGCGATGGCGGAACGGAAGCGGGTTTCGAGTTGCACGTCGAGGTTGCGTTTGATGTTGGAGATGGCGATGCCCGCGCCCGGTTGGATGCCCAGGTTGATCGGCACGCCGGGGATGGCTTCGAGGATCGGGGTCTGGCGCGTGTAGTCGGGGTTGCCGGCGTTGGCCATGTTGTTCCCCGTCACCTGGAGCGCGGCCTGATAGCTGAGCAGCGAGCTCCGGCCGATCTGTAATGCGGTTGTAAGCAGACCCATCGTTTATCCTACCGCGTCAAACACGCGTGCCGCCGGCGCCGTCGCCGGTCGTCCGGTCTCGAGGTATCCCGTCGCCCCGGTCTGAAGTTCAGTCATCGCCCGTGTCGCCGCCCGCACGTGCTTGATGAGCTCGGCGGTAATGTGCGCGGACATGA